>Ga0209006_10003352_pt1 | contig 14594 bp, 13 predicted proteins | sample JacPin_JW_Ref_O2_FD_188567 | JGI IMG/M metagenome (GOLD analysis project Ga0209006, IMG submission 188567) | Forest soil microbial communities from Algoma, Ontario, Canada - Jack Pine, Ontario site 1_JW_Ref_O2 (SPAdes) (version 2) | ecosystem: Environmental > Terrestrial > Soil > Boreal... | reverse complement strand
AGAGGAAGAAGAATGGGATCCCGACTTCGATGAGTTTGATGTCCCTAAATCAAAGTCTAAAAAAAGCAGTAGTGGTAGTACCGGCGCTGGTGCCGGAAAAAAAGCTGCCAAGACAGATGATTTGGATTTTGATGAAGACTTAAAAGATTTGGACTTATTCAGTGAAGAAAGATTTGACGACGATGAAGAAGACGACTTTTAAAAGTCTGAAGTGAAAAGAATATTTGTTTCCTTTCCGATCAATAATTTTTCAATAACGAAATTAAAAATGTTGAACTGGGTTAATCCGTTCAACATTTTTTGTTTTTTGGATAATCATCAATACCAATCTTCATATCACTCTTACGAATGTTTACTTGCCGCAGGAGCGATCGATGTTTTACAACTCAATTCAGGCGATGCATTTAAGCAGTTGAGAGAATTTTCTGATAAACATAGCGATTGGATGTTTGGGCATTTTGGCTATGATCTAAAAAATGAAATCGAAGATCTTTCTTCGAAGAATGAAGACAATATTGGTTTTCCGGACATGTTCTTTTTTATTCCGGAAATAATTATAGAACTAAGTAATGATAAAATCAATATTGGTTTGCTGAATAATAATCATGCTGAAATTTTTAACCAGATTGATGCAGTTAATATCAGCGACAATAAAGATCAGGCTTCTCATAAAATAAATATTCAATCAAGGTTTGGTAAGAAAGAATATATCGAGAAGGTGGAAGCATTAAGAAAACATATTCTTCGCGGAGATTGCTATGAAATAAATTTTTGCCAGGAATTTTTTGTTGAAAATATATTACTGCAATCTTTATCAGTTTATAATCTGCTTGATTCTGTTTCTCCAAATCCCTTTTCTTCCTTTTACAAAATCAATGATAAGTTTGTTATGTGCGCAAGCCCGGAACGATATTTAAAAAAGTCCGGCAATAACATTCTTTCACAACCTATAAAAGGTACTTGGCAAAAAAACATTGTTGATCTGGCTGAAGACGATCTGAATAAAAAAAAATTATTTAATAGCGCAAAAGATCGTTCAGAAAATGTGATGGTTGTAGATATTGTTCGTAACGATCTTTCTAAAATTTGTAAAGAAGGTTCCGTTAAAGTTGATGAGTTATATGGAATTTATACATTCCCAAATTTGCATCACATGATTTCTTCAATAACAGGAGAATTAAAAAATAATATGGATTGGACAGATGCAATCAAAGCAACTTTTCCAATGGGTTCCATGACAGGAGCGCCAAAAAAAAGAGTGATGGAATTAATAGAACGATATGAAAAGACAAAGCGCGGAATTTTTTCAGGAGCGCTCGGATACGTAACTCCGGGAAAAGATTTTGATTTTAATGTGATAATCAGAAGTATTTTTTACAATCAAACTCAAAAATATCTTTCTTTCTTAGTCGGCTCTGGTATTACATTTTATAGTGAATCAGAAAATGAATATGCGGAATGCCTGCTTAAAGTTTCTTCAATAAAAAAAGTATTGACTACATAAGTAGCCAATACTTTTTTTTTAAAAAAATTTATTTCGTTGAAGAAACTACTGCTAAATTTTTTCTCGCTGCACTGTCTTCTGAAGAAACGCCATTCAATATTAATTGAACAGATTCATTCAAAATTTCATACTTATCAGATAAAAATAATTGCATTTTATCTGCCGGCAAAGTCAAATCGTAAGTGTTATTTGCGCTCGCCATTATTTTATCAAATTCGGGATTGTATCTATTGAACTCAATTGAATCCATCAAAACATAACGCGATATAACTGATGAATAATATTTTCCAGAAATAGAAATCGTAGTTGAATTACTTATTTCTTCTTTTGAAAGGTCTCTGTGAAATACAAACATTGACGAACCGGATAATTGGTCTAACGCTTCATTTTTGGTCAATGTAGTTACTCCACCCTGTCCTTCAAAAATGTAATGAGTTGCTATAAATTTCTTTACGTGGTTTCTTGATTCTGTGGGTAAATAATATTGAAGCTTCCAAAAATCCTGGCTTCCGCTGCGTTTAATTGCTCTCATCACATTGCCATCTCCTCCATTATACGCCGCAATTACAAGTAACCAATCACCAAATTCATTATACAAACTGCGTAAATATTTTGCCGCTCCAACGGTGCTTTTATTATAATTTCTTCTTTCATCGTAGTGCCTGGTAACTTTTAATCCTAATAATCTTGCGGTGCCTGGCATTAACTGCCATGGTCCGACTGCGCCAGCCCATGATTTTGCTGAAGATTTTAATTCAGATTCTATCACTGCAAGATATTTCAACTCACAAGGCAATCCGTATTTAGTTAATACGCCATCAATCGTATTAAAATATGGTTTGCCCCAGCTTTTCATACTTTCCAGGTCCTTTGAATTTCTTTCCATGTAATCCTGAACAAAACTGATCGCTATCGGATTGAGCTTTGCACCAGACTTTCCAACCATAAAATTGGATACAAAAAGGTCTCCAAAACCGTTATTTACTGCTTTTAAAGAGTCTTCGAAAGCGCGTGATATTTGAGTGGGACGTTTATGAGATGCTGCATTTGCTTTGCTTCTTTTAATACCGTCATTGGCATTTGAAAAGGAAGCAACGCATAAACAAATGCTTAACAACAAAAGTCTGATAATCTTCATTTTAAATTTTTAATGATACAATGATTCCAATTGCTGGGTAGTATCATTCTTCATAGTGGATTAAAAAACTTACCTAATAAGGTAGTAACTGAATGCTCAGTTTTTGTTCTCAAAAAGTAGGGATTTCGTAGGACTTATATTGCTGCATTAGGTGATGCGAGAACTGAAGTAAAGATAATTCTTTAAATCGGCTTGTCATAGCTTGTATACCAAAAGGCATGCCATTTGAATGTTTGAATAGCGGGAGGGAGATAGCCGGAATTCCTGTTAAATTTGCATAAACCGTATATATATCAGCGAGATACATAGCAATTGGATCGTCGGTTTTTTCGCCAATTTTAAAAGCTGCACAGGGGGATGTAGGAAGAATTAAGACGTCTATATCATTGAAAATCAGGATCGTTTTATCTATTAACATTTTTCTAACCTGCTGGGCTTTGGTAAAGTAGGCATCATAATAACCTGCACTTAACACAAACGTACCCAATAAGATACGTCGTTTTACTTCTTTACCAAAGCCATTTGAACGATTTTTTTTATAAAAATCCCTTGTTGAAACCTCTTTTTCTGCATTTCTATAACCATATCTAATTCCATCAAAACGAGAAAGATTAGAAGAAGCTTCGGCGGTAGTTAAAACATAATATGTAGGAACAATATGGTCAATGTATTCAAAATCAATTGGCTTAATATAATGTCCATCTTTATTGAGCGATTCAATAAGATTGCTTATTTGAGTTTTAATTTCTTTATCCAAACTTTCATGCTCAAGCGCGTCTTTAAAATAGCCTATTCTTAATTTTTTCTCTTGATCTTTATCAAAACGCTGATAATCAGGTTGTTTAATTTTGGATGAAGTATTATCAAACTTATCATAGCCTCCGATTACATCTAATACCAAAGTGACATCCGGAATGCTTTTCCCAAAAATGCCTATTTGGTCAAAGGATGAACCATAAGCAATCAAACCATACCTGGAAATCCGACCGTAAGTTGGCTTTAAGCCGATAACACCGCAAAAATCTGCAGGTTGGCGAACAGAGCCGCCCGTATCACTGCCCAAACTTGCCATGCATAAATTCGCTTTTACTGCAACAGCCGAACCGCCAGATGAGCCACCAGGAACTCTGTCTTTAGAATTTGGATTAAGCACATTTCCAAAAGCTGAGTTTTCGTTGGTTGAACCCATTGCAAATTCATCGCAATTATTTCTTCCGATGATTATCGCGTCTTCATCCAACAACCTTTGTACGGCAGTTGCATTATAGATTGCAGTAAAATTTTCAAGAATTTTTGAAGCAGCAGAAAGCTTATGGTCTTTATAAGAAATAATATCTTTTAACGCAATTACCACTCCGTGAAGTTTTCCTAAAGGTTGTCCGGATTTTCTTTTCTCATCTAACAACTTTGCTTTTTGCAAAGCTTCATCCGCAAAAACTTCGAGAAATGCGTTGAGGTCTTTATTCTTTTCAATTTCTGATAAATAATAATTTACTGCAACGACGCATCCATTTGCATTGCCGATTAAAAAATCCCGGTAATCTTTTATAGAATTAAAAGAAAACAAAGTTTGAAATTTTAATTATTACTCTTCATTAATTCCATTCGGCTTCTTGTTCTTTCTTCTTTTTTTCAACCCTGGCGCAAAGCCAAACGCTTATTTCATACAAAAGCATTAACGGAATTGTACAAACAATCTGACTGAGCATATCAGGCGGCGTAATAATGCCGGCAACGATCAGCATAATAAGAATTGCATATTTACGTACGCGACGCAAATATTTTGCACTTACCACGCCGACTTTTGCCAAAAAATACATTACTAATGGAAGCTGAAACGCAAGTCCAGCGCCTAATATAAGAGGAACAATTGTATTAAAATAACTGGCGATGGTCCAGATGTTTTGAATACTATCATCAATAGAAAATCTTGAAAAGAAATTAATTGTGTATGGAGCTATAACAAAGTATCCGAAAAAAACTCCTGTAAAAAAAAGTAATGAGACCCAAAAAATAACGCCGCGGGTATTTTTTAATTCTTTTGATGTTAGCGCGGGTTTAGTAAACTTCCAGAATTGCCAAAACACATAGGGAAATGCAAGAATAAAACCACCGATTAAAAGTATATTGAAATAAACATCAAACTGACCGGCAACTGCAGTGCTTTGCATTTTTACATTTATCTGCTCCATGCAAAGTTTGCTGCCCAGTCCTAACTTTTGACTGATTTTACAAAGAATTCCGTACGTCGGGAAATCGCCGTGCGTAGGACCCATCAATATTTTTTTTACAATAAATTTATTATACACGGCCATTACAATTGCACCAAGTACAACTGCAATTGCAGATTTAAAAAGATGCCCTCTTAATTCATCTAAATGTTCGATGAAAGACATCTCTGCCCTGTTGCCGCCTTTTCCGCTTCGATTAAATAATTTCATGAAACCTCAAATGAGTAGAGTATAAAAATATTGCAAATAAAAAGAAAACCCCGCAGAAATTACTTGCGGGGTTTCAATATTCTATAAAAGAAAAAAATTAATTATTAATTGAGCCTCCTGAAGAAACTTGTTTGTTAGATGAAGAACCGGAATTAGTGTTTGTTGAATTATTATCTTGCATGTGGTCTTCAATTTCTCTTTTTACATTGTCCTTGGCATCTTTAAATTCACGAATGCCTCTTCCTAAACCACGCATCAATTCCGGAATTTTTTTACCACCAAACAAAAGAAGCACAACTAATGCGATAAGAATAATGTGCGGACCGCTGAATAAATCTCCCATAACCCGTAATTTAAATGTGTAACGTAAAGGTAGAAAAGAAAATCAATAACCCAAATTCATTTAACAATTATAATAACAGCTAAAAAGATCAAATGTTGCCGAACTAAAATCTTTTTTCTTTGATGCGTGCAGTCTTGCCGCTTCTCGTACGTTGAAAATACAATTTTGCTCTGCGAACACGTCCTGATTTATTTAATTCAATTGAATCAATATTTGGAGAAAGCAAAGGAAAAGTTCTTTCAACACCAACACCATCAGAAATTTTGCGAACAGTGAAACTTGCAGTAAAACCGTTTCCCTGGCGTTTAATTACATCACCTTTAAAACCCTGAATTCTTTCTTTATTGCCTTCAACGATTTTATAATTCACAGTAATGTTATCACCGGCTTTAAATTTCGGAAAATCTTTTTTGCCAGTTAATTGTTCGTGTACAAAAGCCACCGCAGAGTTCATAACAAATTTTTTAGGACTGCAAAGGTAAGAGTTTAACCAGAAATTTAAAATTAAATCCTGTTTGATTTAGCGGGCAACAGTTACGGTTCTTTTTTCCCGGATAACAGTCACTTTTATTTGCCCTGGATAAGTCATTTCCGTTTGTATTTTTTGCGCTATTTCAAAACTCAATTTTGCACTGTCCACATCACTCATCTTATCGGCTTCGGCAATTACGCGAAGCTCTCTTCCCGCTTGAATAGCATAAGCTTTTTCCACTCCAGGATACGTCATTGCGAGGTTTTCCAGGTCCTTAATTCTCTGCAAATATTGCTGCATTATTTCTCGTCTTGCACCAGGTCGTGCGCCGCTGATGGCATCGCAAGCCTGTACGATCGGAGAAATGACATATTGCATTTCAACTTCATCATGATGCGCGCCAATTGCATTGACAACTGCGGGGTTTTCGCCATATTTTTCAGCCAGCTTCATTCCTAAAAGTGCATGGCTTAATTCAGTTTCTTCATCAGGAACTTTGCCAATATCATGTAATAATCCTGCACGTTTTGCGAGTTTGGCATTTAATCCTAACTCAGTGGCCATAATGCCGCACAAGTTTGCAACTTCGCGGCTGTGCATTAATAAATTTTGTCCATAGGAAGAGCGAAAACGCATTTTACCCACAATACGAACCAGGTTTTTATGCAACCCATGAATGCCCAATTCAATTACGGTGCGTTCGCCAATTTCCACTATCTGGTCTTCAATTTGTTTGCGCGTTTTTTCAACAACTTCCTCAATTCTGGCAGGGTGAATTCGACCATCGGTTACTAATCTTTGTAAAGAAAGTCGCGCAATTTCTCTTCTGAGCGGGTCAAAAGATGAAAGCACGATTGCTTCAGGAGTATCATCAACAATAAGATCAACGCCGGTCGCAGCTTCAATTGCGCGGATATTTCTTCCTTCACGACCAATAATTTGTCCTTTGATTTCGTCACTTTCCAAATTAAAAACGGTAATGGAGTTTTCTATTGCCTGTTCGGCTGCAGTTCGTTGAATACTTTGAATAATAATTTTGCGCGCTTCTTTATTAGCCTTTTGTTTGGCGTCATCAATAATTTCCTGTTGTATGCTTAAAGCCTGGGTGTGCGCTTCTTGCCTAAGACTTTCAATTAATTGCGCCTTCGCATCTTCTGCACTTAACGCGGAGATTTTTTCCAGGCGGCGAATATGTTCTTCCTGGTGTTTTTCTAATTCAGTTCTTTTTTGATTGACAACTTCAATTTGACGGTTCAAATTATCTTTGATGGCTTCATTTTCTTTAAGCTGCCTGTCAAGACCTTCTGTTTTTTGATTGAAGCTTTGTTCTTTTTGTCTTATCCTGGTTTCAGATTCGTTCATTTTCCTGTTTCTATCCAAAACTTCCTTGTCATATTCCGATTTGAGTTGAACGAATTTTTCTTTTGCTTCGAGAATTTTTTCTTTCTTAATATTTTCTGCGAAAATCTGGGCTTGGGAAACTATTTTTTTACCTTCTGAGTCTGCTTCTTCTACTTGTTTTTTTGTGTTTTTGGCAAATATAAATTTACCCGCTACAATACCGATAATTAGAGCGACAAGCCCAATTATGATGGATAATATATTGGCGTCCATTAAGTTTGAAATTTAATAAGTTTATAATCATATGCTTTAAATCATGTTCATGAGTGCATGAAAATGCGTCAGTTGGCGAAGTTACAAAATTTAGCTACAAGAAGTAAACCCGAATTGGTGTTTATAAAGCTTTTTCCAGCTGGTTTTCAATTTTTTTGATTATTTCGTCAATGTCAGATGAGGAAGTATTTTGTTCTTCGGATGTTTGTTGCGTAGCGAACCACAGCAAAACCATGGCAATATAATCCTGCATATCTTTTCCGGCGAAATTGGTTTTGAAATCGAGAATTTTATCGTTAATGGTTTTTAGTGTTTTTCTCACTATTTCTTCGTCCTGATTTTCAATTTTAATGCGGTAAGTTCTATCTCCGATTAAAACATTTATTGGAATTAATTCTTGCATAGTTAAATAAGTTTTTTTAAATTTATTCACAGTTTGTTAACAGCGATAATGGAATATATCAAAGTTAAATAACAAGTTTAATAATCAAGCCCTATAAAATAAATTGTTTGCACATATAATAACCAAACCTAAGCCATGTTAGTTAAAATCAAATCATCGGTGTTTATTGACCGGTTGACATTTGAAGTAGACAACTCCCAAAAATGTTTGCTAAAAGCTGTACTCAAAGACGATAAGGGAAGTGTGTGCAGCGCGCTTGAGACAGACGCTGAAAATAATCAGCAAATTTTTAACTGGGGCGGACTAAACGATTTGCCGTATGGTGTGTACACCCTTGAAGTTTCAAAAGGCGCTGATGAAGGAAAAATGCGGTTAGTGAAACGTATTTGAAATTATTCATTCAGCAATGCGATGCACCTGTCTATTTCTTTTACATAATTATTAAGGCGTTTCTCAAACGCCTTTTTTTCTTCAACAGACATTTCTGTTTTTGAAGATTGTAAAATTTGTGTGCGTTGGCGTAAGCGGTCTAATTCTTCCGTGTGATTATTATGATTAGATTTAAATTCCTGTATTTCCAGTTTTAATTTACTGTTCTCTTTTTGTAATGATTGATATTGCTTTAACAGCTGCTGCAATTTTTCGTGAATTTGTTTCAATTGTTTTTCCTGTTGAGTCATGGTTCAATGTTTAAAATTATTTTCTTATTTCAGCTTTTAATTTGCTTTCTAAAGTTAACATTATTTTGTTCATCATTTCTTCAACTTCTTCATCAATCATTGTTTTTTCTTTATCCACAAAATTAAAACTTAGCGCCAGCGATTTTTTATCAACCCCAAGTTTTTCGCTTTCAAAAATATCAAAGAGTTGAATGCCTTGCAATTTATTTAAATGAAGATTGTGAATTGCTTTTTCTACTTCTTCATAGTGTAAAGATTTATCAACAACTATTGCAAGATCTCTGTGAACCGGAAGTTGTTTCGGCAGTTCGTTGAATTCAATTTTATTTCCCCCCAAAAGATTGGTTAACAAATCCCAATTAAAATCTGCAAAGAAAACAGGTTGTTTAATATTGAAAGTTTGCAAAACCATTTGCTTGATAATACCAATTTGTAAAACAGTTTGCCTGTTTATTTTGCACGAAAGTTGATGAGTGAATTTATTACTTTCAGTAATAATAAATTCCGGAATTTCTGTATTTAATAGACTGAATATTTTTTCGCAAACTCCGCGCAAGTAATAAATATCGGCATTGGTTGATTTTGATTTCCAAGAGTTTTCTGCAGTTGCGCCTGTTGTATATAAACACAAATGTTCGTCTTCAAAATATTTTCCGATGCCAGAAGTTTTATACGTTTTTCCAAATTCAAAAAAACAAAGATTATTATTCCTGCGGTTAAGATTATATGAAATTGATTCTAGTCCCGTTTCCAGCATGGAAGGGCGCATAATATTTAATTCCGCGCTAAGATTATTTATCATCTTAACTGTATTCGTCATTTCAGATTCTTCAAAATAGGCACTGTTGGTAATTGAATTGGTAAGAATTTCATTGAATCCAATAGATGATAAATAATTACTTACTTTTTCCTTGTAAGATGCATTGCCGGCATTTATTTCAGTTGATGGCGAAATAGTAATTGTTGCGGGAATTTCAACATTATCTAATCCATCAATGCGCATAATTTCTTCAACAATATCTGCGGGCAATGTAATATCTGGTTTATGATAGGGCGCTGAAATATGCAAATTATCAATGCCATCTTTTGTTATTTCAAAACCAAGACTGACTAATATTTTTTTTACAGATTCCGGCTGATAATTTTTGCCACTTAACTTTTTTAGATATTGATATTTTAAAACAATTTGTTGTTTTTCTTTTGGATGCAGATAAACATCAATAATATTTGAAGCAATTTCTCCGCAGGCAATTTCTTTTATTAATGTTGCGGCTCTTTTTAAAACATTAACTGTATTGGAAATATCTATTCCTTTTTCGAAACGACTTGCAGCGTCAGTTCGTAATCCATGTCGCACAGAAGTTTTTCGAATAACAGTTGGATTGAAATATGCGCTTTCTAAAAAAATATTTTTTGTTGAAGATTTTATTCCGCTTCCCAAACCACCAAATACTCCGGCGATGCAAATCGGTTCATCCGCATCGCAAATCATTAAATCTTCCGAACTTAATTTTCTTTTTTTATCATCCAATGTTGTAAACGGAGTTCCTTCTGGTAAATTTTTTACAATTATTTTCTTGCCATGAATTTCATCCGCATCAAATGCATGTAATGGTTGACCGGTTTCATGCAAAACAAAATTTGTGATGTCGACAATATTATTAATCGGGCGAACGCCAATTGCATTTAATTTGTCCTGCATCCATTTGGGCGATTCTTTGATGGTAATACTTTTTATACTCAACCCGGAATATCGCTGGCAGGCAATTTCATTTTCTATACTAACGGATATAGATATGCTATTATCATCAATCTTCAAATTATTCGGATAAGGATATTTTGGTTTGAATTCTTTGTTTTGATGGTGAGATAAATATGCGCAAACATCTCGTGCAACACCAATATGGCTCATTGCGTCCATGTGATTTGGCGTTAGTCCTATTTCATACACATAATCTTTATACGGTTTGAAATATTCTGCAACTGATGAACCAGCTTTGATATTATCCTGAAGAATTAAAATGCCTGCATGATTTTCGCCCAGCCCAATTTCATCTTCGGCGCAAATCATTCCATAACTTTCAATGCCCCTGATTTTTGCAACTTGCAATGTTATCGGTTCATGCTTGATTGGAAAAATAGTAACACCAGGTTTTGCAACAATTACTTTTTGTCCGACAGCAACATTTGGCGCACCGCAAACAATTTGCAAAGGTTTTTCTTCACCGATATTTACAGTGGTAAGTTTTAGTTTGTCAGCATTCGGATGTTTTTCGCAAGTCAATACTTCGCCAACAACCAATCCTTTTAAACTTCCTTTTATTGATTCGTATTCTTCCAAACTTTCTACTTCAAGTCCAACAGAAGTTAAAATTTTAGATAGTTGTTCGGGATTAATTTCTACCGGTAAACCTGCCTGTCCGGTAGGCAGGTATTCGCAAAGCCAATTATAGCTGATGGTCATTAATTAATTTATTTTTTCTGGTGTGCAAAGATAGTTTTTTAAGCCTATGCAAAAAGACTGAAAATTCTTCCTTTATAAAATGTGAAAAATCTTTTAGATAAACAAAAGTTAAAGGCCGTCTCGCAATTACACTTAATCTTTTAAACTAAGTCTGAGTATTAGTTTACTCACTTAAAATTTTGGATTATGAAAAAAATTATACTCTCTGCATTAATTGTTTCTGCGATTCAATTGATCACTTTTACGTCCTATAGTCAGACAACTTCACCAAATGAATATCAAAATTATCAGAGCGCTAATTATGATCCGTCAAATTACCAGGATGATAATTATGATCAATCAAGTGATGTTTCTTATCAAACATTTTACGATAATTTAAGTCCTTACGGACATTGGATTGATTATCCCAATTACGGTTACGTATGGTCGCCTTCAGCCGGCGCCGATTTTAAACCTTATGCAACAAACGGCCATTGGGTTTATACAGATATGGGATGGACATGGGCTTCAGATTATAATTGGGGATGGGCTACATTCCACTACGGTCGCTGGTTCTATGATAATTCTTACGGATGGCTGTGGGTTCCGGGTTACGACTGGGCGCCTGCCTGGGTCAGCTGGAGAAGCAGTAATGATTATTATGGATGGGCTCCTTTAATGCCGAATGTTAGTTTTAGTATTTCGTTTGGTTCATATAATCCTCCGGTGAATTACTGGTGTTTTGTTCCGCACGAATATATTTCAAGCAATCGCATTAATAACTATTATGTGAATGTGAACAGGAACACAACAATTATTAATAACACCACGATAATTAATAACAGAATTAATATAAATAATAATCACGACAGATTTTTTGCGGCAGGACCAAATGCAAGAGAAGTGGAACAATATACGCACAGTACAATTCGTCCGTTAGCTATCAGAAATAATAGTCGCCCGGGAAATACTGTTGTAACTAATAATGAATTGAGAATTTTCAGACCAAGAGTCAGTACAACTTCAACTGCAGCGCAACAAAGATTTGCTCCAGCAAATGTACAATCATTCAGCGGTCAGCGTTCAACTGTTATTAATAATGATGTACAAGCAAGAACTACTACTCAGACTCTCCCAAACAACAGCGCATTTAATCGTTCTGCATTTAACAACAATAGGGTAGAACAAAATAATGTTGCTGCAAATGTTGCTCAAAATGCAAGGCAGAATACTAACCAATCATTTTTTATGAACAGAAGAAATGAACAGCCGGTAAATAATACTCAGCCAGTAAATAATAACAGAAGCTTTATCAATACCAATAATATTCAACGCCAGGCGCAACACAGAAACAGTCCACTTGTGACGAATAATTCCAGTTCAACAGTTCAGCTGCAGTCAAGAGCAACGATGCCGGTTAATCGTACTAACGGTGATGAATACCGTCAAACTGAGCCTGTTCAACAAAGAGCTATAACTCAGCAAATTCCTGCAAACAATCGTTCGTTTGTTCAGGCTCAGTCGAACAGAAGTGTTGCAAATAACAGAACATTCAACAGAAGATAAACGGGATTTTTAAATTAATGTGAAACACCCGCAAGTGCGGGTGTTTCTTTTAAAAAATCAAAATAAAATTTTAAAGGTTTTCTGTTTTTCGTTAATAACAATTTTTAGAATTAATTATCAGTATTTTTGGCAACCTAAAATTTCGTATATGAAAAAACACCTTTTTGCAATTGTTGCAATTACAATTGTATTTATCAGTTGCGGACCTGTTTATGTAGCGCAGAGTACCCCGCAAACTGCGCCACAAGAAGAAGCTCCTGAAATAACTTATCAAACATTTTATGACGATTTGAGTCCGTATGGTCAATGGATAGATTATCCTGATTACGGTTATGTGTGGATGCCAAATGCAGGGCCTGATTTCAGACCTTATGCAACAAACGGTCAGTGGGTTTATACAGATGATGGATGGGCATGGTCATCAGGATATAATTGGGGATGGGCGACATTCCATTATGGCAGATGGTTTTTCGATGCCAACTATGGATGGATGTGGATTCCCGGTTATCAGTGGGCGCCTGCATGGGTTAGCTGGAGACAAAGCCAGGATTATTATGGATGGGCTCCGCTCGGACCACGTGTAAATGTTGATGTTGCTGTTTCGAATTATAACCCACCTGCTAATTACTGGTGCTTTGTTCCGCATCAATATGTGTCGAGTCCTTCGATGAGTAATTATTATGTAAATGAAACAAGAAACACAACGATAATAAACAACACAACCGCTATAAATAATTATACGGTCAACAATGTAACAAACAACAACACGAACATCACAAACAATCGCACGACAGTTAATAATGTTAGAAATAATTTTGTAACTGGTCCCGACCCGCGTGAAGTATCCCGCTTTACAGGAACAACTGTAGCGCCGGCAGTAATCCGTCAATCTACATCGCATACCGAGCGATTTAATAATGGGCAATTAGAAATTTATCGTCCGAAAGTAAATGCAAACTCAACTAGTAACAACAATAATAATGCGGCGAATAATAACACGCAACAAAGAATTGCACCTACGCATTTTGTTCCATTGAGTAATGCGAGACCGATGTTTAACAGACCAGTGAATTCTCAACCAACAAACAATGCAAATAATAATGTAAGACAGGAACCGGCAAATAATACAAACACTAATCCGGCGAATACAAATAGCAATTCAACTAGACCCATTCCCAATCCGAATCAAATTCAACAGCCGGTAAATAACAACAATCCGAATAATAATGTAAGACAGCAACCGGCAAACAATACAAACACTACTCCGGTAAATACAAATAATAATCCGACCAGACCCAATCCGAATCCGAAGCCGGTAAATAACAACAATCCAAATAATAATGCAAGACAACAGCCGGTAAATAACAACAATCCGGTTCAACGGAATGCTCAAAATAATAATTCCAACAATCAGAATAGAAATAATCGTTTCAATCATCAACAAGATTCAATCAAGCGGGCTAACAAAAATATTAAAGCACCAAAAGATAATCCGAAAGATCAGCATAACTAATGCTGAAAAAAGTTTTTTTGATTTTTAAACAGCCCGCAAATGCAGCGGGCTGTTGTGTTTTAAAGAAATAGCTATTTTCAAAAACAGCGCAAAGTGCATTCTGTTATCTCTCCAACGTGACAAAATATTTTTATGATTTCTTTTAGCACAAAATGTGTTCATTTAAAAAAGAAAAATGGGAAAAACTTTTTTAAATTGTGGAAAGATTGATGAAGAAAGTGCAAAAGTATTGTTTTGATATGGATAACCTGTAGATTACTTTAGAACAAATAAATAAAGAAAAAAATTTGCCCGAAAGAAAAATACATTTTTATATTCGCTATCCTGACTCAAGGGTAACATTTCGTTCACAGTGCCGTAACATTTTCTTAATACAGACCTGAACACTAACCCCAACGAGCCTGGTTAAAAATTTTTGACGATTTAACCATGTGGGAATTTCGTCTGTGTTAATGAAACAAAATTAATAATGGTGAG
>Ga0209006_10003351_pt1 | contig 14597 bp, 14 predicted proteins | sample JacPin_JW_Ref_O2_FD_188567 | JGI IMG/M metagenome (GOLD analysis project Ga0209006, IMG submission 188567) | Forest soil microbial communities from Algoma, Ontario, Canada - Jack Pine, Ontario site 1_JW_Ref_O2 (SPAdes) (version 2) | ecosystem: Environmental > Terrestrial > Soil > Boreal... | reverse complement strand
TGCAATTGGCGATATCGCCCCGGATTTCGAAGCTGAAAGGACGGAAGGCAAAATCCGTTTTCATGACTGGATCGGCGATCATTGGGTCGTCCTGTTTTCCCATCCCAAGGATTTTACGCCGGTCTGCACCACCGAACTCGGCACCCTTGCGCGGCTGAAGCCGGAATTCGATAAGCGCAACGCCAAGGTTATCGGCCTTTCCGTGGACCCGGTCGAAAATCACAAAAAGTGGTCCGGAGATATCAAGGACGTTTCCGGCTTCGCCCCGAACTACCCAATGATTGGCGACACCGACCTGAAGATTTCCAAGCTCTACGGCATGCTTCCGGCGAGCACCTCCGGCTCTTCGGAGGGGCGTACGCCAAACGACAACGCCACGGTGCGCAACGTGTTCGTCATCGGCCCGGACAAGAAGATCAAGCTCGTGCTGGTTTACCCGATGAGCACCGGCAGAAATTTCGACGAAGTCTTGCGCGTGATCGACTCGCTGCAACTGACCGCCAAGCATCGCGTCTCGACGCCGGCCAACTGGAAACAGGGCGAAGATGTCATTCTCGGGGGCGCCATCAGCGACGACGAGGCCAAGAAGCTTTATCCGCAAGGTTGGAAGTCGCCGAAACCCTATATCCGCATTGTGCCGGCGCCGCGATCATAAGCGCTGCCGCTCGGACGCGATCGAACTAAGAGCGCGGCCGGGCCGCGCTCTTTTATTTTGCGCCCTCGCGGCTAAGGCACCAGCAAGACCTTGCCGATATTGCCGCGGTCCTGAATGAAATGATGTGCCTTGGGCGCCTCATCGAAGCGGAAAGTCCTGGCGATTTTCGGCTTGATCGCTTTTTTCGACCACAGCTCCAACAATCCGTCGGCCCAGCCGCGCTGGCGCTCGAGCTCGCCCCACAAGTGGCCGAGATTGACGCCGAACACTCCCTTGTTGGCATTCATCAGCGCAAGCGGATTGAACTGAAACCACGGCATGCGCGCGACAGTCGCCAGCATCGAGACAATGCTGCGGCTCTTTCCGGTTGCCGCGGCGGATAGTCCGAACATGCCGAGCCGGCCGGTCGGGGCCAAAAGCCGATAGCCCTTCTTCCAGGATACGCCGCCGACGGCATCGAGAATGAGTTCGACCCCGCGGCCGCCCGTGATCTCCCGCGCGCGCGTTTCAAAATCCTCGGTGCGATAATCGATAAGGTAATCGACGCCGAGCGCGCGCAACTCGGCATGTTTGGCGGCTGAGGCGGTCCCGATCACGCGAGCGCCGATATTCTTTGCAATCTGCGTCGCCGCAATGCCGACCCCGCCGCCGGCGGAATGGATAAGCACGGTCTCATCGCGCTTTAAACTGCCCATGACGACCAAAAGCTGCCATGCCGTCAGATAATTGACCGGAATGGCAGCGCCCTCCAACGCCGACATATCCGCAGGCCGCGCAAAGATCTGGGCGAGCGGAACGCAGACCACGTCCGCATAGCCACCGAAGCGTGTCACGGCGAAAATGTCGCGGCCGACCCAACCAGCATCGACGCCCTCACCTACCGCATCGATCCGGCCAGCAACCTCGTAGCCCGGCACGACCGGCATCGGCGGCAAGTCGGGATAAATACCAAGCCGGCCCATGATGTCGGCGAAATTGACGCCGCTTGCTTCGACACGAACCCGCACCTCTCCCGCTTTCGGGTTCGGGTCCGGCGCCTCTTTGATCTCCAAAACTTCAGGGGGTCCGGCTTTCGTGATCCAAATCTGGCGCATGCAAATTGCCTCCGGCTCGCCGTCTTGGCGTGTGCAATCTCAATCGGAAGTGCGCCCATCATACACGGCTAATGCCGCGCCCGCGCTCTTGCTCTTGCCGCCGACGCGTGCAGACGTAAACTTGAGCCAGTACAAAAAGATTGCAGATTTGCGAGGGGTCTCATGGAAGTGCGTGCGGCAGTAGCGTTCGCTCCGGGTAAGCCGCTGGAAGTGACGACAGTGAAGCTGGACGGTCCACGCGCCGGTGAGGTGCTCGTCGAAATCAAGGCAACGGGCATTTGCCACACCGACGAGTTCACATTGTCAGGGGCCGATCCGGAAGGCCTTTTCCCGGCGGTGCTTGGCCACGAGGGCGCAGGCATTGTCGTCGATGTCGGTCCCGGCGTGACATCGGTCAGCAAGGGCGACCATGTCATCCCGCTCTATACGCCGGAGTGCCGCACTTGCCCTTCCTGCTTGTCGCGCAAAACCAATCTCTGCACCGCCATCCGCGCCACCCAGGGCCAAGGCGTCATGCCTGACGGCACGTCGCGCTTCTCCATCGGCGGCGAGAAAGTCCACCACTACATGGGCTGTTCGACATTCGCGAATTACACCGTGCTGCCCGAAATCGCGGTAGCGAAAATCCGCGAGGACGCTCCGTTCGATAAGGTCTGCTACATCGGCTGCGGCGTCACTACCGGCGTCGGCGCCGTCATCAACACCGCCAAGGTCGAGCCGGGCGCGAAGTGCATTGTCTTCGGCCTCGGCGGCATTGGGCTCAATGTGATCCAGGGTCTGCGCCTCGTCGGCGCCGACATGATTATCGGCGTAGACGCCAATCCAGCGAAGAAGGCCTGGGGCGAACGCTTCGGCATGACGCATTTCGTCAATCCGAAAGACATCGGCGGTGATCTCGTGGCGCATCTCGTCAACATGACCAAAAGCGGCGCCGATCAGATCGGCGGCGCCGATTACACGTTCGAATGCGTCGGCAACGTCAATCTGATGCGCGCGGCGCTGGAGAGCTGCCACCGCGGTTGGGGCCAAAGCATTATTATCGGCGTTGCCGGCGCTGGTCAGGAAATCGCGACACGGCCGTTTCAGCTGGTCACCGGGCGAGTGTGGCGCGGCACCGCCTTCGGCGGCGCGCGCGGCCGTTCTGACGTGCCGAAAATCGTCGATTGGTACATGCAGGGAAAGATCGAAATCGATCCCATGATCACCCACACCTTGCCGCTCAACGACATCAACAAGGCCTTCGACCTGATGCATGCGGGCGAGAGCATCCGCAGTGTGGTCGTCTACTAGGAGTTAGCTCCGCGGCCGCGAGAACGGTATGGAACGCGCGGCGTTTTTGCTGGTCAAATTGAGGACGTTGTCATGGCTAACCCTAGCGACTTTCAGGCGCCGTTCGCCGCGTTTCTGGGGATCAAGCTGACTCACGTGTCTGCCGACCGCGTCGAAGCCGAACTCGAAGTACGCAAGGAACTCGCCACCATTCCCGATATTCTCCATGGCGGAGCGGTTATGGCGCTGGCCGACAACCTCGGCGGCGTTGCTACCGTCGTGAACCTGCCCGAGGGCGCCCGCACCGCGACCATCGAGAGCAAGACGAATTTCTTTTCCGCGATTCCCGTCGGCGAAACGGCGCGGGCCGAGTGCACGCCGCTCCACCGCGGCCGCACCACCATGGTGTGGCAGACGCGCATTACCCGGGGTGACGGCCGGCTTTGCGCGTTGGTGATCCAGACCCAGATCGTGATTCCAGCGGGGAAAGCTTAGCTACTCCGCGGCGAGGCGCTCCGTTGCGGCGCCGAGCCGTAGCGCAAGATGCGGATCGACCCGTTTGGCCAGCGCCGCGTGAGCGTCGCGCCAGACCGGAATCGCCGCTTCCAGGCGGCGGGCGCCCGCCTCCGTCAACCACACCGCCCGGCGGCGCTGGTCATTCTCGGAAATCGCAATCTCGACGAGCCCGGCGGCTTCCAGACCGCGCAAATTGCGCGAGAGGGTTGATTGATCGAGCCCGGTGCGCAGCGCCAAAGCGCCGAGCGTGTCGTCGGGGGCCGCCGCGATTTGCGCCATCAAGCCGAACTGAGCGAGGGTGAGTTCCGCGCCACGCATGCGTTCTTCGAGGAAATTGGTAATCCGCCGCGCGGCGAGACGGCTCGCCCACCCCGCGCAAGCGGCAACAGCGGCCTGCGCGTCCCGAACCAGCGTCTTTTGTGCGGCTTGCGGTCGTTTTCCCATCGTTGTATGTATCTACATCATTTGTAGATACAAGGAAATAGCGATGTTAGGCGCACCTTCGCTACGCTACGGCGTCGCCACGCCGGAACAGATTGCCGGGATGACCGGCTTGCAAGTCCTTCAGGCTTTGATTGACGGCAAGCTCCCGGCGCCGCCGATCGCGCAGACGCTGAGCTTTTGGCTGGTCGAGGTCGGCGATGGCCTCGCCGTTTTCGAAGCCGACACAGGAGTGCATCTGCTCAACCCTCTGGGAGGTGTGCACGGCGGCTGGGCGCTGACGTTGATCGACAGCGCGACTGGCTGTGCGGCGCATACATTGCTGCCTGCGGGCGCTAGTTATGCCTCGGTCGAGACCAAGGCCAACTTCACGCGCCCGATCAGGCAAGATACCGGGCGGGTGCGCGCCGAGGGCCGCGTCGTCAGCCGCGGGCGCCAGATCATCACGGCCGAGGCGCGCATTCTCGATGCCGATAAGCGGCTGCTTGCGCACGGCACGTCAACTTTAATGGTGCTCGGCAGCGCAAAGGCGTGACAAAATACAGCCATGAGCGCCGTGCGACCGCGAAAGACAGCGAAGAATAAAGCCGGGCGGGCCGTCCGCGTCAAACGCGTTTACGAGCAGGCCGCCGAGGATGACGGCCTCCGCGTATTGGTCGATCGATTGTGGCCGCGCGGCCTTGCTAAGAACAAGGCGCACATCGACGAGTGGCTCAAAGACGTCGCGCCGAGCGACCTATTGCGCAAACGCTTTCACGGCAATCCGGCAGAATGGGCGGAGTTTGTCGCGGCGTACCGCCGCGAACTCGCGCGGGAGCCGGGAGCAGCCGCTCTTGGTTACCTGCGAGCCTTGGTTCGCAAACAGCCGGTGACACTTCTTTACGCCGCGCGCGATGAGACCCACAACAATGCCGTCGCGCTGAAAGAATTGCTGGGACGGAAGAACAAGGCGTGAGCTTCGCGCTCACAGCACCTCATAAAACTTAACTCTCACCCATGCCGGCTCACGCTCGCCGGCGCAAATGATGATTTGCCTGGTGAGCCACGCATAATGCGCCGCGCCGGTTTCGAAGAATGTCGCGCCGCGAAAATAATAGCTGGCATGGTCGACCACCCCGCCAGCCGCCAGCGCCGCGATCACGTCAGGCGGACCGTGCCGCAGGCCGTAATTACGCACGAATATCAGCGCGCCGTCATCGGTTCGCAGCGTATAACGTGCTTCGAGTTCGGCAACTCCATCGTCACGAATGGTCTGCCAGTCGCCGCCGCCGGGCAGCACTTTGCCGTTCACCTTGGGCCCCGAGACTTCTCCTCCGGCGATGGGGACGAAGCGCCGCGCGCCCTTGGCGACGTGACCGACATCAAGCGCAGGATCGACCCTGACATTCGCCGCGAAAATAAATTCGAGCGGCGGCGGCGATGGTGCTTCGGTCAAGGAGGGCCTCCTCAAAAAGCGTTGCAGACCTCGGGCGATATTCAGGATATTTTAGAACATGCTTGCGGCGTCAAGCACTAACGCTGGCCGGGTCTCATGTCCGCGAATGCGATTGCCAACGTGCTGTTTCCGACCACGGTCGCTGGAAGCCTGCCAAAACCTTCCTGGCTCGCCGAACCGAACCGGTTGTGGGCCGCCTGGCGTCTTCAAGGCGAGGAACTCGAGGCAGCCAAGGACGATGCCACAATCCTCGCCGTCAAGCTGCAAGAGGATGCCGGGATCGATATCGTCGCCGACGGCGAGCAAGCGCGGCAGCACTTTGTGCACGGCTTTCTCGAAGCCGTCGATGGCATCGATTTCGAAAAGCGCGTCGAGATCGGCATCCGCAACAATCGCTACAAGGCCATGTGTCCGACTGTCGTGGGCGCGCTCGGCCTTCGCGATCGTGTGCACGCCCGTGAAGCGCGCGTCGCCCGCGCCCACACCGACCGAAAATTCAAATTTACCCTGCCCGGGCCGATGACCATCGTCGATACCGTCGCCGACGCCCATTACGGCGACCGCGTCAAAATGGCGATGGCATTTGCCGACTTGCTCAACGCCGAGGCGCGTGGGCTCGCCGACGACGGCGTCGATGTCATCCAGTTCGATGAGCCGGCATTCAACGTCTACATGGAGGAAGCCGCGACATGGGGCATTGAAGCCTTGCATCGCGCCATCGACGGCGTCGCCGCGACCAGCGCCGTGCATATCTGTTACGGCTACGGCATCCCGGCGAACATCCAGTGGAAAGCATCACTCGGCGATGAGTGGCGGCAGTACGAGGAATTCTTTCCAGCTCTAGCCAAGAGCCGCGTCGACCAAGTGTCGATCGAATGCATCAACTCGCGGGTACCGCTGAGCCTGCTGGGGCTGCTGGCCGGAAAAGCCGTGCTGATCGGCGCCATCGATGTCGCCAACGATCGTGTGGAAACGCCGGAGGAAGTCGCCGCCGTGATCGGCGAAGCAGCGCGCTACGTGCCGCCGCGAAATATCATCGCCTGTACCAATTGCGGTATGGCGCCGATGCACCGCAAGATTGCCGTGAAGAAGCTCGAGGCGCTGGCGAAAGGCGCGGCGCTGGCGCGCGAAACATTGGGCGGTTAGCCGCCGGCAAATCTCAACGGTCGGCGTGGCTCAGCACGTCCATCAACTCGGCGACCTTGCGCCGTTGCTCGCCCTTGTTGCCCGAGGCAATCGCGTGCTCGACGCAATGCGCGACGTGGTCGGCAAGAATCTCCTCCTCCGCGCGACGGAGCGCGGCACGCACGGCGGAGAGCTGGGTGACGACATCGATGCAATAACGCTCGTCTTCGACCATGCGCGCCAGCCCGCGGACTTGGCCTTCGATCCGTTTGAGGCGCTTGAGCACCGACGTCTTGGCATCCGATCGCATCCGACGTATATACCCCTACGGGGTAACCGTTTCAAGGCGGATATATCGTGGTCAATCCGGCACGCTCGCAAAGCCAAGCGATGACCGCGACCGACCCGGTCTGCGGCATGCAGGTCGAGTCCGCGAAGACCCCACACCGTTACGCGCACCAAGGGCGCGAGTATTATTTTTGCCGCGCCGGGTGCCGCAGCAAGTTCATTGCCGATCCGGAACAATATCGGCACGGCGCGCCCGCCGAGGCGACAGGGCCGCAGCTTGTGGGCGCGATTTACACTTGCCCGATGCATCCGCAAATCCGCCAAGCCGGCCCGGGCGCCTGCCCGATCTGCGGCATGGCGCTCGAGCCCGAAGCGGGCGGTGAGGACGACGGCGGCGAACTCACCGACATGACACGGCGATTTTTGCTGTCGGCCGTGCTGACGCTGCCGGTGGTCGTGCTGGAGATGGGCGCGCATGTATTCGGCTTTACGCCCTTGTCGCCCAGGGCTTCAGCGCTCACGCAGCTTGCATTGGCGACGCCGGTCGTGCTGTGGGGCGGATGGCCGTTCTTTGTGCGCGGCGCGCAATCGCTGCGGACCGGCCATCTCAACATGTTCACGCTGATCGCGCTCGGGACCGGCGCGGCCTACATTTACAGCGTCGTCGCCGCGCTCGCGCCGGAGCTTTTCCCGGCGCAGCTCCGCGACATGCACGGCGGCGTCGCGGTCTACTTCGAAGCGGCCGCAGTCATCACAGTATTGGTGCTGCTCGGCCAAGTGCTTGAGCTTCGCGCACGCGCCGCCACGTCGGGCGCCATTCGTGCATTGCTCGAGCTCGCGCCAAAGACCGCGCGGCGTCTTCGGCAGGACGACACCGACGAGGATGTGCCGCTGGACGCGCTCGCCGCCGGCGATTGCCTCCGCGTTCGGCCCGGCGAGAAGATCCCGGCCGATGGGTTGGTCATCGACGGCCGCTCGTCCGTCGATGAATCGCTGGTGACCGGCGAGTCGATGCCGGTCACCAAATCGCCCGGCGACAGCGTGATCGCCGGCACGCTCAATCAAAGCGGCGGCTTTATCATGCGCGCCGACAAAGTCGGCCGCGACACGCTGCTTGCGCAAATCGTGCAGATGGTCGCCGCCGCCCAACGCTCGCAGGCGCCGATTGCGCGTCTGGCTGATCGGGTCGCTTCCTGGTTCGTGCCGCTGGTCATCGCGATCGCGGTTGCGGCCTTCGCCGCCTGGTCGGTGTTTGGCCCCGAGCCCCGGATCACCTTTGCACTCCTCGCCGCGGTGAGCGTTCTCATCATCGCCTGCCCTTGCGCGCTCGGTCTCGCCACGCCGGTGTCGATCATGGTGGGCGTCGGTCGCGGCGCTCTGGCCGGTATTCTGATCAGGAATGCCGCAGCGTTGGAGCGGTTGGAAAAGGTCGATACGCTCATTCTCGACAAGACCGGTACGTTAACCGAAGGAAAACCGCGGCTCGTCGCCGTCATCGTGGCCGACGGCCAAAATGAGCGCGACGTGCTGCGGCTCGCGGCCAGCCTCGAACGCGCCAGCGAGCATCCGCTCGCCGCAGCGATCCTTGCCGCCGCAGGCGAACGCGGCATCGATCTCGCGGAGGTTAGTGACTTTCATTCGATGCCCGGCGGGGGCGTCACGGCCAATGCCGACGGTCACGAGGTGGCGCTTGGCAGCCAAAGCTTTCTTGTCGAGCTTGGCGTCACGGCTGCATGGCCGGGAGAGGAAGCGGAGCGCCTGCGGCGCGACGGTTCGACCGTCATTTTCGCCGCCATCGACGGAAAGTTTGCCGGGCTGCTGGGGATTACCGATCCGATCAAGCCCAGCGCGCCCGCAGCTCTGCAAATGCTGCGCAAAGAAGGACTGCGCATTGTGATGCTGACCGGTGACAGCCGGACAACTGCGGACGCCGTCGCGCGCCGCCTTCGGATCAGCGAAGTCGAAGCCGAAGTCCGGCCGGAGCAAAAGAATCGCGTTGTCCAGGAACTCCGCCGCCAAGGTCGCGTAGTCGCCATGGCCGGCGATGGCGTCAACGACGCTCCAGCGCTTGCCGCAGCCGACGTCGGCATTGCGGTCGGCGCCGGCACGGATGTGGCCGTCGAGAGCGCCGGGATCACGCTTGTTAAAGGCGATCTCGTCGGCATCGTACGGGCGCAGCGGCTTGCGCGTGCGACCATGCGCAATATCCGGCAAAATCTGTTCTTTGCGTTCGTCTATAACGGCGCCGCCATTCCGATCGCCGCCGGCGTTTTCTATCCGGCATTCGGCATCACACTCTCGCCGATGATTGGCGCAGCGGCGATGGCTTTGTCGTCAGTATGCGTTATCGGCAACGCGTTGCGGCTGCGCAGCGTCGCCCTCGCCCCCTAACCCCAACTCCGGCGCACCCGCGCGCCAAGATCGACCGGGGCGTGCGCGGTTTTTGCGGAAGCTTTTGCGGCGGCCGGCGGCCAAGCGCAACTTTCGAAATGTTCCAGTAGCGCTGTGGGAATAAACCGGGTGCGCGACGCATAAAGATGACGGTCGCCATTTTTCTGCTGCGCATGCACGAAAAACCGCTGCGGTACGATCAAGTGCAAGTGGTCCTTCGCGCGCGTCATCGCGACGTAAAGAAGCCGGCGCTCCTCTTCGATCTCGGCGCCGGTCCCGGTGGCGAGATCGGACGGAAGACAACCGTCGACGGTGTTCAAAATAAACACCGATTTCCATTCCTGCCCCTTCGCCGAGTGGATGGTCGAAAGAATGAGATAATCCTCGTCCAGCAGCGGATCGCCGGCGCGGGCGCTCGTCGCTTCCGGCGGGTCGAGCGTAAGTTCGGTCAAGAAGCGTTCCCGGCTCGGATAAGTCGAGGCGATCTGCGCGAGCTGCCCGAGGTCGGCTTCGCGCATATGCGCGTCCTCGTGGATGCGGTGCAGATGCGGTTCGTACCAGCGGATCAGAAGGTCGAGTTCCGCCGGCCAAGGCGCCGTGCGGCCATGAACGGCGCGGACGGTTTCGACAAATGCCGGCCAATGCTCTGCCGCCGCCGCCGGCGGGTGCATTTCCTCCAAGCCCCCGAGGCCGGAATTGCCGACGTGCTCCAGGACGCGCGCGGCTGTTGCCGGGCCGGCGCCGGGCAACAATTGAACGACGCGAAAGCCCGCGATCCGATCGCGCGGATTTTCCGCCCAGCGCAAGAGCGCCAGTAAGTCCTTGACGTGGGCGGCCTCAAGGAATTTCAGGCCGCCGAATTTCACGAACGGAATGTGCCGCCGCGTCAGTTCGACTTCCAGCGGCCCGGAATGGTGAGATGCTCGGAACAAGACGGCTTGCGTCTTGAGCGTCAACCCTCGCTCGCGTGCCTCCAGCACTTTCTCGACGATGTAACGCGCTTGGTCGGCTTCGTCGCGAACACTCGCCAAGTAGGGCTTCTCCGCCGATTTTCGTTCCGACCACAGGTTCTTGGTGAACCTCTCCTGCGCCAGCTCGATCACGGCGTTGGCGGCGGCGAGGATCGGCCGCGTGGAGCGGTAATTCTGCTCCAGCGTCACCATCTCGGCGCGCGGCGAAAAGTGTGCGGGGAAATCCAAAATATTGCGCACCGTCGCGGCACGGAACGAATAGATCGATTGCGCGTCGTCGCCTACCACCGTCAACCCGCTTCCGTTAGGCCGGAGCGCCAGCAGCACCCTCGCCTGCAGCGCATTAGTGTCCTGATACTCATCGACCAGCACGTGGTCGAAGCGGCCAGCAATCTCTGCCGCTATTGCTGGTTCCCCCATCATGTGCGCCCAGTAGAGCAGCAGATCGTCGTAATCGAGCACCTGCTGGTGTTGTTTGGCCTCGACGTAATGCGCGAACAGTGTCCGCAACTGCTCGGCCCACACCGCGCACCACGGAAAGGAACGGCTTAGAATGTCATCGAGCTTGTTCTCGCTATTGACCACGCGCGAATAGATGCCGAGGCACGTGCCTTTCGCCGGGAAACGCTTCTCCATCTTTGAATAGCCGAGGTCGTAGCGCACGAGATTGACGAGATCGGCCGAATCTTCGCGATCGTGGATGGTGAAAGCGGGCGCAAGGCCGATCGTTTCGGCATATTCGCGCAACAGCCTCGCCCCTGTAGCGTGGAACGTGCCGGCCCACGACAACGGCTCGCAAAAGGCGCCCCCCGTTCGCCGGTTGAATTCCGATAGCAGCAAATCGACTCGCCGCGTCATCTCCGCCGCGGCGCGACGCGAGAAGGTGAGAAGCATAATGCGGCGGGGATCAGCGCCTTGTTCGATCAGCCACGCGACGCGATGGGCCAGTGTCGCCGTTTTGCCAGACCCGGCACCGGCAATGATCAGGAGCGGCCCGGCATTGGCGGCCGGAAGGCCGCCATATTCGACGGCGCGCCGCTGCTGCGGATTGAGCTTATCCAGGTTTGCCAAGGGAGCTTCGAATCATTAAGCGACCGAAGCCCGACTGAATCACGATTTGCCCGTTACTCGCAATGACCGCGCACGCCCAAGAAATGCGAGCGCAAATGCGGTCTCGGTTACGCCTAATGCTCCGGCAACGGTATGAACTCGGTCTCGTCGCCGGGGATAATGGCGAAGCGGCCGCTTTTCCACTCTTCCTTCGCCTCTTCAATGCGTTCTTTGCGTGAAGAGACAAAATTCCACCACAGATAGCGCGGCCCTTCGAGCGCCGCGCCGCCGAGAAACATCAGCCGGGCCTGCCGCGTCGCCGTCACGGTAATACGATCGCCCGGACGAAAGATCAGAAGCCGCGGTCCCTCGAATTTGTCGCCGGCGATTTCGACTTCACCTTCGGTGACATAGATCGCGCGCTCTTCGTGGTCGGCGTCGAGCGGCGCACTGGCGCCAGGCTCGAGCAGGACTTCGGCATAAAACCATTCCGACACCATGCCGACCGGAGACCGCAGGCCGAAAACGGAGCCGGCGATGACGCGGGCGCGAACTCCTTTGTCTTCAATGCCGGGAAGAACGGCCCCGTCAAAGTGCTCGAATAAGGGCTGCATCTCTTCGTGTTGTTGCGGCAATGCGATCCAGCTTTGGATGCCGTACACCCCCCCGCCGGTGGTACGCACCGCATCGGGCGTGCGCTCGGAATGCGAAATACCACGTCCCGCGGTCATCAGATTCATGGCGCCAGGCGTAATCTCCAGCGCGTTGCCCTCGCTGTCGCGATGCATGATGGAGCCGTCGAACAGATAGGTCACGGTCGCCAGTCCGATATGCGGATGAGGCCGCACATCCATGCCTCGACCTGCGACTAACTGCACCGGCCCCATTTGATCGAAAAAGATGAACGGGCCAACCATCTGACGCTGACCATGCGGCAGGGCGCGGCGCACGTTGAAGCCATCACCAAGGTCGCGCACGCGTGGCACGACAATCAATTCGAGCGCCTCGCAAGAACGCTTGTCGCCGAGCACAGGATCCTTATCCGGCATCCAGCTCATGTTTATGGCCTCCCAATCGCGTGCGGTTCGCTCGCTCCGGCCTAAACGGACCGTCCGGCGCGCTGCTCGTTCGCGCCGTCAATGTATGATAAAGGCAGGCGAACCGCCAATGGCGGCCGCGATTTAGGTGTCCTCTCGGTGTCCATTTCACCGCCTTCTCTTACCGGCGTCGCTCTGCTTCTCGGCTTGAGCTTGTTTTTAGGCCTTGCCTTCGAAGACTTTCTTGCCACCGATGAGCCGAAACGTCCGGGCGGCATCCGAACTTTCCCGATGCTCGCCTTTGCCGGCGGCGTTCTCTACGTCTTCGACCCGGCCCATCTCGTTCCGTTCACTGGCGGTCTGATCATCCTCGGGATCTGGCTGGCGATTTTCTATTCCCGGCATCTCCAGGAAAAAGACGAAGGCGGAGAAACGAATGCCGGGCTGGTCGTGCCGGTCCTCAACATTCAGGCTTATCTTCTCGGCGCCATTACGCTGGCGCTGCCGCCGTGGGTGGCGGTGACGTTCACCGTCGCTGCGGTGCTTTTGCTCACTGGGCGAGAGAAACTGCACGCCTTGGCGCGGCGCGTTGAACCGAAAGAGATCGTAACCGCCGGCCAATTCCTGATCCTGACCGGGATCGTTCTGCCGCTCCTGCCCAACACGCCGGTGACGACACTGACGAACATCACGCCGCGACAGGCGTGGCTGGCTTTGGTCGTCGTCGCCGCGCTGTCTTATGTCAGCTATCTGGCGCAACGCTACTGGGCCGCGGCCGCGCGCGGCTTATGGATGGAAGCGCTCGGCGGCCTCTACTCCTCGACCGCGACGACGGTCGTTTTGGCGCGCGAAGCCAAAACCGGAGCGGTCACGCGTCAGCACGCGCAAGCGGGCATCACGCTCGCAACGGCGATCATGTATTTGCGTATTCTCGCGGTGGTGGCGTTTTTCAATTTCGGCCTCGCGCGGGTGCTGGCGCCCTGGCTTTGCTGCCTTTCATTGGCCGGCTTGGTGATCTGCGCCGTGCAATATCGGCTCGGCAAAGCTTCCACCGTAGACGAACAAGCAGAGCCCGCGAGCGCGCGGCGTTTCGCGACTAATCCGCTTGAACTTGTTCCGGCGGCGATTTTCGCGGCGCTCTTTATAGCAGTGTCGTTCGTTTCGAACTGGGCGAAGGCCGAATTTGGAACATCCGGGATTTACACGCTCGCCGCCATTGTGGGCGTCACCGATATCGATCCGTTCGTGCTCAATCTGGCGCAAGGCGGGACCACGGGCATGAGCAACACCGCGCTCGCGGCTGCGATTCTCATCGCCGCTTCCTCAAACAACGTCCTGAAAGCACTCTATGCGGCGTTCTTTGCCGGCGGACGCGCGACCGCGGCGAGCGCCATCGTTCTAGTCTTGCTTGCTGCCACCGGCGTGGTTTTTGCCGTGCTCCTTGCCGGTCTCTAGGGCAGCGATCGTGCCCAGCGTCAACGGATGACCTGGTCGCTCTCCAACACAGGTCCTTCTAATGCGCACTTCTTGTCGGCCGCGGTGCGCCGCAAGACCTTTTCCTCACCCACGGCCTTTTCATATTGAACCCGGTAAGACATCCCACCGATCAAAGTGCCACCGCCGCCTTCGCTCGCCTTTTCCGTGAGGTTGAGCAAATCGGTTTCGCGCGTTTGCAGCTCCTTCAGACGGTCGACGAGCTGCTTGCAATGATAAGCGGAATAACGACCGGGATCGACAAGGTAGGTGTCGACGCTGGTCGAGCACCCGGCGGTCGCGCCGGCCAGGCAAACCGCCAGAAACACGCCCCGCGCATCCGCGCTTATAGCCATGACGACGTCCAAGGCCGCTACGATTGTAGGCGACGCCCCTGCCCCCGAGATTCGCACGCTTGGTTGCAGCCGTCTGCGCCGCAAATAAGGCGATCGCAACTTAGCCGGTTTTTTACAAGCCGGAACAGCCGTGAACTCAGGCATTGCCGGCCATTGCCGAAAACCTGAGAATTGCGACTAAGATGGTTTGGTTATGAGCGCGAAACTTTGATCACGAGGGCATCGCCGATGAAGACGCATTTCGAGTTTGAACGAGCAAGCCTGGAGCTCAAAGGATCGGTCGCGCTGCTGAGCTTGAACGATCCGCAAGTGCTCAATGCCTTGTCGGCGGAGATGCTCCAAGGCCTCTCCGAGGCACTCGATACGCTCGCCGAGTCGGCAACCAAGCCCCGCTGCCTGGTGCTGACAGGAGTTGGCCGCGCCTTCTCCACCGGGGCGAACTTGCAGGGCCGCGGCGGCAAGAACTTCACGCCGCGCGGCGCCGGGCGGACGCTCG
>Ga0209006_10003350_pt1 | contig 14605 bp, 15 predicted proteins | sample JacPin_JW_Ref_O2_FD_188567 | JGI IMG/M metagenome (GOLD analysis project Ga0209006, IMG submission 188567) | Forest soil microbial communities from Algoma, Ontario, Canada - Jack Pine, Ontario site 1_JW_Ref_O2 (SPAdes) (version 2) | ecosystem: Environmental > Terrestrial > Soil > Boreal... | reverse complement strand
ACCGGCCGCGAGGTCGTGCGCGAGACGCTGCTCGCGATCGGCCTCGACGTCGCCGACCCGCTCAAGCTGCAGCGCGACTTCGTCGTCCTGCGCGAGGTCGGGGCGCTGGCGATGGATCCCGAATTCTGCAAGGACATCGAGCATACGCGCAAGTGGCGCAAGGCGATCGAGCAGGTCGAGACCAAGAGCTTCATCGCCGCCGTCGGCATGATCGCGACCGGTGTCATCGGCCTCGTTTGGGCGGCGATCAGGAGCAAGGTCGGGCAATAGGGCGGCGTTCGTGGCGCGCCCTTTTCCCCACAGGGGAGCCGTCGTCGCGGCGGGAAATAATTCGAGCCGCAGCCACCGGCGTGAGCAGCTTGGCCATGACCGCGAGGGCATCCGATAAGCTCGACGGGCCCTCTTGATTCGACCCGCCCGGTCGTGCAATGTGAGAACATAACAGGAACATGCCGCCGCGAGGCGCCATCACGGGTCTGTTCATGGGTTATCCGGAATCCTTCAACGAGCTCGAGGCGTGGCGGAGCGAGTTGCGCCGGTCGCTCGCCGGTGCCGAACTTATCCGCGCCATCGAGGAGCGCATCGCCCGGGAAACCGATCCGGAGCGGCGCCACATCCTGGAGCACCTTCTGCTCCAGGAGCATGTCGCGCAGGGCAACAGCGCGGCGGTCGAGGCGATCCGCGCCCGCGACCCGATGCGCGAGATTCATCGCTGGCGCGATGAATGGCGCGAAAGTCATCGGGAGCTCGACATCGTCCCGGCGCTCGAGGAACGAATCCGGACGGAGCAGCATGCGGGGAGGCTGCGCGCGTTGCGCGCCTTGCTGGCGCAGGAGCACCGCGACCGCGGCGATTATATTGCGGCGGAGGCCGTGTATCTCGCCGATGCCGAGACCGGCCACGACCGGTGGCGCCCGCTCATCTCGCTGGCAAATCAGAAACTCTACGACGAGGATCGGCCGGAGGAGGCCATGCCCATCATCGATCGCGCTGTCGCGGTCGCGATGGGCGCGGGGCTCTTCCGGCGGGAAGCGCTGGGCGTCAAGGCGCGCATCGCCGCCGAGCTCGAGGATTACGCGGCGGTCGAAAACGTCCTGCGGCAGATCATGACCCTCGCCTTCACGCGCGGAAATGCCGACGTCGGAGCGGAGCGCGATTTTCTCGATCGTCTGCCGCCCGGCAGCATCGATCCCGAGGTGGCGCGGGCCTATGACGAATACTGCCGCGCGAGGGGCCGGCGGCCGACCGCCGCGGATGAGCAGATCGACGCATTCATCCTGTCGTCCGCCCGCGCGCAATGGCTCAAGGTCGCGCGGATCATCGCCGATGTGCGCAAGCAATGCGAGCGTAGCGAGCTCGCCGCTGAAGAGCATTACGTGTCGAGCCGCATTCGCGTCATGGCGGCTGACGGCCGGCTGGAAGGGCGAGGAAATCTCGCCCAATGGCGTTTCAGCGAGGTGAGACTGCCGGACTCGGCATCGCCGCCCGGTCTGGAGGCGTCCGACGAGGCGTCGCCCGGGCGCATGGAGGCCGCCGTTATCGCCGGCCGGACATTGACGCTCAAGGTCGGCCGTCGCGCCGTCGACGTCCCGGTCATGATCTACGCGCCGGTCGACAAAGGCGACCATTGGCGCTGCGCGTTCGAGATCGGTTGGCCCGACAAGCCGAAGCAGGGCGAGGGCAACGGCATCGATGCGGTCCAGGCGCTGATGACCGCCCTGAAATTCGTCGGGGCCGAGCTTTACACCAGCAAGGCGCACAAGGCCGGCAAGTTGAAATGCCCGGGGCAGCGGGCCGGGTACGGGTTCCCGCTGCCGTGGACCCTGCGCGACCTGGCCGAGGAGGAGGATCGGTTTCTGTGAGTCGGCGTTGTGGCCGCGTCCATGCGCTATGGCGGCAGGCGAGCGCATCATCTCACGGCGCCGTGTTGGCGGCGTGGGCCCGACATCATTGGGATGAGCCGCGACCAATTCGAATTCGGCCCCACCAATACGTGACAGTGGCCTCACTCCGACGCAGCAGCGTCCATTCGTCCAATCTCTCACTGCACTTGTGCCGTTCTTCAGAGGGCAGGGCGACTCTCGCTGGAAATGACCCCGAGGTGCGCGAGATCGCCGAAGCCACCCGCCGCGAGGTCGGCGCGCTGGCGATGGATCCCGAGTCAGGGCCAAGGACATCGAGCATACGCGCAAGTGGCGCAAGGCGACCGAGCGGGTCGAGACCAAGAGCTTCATCGCCGCCGTCGGCATGATCGCGACCGGCGTCGTCGGCCTCGTCCGGACGGCGATCAAGAGCAATCTCGGGCAGTAGAGCGCGGTCCGTTCCTTCGGAATCGGACCACGCTCTACTGTCTTTCGTTTGCGCATATCCTTGGCGGCGAACCGGTATCCACTTCGCCGGGATATGCGCCAGGCCGGCGTTCATAGCGCGTCCTTTTCCCCACACACCGGAGACACTGATGACCCTGCGCATGCTCGCGGGCGCGCTGGCGCTCGCCCTTTTTCTCAGCCCGCCCGCCGCGGCGCATCACGCCTACGCGCGCGTGATGTGCGCCGGCACGTACTGCGCGATCGTGATCGTGCCCGACCCGCGCAAGGACGCGCCGGCGCCGCGCACCGGTCGCGCACCGCGCGCGGCTGTCCCTGCCGGCGAAATCGTCGCACATCCGGTCGGCTGCCCGCGCGTCGCCTTCTGCGGCTGCGGCGCCTCGGTCGAGGTTTTTGGCCATTCGGTGCGCGCGCTCTGGCTTGCCGCCGCCTGGCTCAGGTTTCCGCCGGCCGCGCCCGCGCCCGGCATGGCGGCGGTGCGCGCCCATCACGTGATGATCATCCGGGAATATCTCGGCGACGGCCGCGCGCTCGTCTACGACGCCAACTCCGGCGGCCGCCGCACGCGCGTGCACGTCGTGAGCCTGCGCGGCTACCGCATCCGCAATCCGCACGGAGCCTGACGCGGATCCGTTCGCATCGATTGCAACGCGCAAGGAGCGCGCCCTGGTTCACGCCCTAGCGCATGTTTCGGCGATAGCCCGCCCCGGACTTGATCCGGGGCGGTCGCCGGTTCGCCGACAAGAACATGCCCAAATAAAGTTGCGTGATGCGCCCGTGCCTTACCGCAAGGGAGAGCTGACGCCGGCCGCGGTCGACCGCGGATGGCCGCACCAGGTGGCGCTGCGGGCGGACGTGGCGGCGAAGGATTTCGGCGTCATCCATGACGTCTGCCGGCCGCGGTCGCTCTGCGTGCGCGGGCATTCGGTCAACGATGGCCGCGAGTGTATCGCGTCTACTACTTCGCCGAGGCCGGCGATGCGGAAAGCTTCATGACGCGGTTCGGCGGCGAGAGGTTCGACCCGGCCAAGCGGGGCAGGGGACACAACTGGGCACAATGGAAAAGGTGAAAGATGAAGCGCCATCTCGAGATGATCGAAAACCTGCGACTTGAATTACGCGCCCGGGGTCTTGAAACCGACGCCCGGATTCAGCGTCACCTTGCGGAAACCCTCGCGCTCGGACTCTCGCGGTGACCGCCCTTGGCGGCGAGCGCCGGAACCGCCGCGCTGGAAACCGTCAGCCCAATCAAGGCGGCGCAGATGAGATGCTTCATGGTGTTCTCCCGATTTTTGCCACCTGACCTCAAGCCGGGACGCGAGTCGAATCCTTTAACCCGGCTCGTCGGTCGCGGCGGCGCGCACTGCGACTGCCATGCCGCATGGCATCGAATCCGCTCGATCGAATGGCCGATTCCGGGCGGTTCCTTTCCGGATCGTGACGACGATCACACAAGAGCTGATTGCAATAGCAGTTGTAAACCCTGGGCTCTCTTTTGACGACGAAAGAGGAGCGTTGCTGCTCGGCAAGACGTGCTGACAGGCGATAGCTGAAAATGAAACCTCAACTCGGACCCGACCAGAACAGGAGACTACGAATGTTCACCACCTCAAAGGTTACCCGCGCCGCAATCGTCATCCTGGCGCTCGGCATCGCCTTGCCGGTTACGGCCAGCGCCCATCCGCACCACAGGATGTTGGATGGGTCCACCGGTCACGACGCGACCTTGGCGCAAGCTGCATTGCTCAGGGAGATGCAGGCGGCTCGGCACAACTGGCCGCCAGGCAACTATCTGCCGCGGAATGCACAGTGACTGCTTGCCGACGGCAAGTTCTCGCCGGCAAAACTGATCGCCGCAGGCCGAACGCGCCGCGAGCTCGGCTCGTCGTCGCCGGCCTGCGGTTCTTCGCCCGACAACGAGGCCTGGCGCCCGGGCGTGTATGACTGGATTCGCAAAAGCGGCACCTCGGCACCAAGGCACGAGAGGCCCGGCGCGAGGGTCTGCGCAAGGTGGCGCGGACCGCCGCCGATCTGCTCGAACGCGGGTTGCGCGCGGGACACGGGCACGCCTGAATCGCTCGCGGGCGCACGGGCTCGACACACGCCGATCCGGCGCGATGTTGCTCCATCGCGACCGGACGGACCCGACCTGAATCTAGGTCCGCTTCCGGAGCCTGAGCCGACCTTCGCTGCGGCGCAGCGACATGTCCGTCTTCGGGTGTAAAGCGGAGACGACAAGCGGAAAGTGCTCGGATTTCTCGATATACTGGGACCTGGACGTTCGCATGTCGCTCGTCCGCTTGATACCGTGTCTGCAGACGCCGTCGACGGATCAGCCGCAAGGATTTGGATTGATGATCTTCCGTCAACTCTTCGATCAGGCTTCGTGCACCTATTCTTACCTGCTCGCGAGCCGGCGCGGCGGCGAGGCGTTGATCATCGATCCGGTACTCGAAAAGGTCGATCGATATCTCCAGCTCCTGCGCGAGCTCGACCTCAAGCTTGTCAAGGCGGTGGACACGCATCTGCACGCCGACCACATCACCGGCCTCGGCGCGTTGCGCGACAAGACGCAGTGCATCACGGTGATGGGCGAGCAGACCAAGGCCGACGTGGTTTCAATGCGGCTCGCCGACGGCGACAAATTGACCATCGAGGGGCTTGCCCTCGACGTCATATATACACCCGGCCACACCGACGACTCCTACAGCTTCATAATGCCTGACCGCACGTTCACCGGAGACACGCTGCTCATCCGCGGCACCGGCCGCACCGATTTCCAGAATGGCGATCCTCGACAGCAGTACGAGTCGATCTTCGGCCGCTTGCTCAAGCTTCCGCACGAGACCCTTGTCTATCCCGCGCACGACTACAAGGGCGACACCGTCTCCACCATCGGCGAGGAGATGACCTACAATCCGCGGCTGCGGGTAAAGTCGATGGAGGAATACGTCGAGCTGATGAACAATCTCAAGCTCGCCGACCCGAAAATGATGGACGTCGCGGTGCCCGCCAACATGAAGGTCGGGCTGCATCAGGAGGAGATCGCGCGGCGCGGGTGGGCCGTCACGGCCGAAGAGGCGCTCGTGCTCGCAGGATACCCCGATGTCGCGCTGATCGATCTGCGCGAACGCTCCGAGCGAGATCGGCACGGCCTCATTCCGCGGGCGCTGCACGTGCCCTACACGGCGCTGCAGGAGAGCATCGCCAAGGACGGCATGCTCAACGAGCTTGCCAAGTCGACCGGCAAGCGACTTCTGTTCTTCTGCGCCTTCGGCGAGCGCTCGGCCATGGCGGTGCAGGCGGCGCAGGACGCGGGGCTTGCGTCGGCCTGCCATATCCAGGGTGGCATCGACGCCTGGAAGAAGGCAAACGGCCAAGTGGCACACGGTCACGAGCCCTGATCGCGCGCACCCAGCAGGTCGAAGCCGCGCTCGATCCTGCCGATGAAGCGCCCAGAGTTTTTGCTGCGGTGCATGAGTCTCTTGCTGGCTCATCGCGACAGTCCACCCGCGGCGCAGAAATTCGGTCGCCACTGGGGAACAGCGGACATCATTGGACGGGTGAGGTCTGTGCAATCCGACGCTCATGACCCATAGCGGTCGTGGCCCACGGAGAGACGACGATGTGCTGTTGCATTCATGCAACTGTTTGGGGAAATCAGGAGCGCACGCATCGACGAGGAGAGCGCGGTATGGAATGTTGGATCGGGCCATCAATGAAGCGTACGGGGGCGTCCGCGAACCTTGTGGGCTGGGCACGCAGGCGTTTCCCAAATGACATCGCCTTAGGGGGCGGCTCAATGACGAAGACGGTTCTCGCCGCGGCGATCGGCGCTATCGGAATGACGACAGTCGCGATGGCAGAATGCCGGACGATGCCTTTCATTTCCTACCCGGCGCAGAATGACTCGGTTTCGACGAACAGCACTTTAACTCGCGGCTCTGCCTGTGTTCATCGGTTTCGCAGCCTGAACAACCTCCATTATACGTCAGGGTCGATCGCGTCCCGCCCTGGCCACGGAACGTTGACTCAAACCGGAATGGTGGAATTCAGATACACGCCGCAGCGAGGATTCAAGGGCGTGGATCGCTACTCGGTCCGAGTTTGCGGGCAAGGCGGCAGCGGCTCGGGTTGCTCAACCATCACATACAACATGACAGTCGAATGACACGCGGGCAGCGCGCGGACCGCTTTTGGCCCATCGCGACATTCCATCGCGGCGCAGCAATTCGAACGTTGCTGGGGGGCATAGCGGACATCGAACGCCCGCTGAGACGAGCGTCCTCGCGCGCGCTGTCTCACCCTCCACCATGACCGGAGCCTTCCCATGACCCGCGCCGTCGAGCGCCGTGCGCAGCGCTCCATCCCTCGCGTATGTTGGAAGCCGGGGCGCTGACGTAGAATCCGGAGACGGTGCAAGAGCCGAGGTGGAACTCGGTTTCGCCGCGGAGGTGGACGCGCACGCCGACCGCTTTTCGTCGTCGGGGAACTTCAACGTGAAGGCGCGCTCCTCTTCCCCCAGCGGACAAAGGGTGTCGGGGTCATCGAGAAAACCCGGACTGATCGCAAGCGAGAGGTAGACGACCGTCCCGCCGGGCATCGGTGGCGGCGGCGGCGTATCCCGGTCAGACGTTTTCCAGATTTCTCCCCACCAGATCGCAATCGCCACGCGGTCCTCGCCGCTGCGTCGGCAGTTGGGCAGGCCGGTCTCACTGGCAGGCCAACTGCTCGAGGCCGCCGCAGGCAGCGCGGCGCACACCGTGATCGTGCGCCGAGCGATATGCATGCAATTCCCCCGCGTGCGCCTGTGCGCAAAGCCTCGACGGCGGCGCGCATTTTGCCCGAGATTTTGTTCTTTGTTTGTTCATGCGAGTCAAGGTGCAGCAAATGCGGGTGCACAACCTGACGGGCGAGAAGCCGGGTGCTGGAAACGACCCCTACCGAGGTGGTAAAAATCGCGCTTGCGCCAGGGGGATTCTGATCGATGTTTTTCCGGATCTGTCTCGGCTTGCTTATCGTTGCGCCCATTCCGCATGATGGTCGCTTCTTGCTGGTAATGGCGATTCCACTGTCGGGTTGGCTGATAATGACTGTACTGCGCGACACGCCTCGTCTGGCATTGGGTATCTGGGGCGCACTGGTGGTTGGCATCGTCGTCGTCGGGCGGATGATCTATTACTAGGCTATAATCGCTCGACCTCTTCCAGCAAAACGTCTGCAGAACCTGAAGAACTCAGGTCGCGCATAACGAGGCCACGTCACCCAAGATCGGCGTATCCTCGAGCGAGATGACGGATCGACCGCTTCGGACATCAGTAGTCTGGTGCTTGCCGGCACGCTTGCGCGCCGCGCATGGGCGCCGCGGGAATGAGAACGCCCGCCAGCTCATGGCTGACTCGATCTCATCGCTCGTCTCCCGGGCGCTAAGTGGCCGATCAGGCCTTGTCGTAGCCGAAGGTGACTTCCTTGTAGAACTGGGCGAACTGCTGCAGCGTCATGGTGACCTCGGCGTCGCCATCATAGGTGATGCCGTTCCGGGTCGTTCCCGCGGTCCGGAACTTGCCCCACGGATTGCGCAGGGTGATCCGTTCGGCGCGCGGCTCGCACGTCATGACGGTCCATTCGTGCCCGGAGACGAGCGCACCCGCGTCGTTGTTGGCGCAGAAGGCGACGACTGGCCGGCCGTCGGCGAGCGCCCGCGCGATCCGCTCGCCGATGTTTGGCGACGAGGCGAGGGCCTTGGACGCAGGGCTGCCGGTGAGCAGGTGGAGCGCATATTGGGCAGGCGTCGGCGCGCCGCCGTCGGACGCCCCCTTCGCATGGGGTGGAAGTTTCGCGCCATTGGCGAAATCCGGGTTCCATTTGATCAGCGCGCCCTCCAGGACCTTCGCCCAGGTCGCGCTGTCGGAAACGCGGGCGGTCTTGAGGTCGGTCTGCGTGACCGCGATGTGCGCCTGCGGCTCGCCCGGGAAGGTGACGCCATAACCGCCGTCCGGATTCTGGGTGATCATCCGCGAGATCGCCATGCGCCCCCGCGGGGTCATGGCGACGGCCGCTGCCGAGGCTTCGAAGACGCAATCGTTGTGCTTGCCCTGGTTGATTCCACCGGCCCCCGACTGGCCGGAGTCGGCGATGGCTTGGGGCGAGAACGGATGCAGGCTCGAGGGCTTTGTGTCGTTTGACCAGTTCGCGCCGTCGAATGACGCGGCGACGAGTCCCGCGCTGATGCCCGAGCTCCACACGGCATGGAGCCGGCCGGCGAATGCGGAGAGTGCGGGACCGCTGCTGCTCGCGGCGCCGGGGATTTGCGCCTGCTTCGACCATGTCGCCCCGTCGAAAGCCGCATACCAGAGGCGCTGGTCGTCCTTCTGGCCTTTCCAGGCGGCGTAGAGCTTGTTGTCGTACACCGCAACCGACGGCGCAGCGCTGCTGCCCACGTCGGAAATCCGCGCCTGCGCCGACCAGGTCGCGCCGTCGAATGCGGAATACCACAGCCCGCTGTCGGCGCCCGGAGCCTTCCATACGGCATAGAGCCTGCCCTGGAACGAGGTTGTCGCCGGACCGACGCCGTTCGCCGGACTGGCGGTCTGCGCGTGCGCCGTCGTTCCCAAGAGCAGGTTGCTGACCAGACCCGCGCCGACAAACTTGAGCGCATGGCGTCGCCCCATCGTGATATCCGAGCTCATGTCCTTCTCCTGTGCGATCGGGTTGTGCGTTTCGTCTCCGATGCGCGGCGCGCTCCGGTCTAACGAAAGTTGACTGATCGGGCTTTCACCCGGACGACCTGCGAAACCTGGGTCGCGCTCGGCAGCGCCAGCAGCCAGGCGAGGAAGCCCGGATCAGGCGCGCGTCGTTCGCCCGCATAGTCGTGGCGGCAGGCTCTCGAGCAATAAAGCCGCTTGGCAAACGGCTGCCGGTACGAGACCAGTCCGATGCCGCGGTTGCACATGGGGTGGGCGCATTTCATGACACCCTCCGCGTGACGGTCGCCGGGGTCGGCATCCGCTCGTGCTCGCCGAAGCATGCGGGGTGGCAGTAGACGAGGCGCGTTTGCGGATCGCGGACATAGCCGCGTTCGATCCGCGCGCGGCACGTCGCGCAGTCGGCCTGCGACCGCGGGATCCGCTCGTTGACGAGCACGAACCGGGCCGCCGATACGGCGCGGCAGTGGAAATCCTCGATCGGGCGCATGGTCATGGCGTGTCTCCTGTCCATGAAGTCTCCGTCACACCCTTTGTCGTTCAAAGCGACCCGCAACAATGTGATGGCCGTCACAGCCTGGTCGAATCTTCGCTGAACCAGCATTCATCTCCGCGCACGCCAACGTGAAGCGGCGGCGAGCTTGCGCGCGTGAACGCATCGAGCCGAGCGCCCAACCAACGGGACGTGACTGATCGACGATGGAAGAGACCACAGATCGCGCGACAGCACCGCTCGAGCCGCAGCGCGATTTCGTCGTCATGCGCGAGGTCGGCGCGCTGGCGACGGATCGGGAATTCCGCAAGGACATTGAGCCAGCGCGCAAGCGGCGAAAGGCGATCAGGCAGGTCGAGACCCAAGGGCTTCATCTGGGCGGCGATCAAGAGCAAGATCGCGCAGTAGGGCGCTGCTTTCGTCCCGATCCTTGCGCGGCACGCGGATTCGTCAGCTCGCAATATCTCCGGCGTTCTTTCGCGCGATGGCGATCTCTCCGCGCGCCGCGCGTGCCATCAATCCGCTATCGTTGAGGATGGTGACGAAGCGGAACCCCATGGCGATCATGCGCGCCGCATAGGCGCCGGTCGCGTTGTGGATTCCGGCGAACCGTCCGTGCCTGCCGGCCGCCGCGATGAGCTTCTCGTAGATCGCAATGACGTGCGGCTCCTCGCGATCGAGCATCGGCCGCAAGCCGAGCGAGAAGCCGAGATCGCTCGGGCCGACATAGATGCCGCTGATCCCGGGCACGTCGAGGATGGCGTCGATGTTATCGATCGCCTCCTGGGTCTCGATCATCGGGACGACCAGCACCTCGTCGTTGGCGATCGACTGGTAGGCGCTCGCCTCGCCATACATCACGGCGCGGATCGGGCCGTTGCTGCGCTTGCCGGCCGGAGGATAAAGACAGGCATCCGCAAGCGCCTTGGCCTCCTTGGGGGTGTTCACCATCGGGCAGATCACGCCCCAAGCGCCGCCATCCAGCACCTTGCCGATGATGCCGGGCTCGTTCCACGGCACGCGCACCATCGATGTCACCGGATGGGCGTTCATCGCCTGGAAGCACTGCACCATCGTGAGGTAGTCCTGCACGCCGTGCTGCAAATCCACGGTGACGCTGTCGAAGCCGCACTGGGCCATGACCTCCGCGGAAAAGCCCGACGGGATCGCCAGCCACCCATTGATGCAGGCCTTGCCCGACGACAGGCGTGCTTTGAGCTTGTTCATGGGATTCCTTCGGTTTGCGGCGCAGATGCGGGCCGCGACGGCATTCTTGCGCCGAATGCAGGCTTGAGGCTGCGTACCTCGAGGGCATCATTCCCGCGTCTCTCCTCGCTTTTCATGTTCAAGGACGTACCCGCGTTGCAGCTCCCACTTCTTGAGGAAGCTCGCGCGGGCTTCACCGTAGTCGACGCTTTTTCGACGGCTGTGGAGCAGCTCCGCGAATTTTAATTGCTGGGCCAGATGCTCTTGGATTTCGCCGTCGGTCATCGTTCTTTTCCCGCACGACTGCTTCACCTCTTCCAAGATTCCCGGATCGTTGCGGGTGAAGCGATCGCGGTCTTCCACAGCCCGTTGGTACTCCTCCGAGTCGACGAGCCGCCCGGTGAAAGTTACGTATGGCTTCATTGCCTTCTCTTCGCACCTCTCGGAACAGAAGCTGAAGAACGCGCGCTCGTCATGAAGAACGTGCCCGCATTCGACGCAGCGGCCGCGCTCGTAGTACATGCCAGGGCTCGATTTTCCGATCAGCAGCGCTTCTTCGTCCGCTGCAAGCGGGGCTGGCTGACGACCCATCTTCTCGTCGAGCTCGCTGTCCCGCTTTATGAGAGCCGTATTCCGGCAGTCGAGCGAGCAGTAATAGCGTCCCGGGAAATCAGGATCCCGAAGCGGCTGCTGGCCGACCGACGACGAGCAGTTCCAGCACCTGCTTGCGGCGATCTCGTCCCGCAGCCTCCTGCCGAACTCCTCCGGCCACTTCCGGGTTCTGTAATCGAAGATGATTTTGCTGATGCGTTCGAAAACAGCGAGGCCGCGCGAGAAGATGGCTTGCCCAAGAAAGTCGAGAGCTTTGCGCATCAGAGTAGGCCTCAATCCGGAAGGCGCACGAGGAGCGTGCACTTCACCGCATCTGCGGCTTATGCGATGGTGTCGCACACCACCGCAGTCCAAGCATCCGCCTTCCCGACTGCAGTCCGCCAAGACGATAGCCGCACGCCTCGCCACTGTCACCTCGGAGATGGGCAGCAAGGGGCTTATGCACGTCGCAAGAGCGCTGTCGTGCACCTCTACCTTGGCGATGGCGGATTTAATCTGCTCGTTGGACATCCCGTAGCGCGGCGCTTTCGAACCATTCGCCTGTCTGAAACGACGTACGGAGGTCACCGATGGTTCGCAGAAGAGCCGGCATGCCTGACGCAGGCTGCGAGCTCAGAGGGCGAGCCCACTCCCGTCATTCCCATAACAAGGCCGTTTTGGATATTTTATCGCGCTGTGTCCGAAGCGCCATGTCCGTTATGATGAATTGTCCGATTGGCCGTTCCTCCATGTTCCCCGTCATCGACTCCAACCCGCGCCCCGACGCGCTGATCGAGCAGGTGTTGCCGGCCTACGGGCTCGGCGTGATCAGCCGCTGCCGGCTGCACGCGCGTGGGCTCAACGACACGTACAAGGTCGAGACGGCCGGCGGGGAATCCTTCTTCCTGCGCGTCTATCGCCACGGCTGGCGCAGCCGCGCCGAGATCGAGGCCGAGCTCGCGATCCTGCGGCATCTCGATCGGCATGGCGCGCGCGTCTCGGTTTCGCTCGCGCGCACGGACGGGGCGACCATCACGGTGCTCGACTGCGCCGAAGGGCAGCGCTTCGCCGCCGTCTTTGCGGCCGCACCCGGCAAGGAGATCGCCTACAAGAACTACTCCGAGGAGGCGGCGCGCGCCTATGCGGCGGCGGCCGCCGCGACGCATGACGCGGGCGATACGTTCGCGGGCGCGCGGCCGCGGCCGGCGCTCGACCTCGCCGAGCTGCTCGAGCGGCCGCTTCGCCTTGTGCTCGGCGCAATCGCGCACCGCGCCGACGACGTCGCCTACCTGGTGGCGCTCGGCGCCAGCTTGCGCGGCCGCATCGAAGGCTCGGGCGGCCTCGCGCACGGCTTCTGCCACGGCGACCTGCACGGGCAGAACGCCTGCGCCCGCGACGGCGTCGTCACGCTGTACGATTTCGACTGCTGCGGCTGGGGCTTCCGCGCCTACGACGTCGCGGTGTTTCCCTGGGCCTTCGCGCTCACCGACGCGGCGCCCGAGCGCATCGAGATGATGGGACGCGCCTTTCTCGGCGAATACCTGCGGCGCCGCCACTTGGGCGAGGCCGACATCGCCGCGATCCCGACGTTCGTCGCGATCCGCCAGATCTGGCTCATCGGCCTGCACATCAGCCTCGGCGACCGCTTCGGCTGGGGCTGGATGAACGACGGCTACTTCGACCGCCAGCTCGAGGTGCTGCGCGATTGGGAAAAGAATTTTCTCGATCGCCCCGGCCGCGAATGGCTGCTCGCGCCCGCGGCGTGAAGCCTTCGCCGCGCATTGTCTCCCGACACGCGAATCTCCCTTCTTCCCGCCAGATGTGGATCAGCACTGTTTGGTAGCCGGGCGCCTCGAGGCCCCAGCGGGCGATGCAATCCACCCGCCTGAATCGCAATCCGTGCGCCTCGGACATGCTTCCTTCCTGCCCGCCGCCGAAGGCCTCGGACGAGAAGTAGCCGGCGACGAAGAATTGCCGCGACGTGGCCTGCGCGGAGGCTTCGTAGAGCTGTTGCAGGCTGAGGCCCGGCGGCAGGCAGGCCGCCACCATGTCGTGGTCGGGGTATCGGCGCAGCGCCTCCAGCGCGTCCATCGGCTGCACCGGATGCCAGCCCCGCCGTCGGAAGCGGGGATTATCCTCCGGCGCGAAGAGGTCGGTGGCGACAGGCTCGATCCCCAGGACCTGTCGCAGGCAGTGCGCCCAGAACCCGGTTCCCTCGGCCACCGTGAGCACGGGCGGCCGGACGTGGCGCGCGAGGTAATCGAGCGCCTCGGCGCTAGGCAGCGCGCAGGCGAGCCGGCCCGCGACGGCACGGGCAACGCGTTCGTCGGTGAGGCTGCGGGTATGCGGCTCGATCACGTCGCGCGACGGCAGCTGGCGGCGCGCCAGGTGCTCCGCATAAAGCATGTCGATGGCATGCATCGGGGGCGCTCCCATATGCCATCAAGTCGGAGGGCCTCGCATTTGGCCCGCCGGCAGATGGCCGCGCCCCCGGCATGGCAACGCGTCGAACGCTGCCAAGCCAAGCAAGACCTCTAACGCCGAAACCGTCCGTCCGGGGGTGCGCGCTGTGCCGCATCCGCTGCGACCGAGCGTCGCTGCTCGCATTGCCGGCGCGCGCGTCGCCTCGCATACTCGACCCGCATAAGGCAGACGGCGCCGTTGGGCGCACGGGAGCGGGAGGAAACAATGCGGATCGCCATTCATCATCTCATCGACGCGCGCCGGCTGGTCGCGAGCGCGCTCGCGGCGGCACTCATTGCCGGCGCGGCGGCCGCCGCCGAGCGCGCGCCGCGCTTCTCGCAGCTCAGCGCCGACCAGCTCACCGAAGCGCAGAAGCCGGTCGCGGCGCGCATCCTCAAGGTGTCGAGCGCCGGCCTCGGCGGGCCCTACAGCATGCTGCTGCGCAGCCCCGAGCTCGCCAAGCGCTATCTCGGCATGACCGACTACCTGCGCTTCGAGACCTCGCTGCCGCATCGCCTCAACGAGCTCGCGATCCTGATCGAGGCACGCCTGTGGGACGCGCAATACGAATGGTGGGCGCATTACCCGATCGCGCTCAAGGCGGGCGTGCCGAAGGCGGTCGCCGACGACATCCGCGAGGGACGGCGGCCTATCGGCATGCAGCCCGACGAGGAAGTGGTCTACGACGTCTGCATCGAGCTCCTGCGCGACCGCCATCTCGACGACACGACCTTCGCACGCGCCAAGCAGATTCTTGGCGAGCAGCAGCTCGTCGACCTCGTCGCGGTCGCGAGCTTTTACGTCATGGTCTCGTCAGTGAT
>Ga0209006_10003349_pt1 | contig 14608 bp, 14 predicted proteins | sample JacPin_JW_Ref_O2_FD_188567 | JGI IMG/M metagenome (GOLD analysis project Ga0209006, IMG submission 188567) | Forest soil microbial communities from Algoma, Ontario, Canada - Jack Pine, Ontario site 1_JW_Ref_O2 (SPAdes) (version 2) | ecosystem: Environmental > Terrestrial > Soil > Boreal... | reverse complement strand
CGTCGCCGCCGTTGTCGCAGCGGAAATTGTAACCGTAACATGCGACGAAGCAGTCAGCGTAGCGGAAGAAAACCGCACAGTAACGCCGAAGGCTGCTCCACTCGCAGAAAGCGTCACAGGCGAGTTGAAACCATCTGATGGAATCAAACTCACTGTGACCGTATTCGAGCCACCTTTCCCCACCGTCATACTTGAGGAACTCGCAGCGAGAGCAAAATTTGCACTGGTATCGTTCCAGTGGCTAGCCAGAAGATTAGCGTCGACCGATCCCAGTCCCGTGGCCGCATCATAGCCGGCGCCCGCGTTAAAGCCCGAAACTCCGGGGACGCTGTTGTTGCCGCTGGTGATGTCATGAAATACTTCAGCCCCGCCATCCGACAATTGCCGCGTGGCTAATCGGTAGAGAACTGGATTAACGTTGCCCTGCGCGGTGCCCGCTTTCTGTACCACCAACGCCATCGCTCCGGCCAGAGATGGAGCCGCCGCTGAAGTGCCAGCCACGGCCTGCAGCGATCCGTCAATCAAAATTACGTAGGAGTCGTGAATCGCCGCCGTCATCGCAACGTCGGGAACATCTCGCTTGCCGTCGGCGGGAACTCCGGGCGCCGACTGCCAGTTGGGTTTGCTGTAAACGGAACTCGTCCCGCCGCCGCCTGCCCATAAGCCACCGCTTCCACTTTCGTTCCACACGTCCTCCGGGATATAGGCAAGAGCCGACGACATGCCCGCGCCATTGCTCGACGACCAGTACTGGCTGGAGTTTGAGCCTTCACTGAACTCAGCGCCTCCCACGCACGTACTGTAAGGACTCGAACAGAGTCCATTCACCGCCCGCCCTTGGGTCGCGGTTCTTGCGTTCGAAGCATCGCAACCCGCGGCGCCGCTGTCACCTGAGGAAACAAATACCGACATGCCCTGTGCTGCCGCTTGTTGCCACAAAGAATTCCAGAATGCATTGCCGCCGGAGCCTTCGGCCGCTTCACACATTCCATAGCTCAAGCTCACAATCGGCGCAATGTTGTGCGCAACCGCGTACTGCGCGGAAAGCGCAATGCCGTCGCTCGATCCCGATTTCGAAGTAACGAATTTCACGGCGGCTTTTTGCGCAATGGCTCCGGCCCACTCCACATCGAGCGTGGATTCGACTTGATCGCCGGAATTGGAAACGCCCGGGTCCACACCGTTCACAATGATCTGCGGATTGTTCGCCGGAAGCGCCGCATTTGCCCGGAACGATTGAATGTCGGACATATAAATATCCACCCGTCCCAGCACTGCAATGCTTTCTCCGGAGCCGGTAATCCCCGCGTTGTATAGCGGCGTCACGTCGTAAATCGTCACCCAATCCCGAGGCATCAGGTAGTGAGCGCTGCCGGAAGTGAAAGCCGGAGCCGTCACGTGCATCGGTTCGCTGACAAAGTTGTGCAGCGACACCACTCCGTGGACCACGGGTGCCAACGCTTCAGGAATTTCCGGATCAGTCGCATTCGCATAATGCGGCTCGCCGTTGACCGCATATGTTCGCATGGTCGTGTGGAACGTCGCTTCCACCTGCGCTGCGCTGCCGCTGAAAACAACCGCCCGGTTCGACGGCGTCTCTTCAATTTCCATGCCGTGGCTCTGCAGCCATGCGCTGATCTGCTTCAGGTCATCGGCCGACGTTCCGAATCGCTGCGCAAAAGCTTGAGGCGTCAGCCATTGATGGTAATAAGGTGATCCCGAATCTTGCTGCGCTTCGATCAACTCTTCGAGCGCCGTTTCCTGCTCGGAATTCGCACGCAGCACCAGCACCATGTGCTCCATCCGCTGCTCCGATGGCATATACCCGGTCGTATACTCCGCTCTAGCCATGGGATGCAGATGTCCGGAAAGCACCGCCCGCCGGCCTTCGTCAATGGGCTCTGTAATCCGGTCGCTAGGACGAACCGCGAGAAGATCCCTGACCGGCGCAGCGCTCGGCGCACTCTGCCCCCAGGATGATAGAGAAAAAGAAAGACAAATCAGGAAAAGTACAAAAACCGCAGCCGCTTTTTTCTGCATGTACGCCCCAAGGTGAGATGGCATTGCGAATACTCTCCTGGGCTAATCGGCGGAAGTGGCGTGGACATCATGCGATTGAGGAAAGTTGAGGTAGCCGTGGTAAGGGCGAACGGTTACTTTCGTATCCGCAGAAAGGTCAATCCAAAGCATCTCTTATCGCGAAGAAGATTCCATCCTTTCTGATTGTTGGTCCGTTCTTGGACGCGGCCTAGAAGCCCGGCGGACGCTCGCTCGCCACGCCAAAGGCCTGCTCCAAAGCGAGGCCAGCTCTGCCCACCGTCCCCTCATCGAACAGCCGTCCGATAAGCGTGACGCCATGCGGCACGCGCCGCGGCGGCGAAAATCGCGGCATCGGATGGTTTGGATCGGGCGCCCAGTCACTGCGTGCTTTCGCGACCTCGATGAAACCCGCGCGCAACGTGAGCGATGGATGGCCGGTGAAATTAGTAATCGTCAGCATCTCGTCGCGCAGCGAAGGCACCAGCAGCAAGTCGACCTTGGCGAAAACTTGTTCCATCTCCTCGGCAATTTTTCGCCGCAGGCGGTCAGCTTGCACAAAGTCCACCGCCGAAAGAAATCGCGCTTCGCGAAAAATATTCGGCCACGCATCCGGCACTTGCGCTTTAAGTTGATCCATTCCGCCGCTCAGTACGAGCTCTTCAAACGCCGCCGCTCCCTCGGCGAAGAGAATCAGATTGAGCGCGTCATAAGGCCAGTCGGGAATGTCCATCTCCACCGGAATCATTCCGACTTTCTTCGCGGTCTCCACGGCAGCGCGGTCCACTTCCGTGGCGGGATTCTCGTGCAACCAGCGAGGAAAGTAGCCAACTCGCAACCCTTGCACGGATGCGCCAGCATCGAAATCGAGCTTGCTGGGAACGCTGGCGACATCGCCAGTATCAGGCCCGGAGATCGCATGCAGCACGAGCATCGTGTCTTCCACCGTGCGCGCCAAGGGACCAAGCTTGTCCAGCGACCAACACAGAGTCATGGCGCCAGTCCGTGCTACTCGGCCATAAGTAGGACGCAGCCCGGTAACTCCGCAACGCATCGAGGGACTTACAATGCTGCCGCCAGTCTCGCTACCGATGGCGAAAGCGACCAACCCAGCCGCCACGGATGCACCCGGCCCCGCGCTTGATCCCGATGACGCTTCCTCCAGCAGCCAAGGATTCATCGTTTGCCCGCCGAACCAGATGTCGTTGAGGGCAAGCGCACCGAGGCTGAGTTTGGCGACGAGCACCGCGCCGGCTTCGCGCAAGCGCTTCACCACAATGGCATCATCAGCAGGCACGCGGTTACGGAAAGGTTCAGCGCCGTAAGTTGTGCGGATGCCGGCGGTGTCGAGAAGATCTTTCGCTCCCCAAGGAATTCCGTGCAGCGGCCCGCGATAGGTTCCGGCGGCGATTTCTTCGTCGGCCTTCTTAGCCTGAGCCAAGGCCAAGTCGCGGGTGAGGGTGATGATGCAATGCAGCTTGGGATCGAATTGCTCCAGGCGCTTGAGATAAATTCGGGTGAGCCGGTCGGAACTCAGCTTGCGCTGTTCGATCCAGCGCGAAAGCTGAGTGACAGACGCGAAGGCAATGTCTTCATCGTTCGCGGGCAGAGGACCGGGATCGGTATTGCTGCGAACAAACTGATCGCGCTCGGGGCCGGACTTCATGCCGGGCAGCACCGGATTCCAGCGCGAAGCGGGAGCGAGCGTCGGTTCGAGTGCGAGTTTGCGCGGGCCGGTGCGGCGCTCGTAGAGCGACGCCATCGTTTTTCGCCAAGTTCCCGCCGCCATCGCGCGTTCGCTGGCGGTCAAAGGGAATTGCACTAACTTCTCCGCTTCGGCGAACGTGGAAGTTGTGATCTCAGGGCCAACCGCCGGCGCGGTGCCGAACGCGCCAGGAGAACCGGGTGGCAGCTCGTCGGGATGAACATCGCCCGGTTGCTGCGCAAAACTTCGATACGCAGTCGCCGCTGCCAATAAGCCCAATGACGTCTGGGTCAGGAACTCCCTGCGCGATTTCGACATGAATCCTCCGCCACGCATTGTAGCTTGTGCGATTCCACACACGCGGTTTCAGCTCGCGATTCGGCACACGCCAACCAACAATCGGGACATTCGTCTCGCCCAGAAAAAACCCTCAGACCGTGAGGGTCCCGAGCGATAAATGTCGCCTATATAGGTGAGCGGGAAATTAGCGGAACATAACCGGCGCGGCTCGTTTCATAAATCAAGAAACTCAGGAGAGACATCATGAAAAAGGCTTAGCATTTTACGTGGTTAGTTCCTCAGGTCACAATCTGATATTTGCTCTGTACCAAACCGCTTGCGTAATGCTGAGTCGCGACATGCTTCAGATGCACGTCGCGCGGTAGGGATCCGAAAAGAGGAATTCCTTCGCCAATGAGCACGGGCACGCGCGTGATAGTGAGACGGTGCACGAGGCCTGCGCGCAGGAATCTTTGAATCGTAATTCCTCCGTCGAGGTAGACGTGGTGGGCGCCGCTGGCTTCGAGCTTGGCAACGATTTCCGCGGGCGTTCCGGACATTTGTTCCACGAGACCTCCGCGAACGGCGGAGAAGTCGAGCGGGCGACTGCTCAGGACTACTACTCGTTTATCGCCATACGGCCAGTTGGGGAAGGCCAGAACCGTTTCGAAGGTCTTGCGGCCAATGACCAGCACATCGACGGTTGCAATGAACTCGTTGTAACCGTGGGGTTCACCGCCGCCCGCGGGCAGAAAGTCGAGATCACCATTCGGGCGTGCAATGAAGCCGTCCACGCTGGCTCCGATAAAGATAGAGACCATCATCGAAGGCTTCCTCGCTATGTCCACCAAATGCTGAGCTCTGTTCTTAATAAATTCAATCTAGAACAAATTCCACAAGAACTGGTTATAAACGTCGTGGTGATATTGCACCTCAGGCGCTTTCACAAACGTCCCGAGCAGGCGCGGGCAACGATCGGCGGCTGCCTGCTTCAAATCCGCATAGCGGCTTTTTACGTCTTCGCCAAGAAGTTCGGTCGTCCACTCCGCTTTACGGAAGTCTTCCAGCGCGGTGTAAATGTTGTCGGGAAGGTAGCGTTCGGCCTGGCGCAGGTTTTTGATCTTCGAGGTTTCGCCGTCGAGGCCGGTCTTGAAGATCGAGAGCATCACCATGTAGGGATTCGCATCGGGAGCGACCGAGCGCACTTCCACGCGCATACTCTTTTCATTGCCGATGGGGATGCGGATCATCGATCCGCGATCTACCGCCGAGGCTTTGATTTGATTCGGTGCTTCAAAATGGGGATCGAGGCGCCGGTACGCATTCACGCTGGCATTGAGCAGCAGGCAAAGATCGTTGCCATGCGTGAGAATGCGATCGATGAATTGCCATCCCATCTTGCTGAGCTTCTCTTCGCCCTTGGCATCCCAGAAAAGATTCTTACCTTTCTCGCTGATCGAAACATTCGTGTGCATACCGCTGCCGTTCACGCCCACGACTGGTTTTGGCAGGAATGACGCAGTCAATCCCATGTTGGTGGCAACCTGGCGGCAGATCAACTTGTAGAGTTGAATCTGGTCGGCTGCGGCGACAACTTCTCCGTATCCGTAATTGATTTCAAACTGCGAGGGCGCGACTTCCGGATGGTCTTTCTCGTTTTGGAAGCCCATCGAGCGCTGCACTTCGGCTGTGGTGTCGATGAAGGTGCGCAGCGGATCGCCGGGCAGCGAATGATAGTAACCGCCGGTGTTGACGTATTCGAATTTTCCGCTCTCGTTGTAGTGGCGCTCCGCGTCGGGCCCTTTGAACAGAAAGCCTTCAATCTCGTTGGCCGCATTCAGCGTGTATCCGTGCTTTTTGTGCAAACCTTCTGCATAACCTTTCAAGACCCCGCGAATGTCGGCCGTATAAGGCGTGCCACCTTTGTCGATGACCTCGCCGAACACCAGCACTTTGCCCGAGCCGAAGACATCCGCCGGCCCCCAATAAAACGCCGACCAGTCGATGCCCAAGCGCAGGTCGCTTTCCCGCTGCGCCGTAAAGCCGCGAATCGAAGAGCCGTCGAAGGTGAGGTTGTCCCAGCTCTTAATGAGAAACTTCTTGTCATAGTCGAGCATGTGCAGCCGCCCCTCGAGGTCGCTGAAGAGCACGGTGATGGCCTTGATCCGCTTTTCGTCGGTCAAATACTTCAGCCGCTCTTCCTGAATCTTGTGGATCGCAACCCGTTTACTGCGCTGCTCCTTCGCCGCGAGATTGTGTTCTTCCAGTTCGTCGTAGGTTAGTGCCAGGAAATTGCGGAGCTCGCTAGACATGAATCTCCTTCAGTCTTCAAGAGAATTTAAAATTGCACGTGATGCACAGGAATTGCGATGGCTGGTGATCAACAGGGAAGGATAACGCGACTGCGGGTTTTCAGACAATCGAAAAAGGTGATGCGATGGATAAAAGAGATTTATCCGTTGTTCGACAGGGTGACTGCCGTGTGAAGCAACGTTTTTGGAAGTTCCTGGAGAGCAGAGCGCCATTCCAAAAACGGGAAATGCCTGAAAATATTTATGTGTTACGCCGTTTCCTCAGGCCGCAGGGAGAATTCCCCACCCGGGACGGGCAGACTGACCTCGGCAAAGCCTCTAGCGGAGAAGACGCGAATTGGCTGCATGTATTCCCGCGCCGGCAGGACATCCTCAGTCTCATAACTGATTTCATTTTCCTTGGCCTCCGGTTCCAGTGCCAAGACACGCAGATTCGCGCTCATCAAAGCCAGGGACCGACCAAGAGCGGCGTGAAGCATTTCGTTAATTTGCAGGCGCTCGGCCTGCTGCGCCGCATTAATTTTGAGGGACAACTTCCGTAAAGATTTTTCGAGTTCGAGCGCGGCGGTTGTGTCGCGAGAAAGCTGCGCGAACTGGATCAGTTCGCCTCTCTCGTGATTGACGACGGATGTCGCCTTTTTGTTCGATGCGGTGGTCGAATCGCGCTTGCTCAGACTCCAACCCTGATCTTCAAATCGTCGCTTCATTGCTAAGCCTTTTAGTAAATTTCCTGCATGCTAACCACAACCTTGGTGAATTGTCCGTCCCTTGACGAACCTGCAAATGTCCCGTGCCGGACAGAAGCTACTTTGACTCTTCTGCGCTCTTGTTCAAACTGTGCCTTGCCAAAACTTGGGCAGCGGGATGCTTTGAGGTGAGATTGGGCACATAGCATTCTTCATGCACTGCCTGTCCGAGTTCATCGGTCTTGCTGCTCCTAAGTTTGACGAGTTCGTTGCACAAGGGGCATATAGGGGATCGCGCATTAGGAATACCCTCTGCAATTTTATGCACCATGGAAACCTCCAGCGGGGACCGCAACAATATCGCAAGAGGCCGGCCTTGTCAGTCCGCTAGCGCACAGGAAAAAATCCTACGAAACGGAGCCGTTTCGCCATTCCTTGATCTGCTGCTGCATAAGTCCGTAGCACTCGCAGGCCGCCTTTTCCAGGCCCGGTCGGTCGACGATTCTTACGTCTCCGCGAGTGTGAGCAATGAGACCGGCCCTCTGCAAAATTCCCGCCGAGACGGTTACGCTGGCGCGGCGCGTGCCTAGCATCTGAGCCAGCAATTCCTGGGTGAGCGGCAGCGCGTTCGATTCGATGCGGTCGGCGCTCATCAACAGCCATCGGGCCAATCTTTCGTCCACTTCATGCAGGCGGTTGCAGGCGGCCACCTGAGTCAATTCCATAGCCATGATTTGCGCCACCTGCTGCAACCGCCGATCCAGAGTGAGATGGTTACGAAGAATGGCCATCAGGGTTGCGCCATCCACGCGAAAAGCCGTGGCTTCAATCTGCACGATGGCGCGAGTGGCGGCGGTCTGAAAGCCCGCGATCAGTGGCAAACCCACCAGACCTTCCTTACCGATCAGACCGACTTCCACCGACTTGCCATCGGGGAATATGGTTAAGATGGAAATCAGTCCGCTATTGCAGAAATATGCAGACTTGAGAGTGTCTCCGGGCTCGTGCAGAACCTGGTGGACCTGTAGCCGTACAAATTCCAGTTTTGGAAATAGCGCTTCGCGCTCTTTTTGCGGCAGATTGAGCAGAACCTCGTTATGGATCTGGTTTCCATCTCCGTCAGTCTGGAGCGGTTTCATGGGAGTGGTCTTAGTTGAGGCGGTCTTGGGTAGAGACTTGGCGGGCGAACGGGAGTTGTTGGCCGTAACGGCCTCCTTGCGCAGCGAACACGCTGTCTGTTTGTCGCAAGGAACCGTCACCCTGAGGGGCGCGGCGGAAGGATGCTAGAAGAGACTACTCAATACTACTCCTTAATTTGGCTCAATGTATCGGAAATGGCCGGTAGTCTCTAGAAGAATGCGTCGACTGGGGAAACTCAGCACATCCTTGTGCTTTATTTCGCTGTCCGAATTTTCCGTTCATGGATGCGCGGCATATGCGATAATTTTCGCCTTCCTGCAAGGGAGCTTGTCATGCTTTCACCAGGAGAGATAGCTCGGATCAGGGCTGAAATTGCGAGGCTGGAAAAGGCCCGTGACGAGAGCGCCGATAGTGGGATCCAAAAGCAGATCGAGGCTTGGATTCATGAATTAAAGCAGAAATTGGCCTCTGCCAGAAATCCAAGGTAGATCACTGCCAGACTACTGTTTGGAGTTACTTGGTTCTGGCGGGCTGCCTGTTAAGACCTGCGCCAATGTGCTTAACGTAACATTCCGTATGAACCGCCTTGCCATTTTCGTCGGCTGACAAATCGGTTTTCAAATCTAGGGCTTGGCCGCAAATCAAGCAAGGTATGTCTGGGAAGGGGCGGCTATCCATAAGCCTCCTGTAAGCAGCGTAGCCTAAAGACGAAGGGAAGGACTGAGCAGTATTGACCATTGCGGGAGACTGCATAACGTAAGGGAACACTTGTTCACGAGGAATACTGTGCCGCGCGAAAAAGAAAGCCTCGCAGCGGAAACCGAACCCTCCGTCGAGCGAAAAACGAGAAACGCCACAGGCGGAGGAGCAAAATGCCCCTACATTATTCAACGCAAGTTTCAGACGCTATCGAGTTCCCCCCCGTCAGTCGCCTTGCCGCCGACTATTAGACTGGACTTATAACTGTGCGGTAGCGTACAGTGTCGGCTGTATTTACTGCGAATTTGCTAAGAGTTTATTGTGACAATTGCCCTTCCCAAGCGTTAGTCGCTGTGAACGACTAGACACGGCCAGCAGCCTGCCTAGGGCAACGAAGAGGCTCGTGGCTAGTTCCGTTCTCATTGCCGACGATAACGTCTCCATCCGCCGTTCCTTGCGCTCATGCATTGAGTATCACGGCGAGATGATCGTTTGTGGTGAGGCAGAGAATGGCGCGGTCGCGGTGGAAAAAGTCAAAGAGCTGCGTCCCGACGTGGTGATTCTGGATTTGCAAATGCCCGTCATGAACGGACTCGAAGCTGCGCGCGAGATCGCGACGATCGCACCTCAGACCGCCATGGTTATGCTCACCTTGCACACTCACGATCGGCTCGCCCACGAAGCGAAAGCGGTCGGCATTGCTGAGGTGCTTTCCAAAACGGATGCTGTCCCGCAGCGCTTGCTGGCTTCGCTGAAAAGGCTGTGTGCTCCACGCGCAACCTCAATTCCGGAGTCGGCTTAGGGTCAGTTTAACTACCCTCTCTTTATAGTTAGTTCACCGAATCCCGAATTGCCACTCAGATCGATTTGTGTAAGATTTGTACTGTAGCGCACTTTTGGGTGTACTATTCTTCAGACTGCTTCCGCATCTCTCCGCCGCGCCTCGTTTAGGTGACGGGTTCTTGCGAAAAACAGCCGAATTTCGGCCCCGCAAGGAACTAGTCATGGAACATGAAACTCCTTCCACTTCTTCCACTCCCTGTACCATCGTCCGTCTTCCACATACAGACCCGTTCGGCTGCGACCACCGTCTTTATCCTCATGCAGTCCAGTTCTATTTAAAAGAGGACTTTCTTCTGGGTATTCTGTGCGACTTCATCGTCAGCGCGCTTAAGGCGCGCGATGGAGTCGTGATAGTGGCAACAGAGGAGCACCGGGGTGCCATCCTGCAATGCCTCAAAGTGCGGGGCATCGATGTCGATGCCCTCAAGGGCAATGGCAGCTATGTCGAACTGGACGCGAGCGAGACTCTCTTGGGATTCATGGTGGACGGCAAGCCCGACTTCGAGCGATTCGATCGACTGATCGGCGGAGCAATCGCCGCAGCCAGAGATGCGAGCGGCGCGAAAGAGCCTTCTGTCATGGTCTTTGGCGAGCTCGTGGATTTGCTGGGGGCGAACCGGGAACTGGAAGCAGCGTTAGGAGTGGAGCGATTTTGGAAGACCCTGGCCCGCAGACTTTCCTTCTCTCTTCTCTGCGGCTACTCGATGAAGCGGTTCGCCGAGTTTGGCACGGAAGCCGCTTTCCTTCAAATCTGTGCGGAACACGCGACTGTCAGTCCTCCGGAAGCGTATGCCACAGCCGAGTCGGAGGAAAGAATTTTGCGTGCCACTGCCCAAATTTACGGCGAAACATCCTTGGCGCAGACGGCTACGCAAAAAATCCGCCCGCGAATCTGATGTGAAAGGGCGCACAGCTTCCGCAAGTTAATGAGAAATTTCGCAAAGGGGTCCTGCAGGAATCAGGAATAATGCTACTGCCGGTGCGCAGAAGCACCGGCAGCCAACTCGCGCAAGGTATTCAAAAAACCGGCGGCGCTCTGGGGATCGGCGAGAGCGTCGAGCGACACGGTGGCCGAGAACTGCGGAGACTCAGGGCGGAATTGAACTTGCAAAACGTCCTGCTGGCGCACTGTCATCAGAGCGCTGAGTTCCGGCGTGGGATCCTGCTTCCAGTGAGTCCGCGTGGTCAGAATAATCGGACCTGGCTGGCACACATCCCATTCGCGATCGTTGCGTTTACGCGTCGACATGCCGCGGCTGTGCGCGCACCAGCGATGCCGCACGACTTGCAGGTTGAAGCTGGGGGAACCGCCCAGGTCGGCTTCGAAGGTCAGAGTCTCTTTCTGTTTGTGCCAGCAGCTCAGCAGCCAAGGCACGGGCAAAGCCCGTGGACGGAATTTCATGGTGACGTGGGCATTTTCAAACCAGCGGGAAGGAAAATGCAGCGTCGCATGCAAGCTCGAAGTGCCCAGCCAGCTTGATTCAAGGATGCGGCCTTTTCCCGCGCATGCCGACTGCACCCAGCGCAAAGCTTCAGCACCCCGGCGACGGTTGTAGGTGGCAAACAAGAAATACCACAGCCCCAGTGCCACGACCGCCCCGGCCACGTCGATCAGCAAAAGGCCTACCACAACGCTTCCTCTGATGCCGATGTTAATTCGCAGGTTGCGGGCGAAGCAAGAGGACAAAGGCCTGTTAGAGCGATTTTTTTCCTAACGAATGGGCGGGGTCTGTGGAAAACATTCCTCCTGCACGGGAATCCGCGTTTCGGCTGGGATGGTCATCTCGACTACGAAAGAGATGAAGTTAGAATGTCCTGTGGCCTTTACCCTGCGCAACGCCGAACCCGACGATCTGCAAGCTCTGTGGCTCATCGATCAGAAATGTTTTCCTGGGGGAATTGCCTACTCGCAAGCCGAGCTCAAATTCTTCATGCGCCGCCGCGGGGCGTTCACGCTGGTCGCTGTGGACGGCGAGAATCGCAAAATCGGCGGCTTCATCATTGCCCACGCGGGCGTTGCGGGGCACATCATCACGATCGATGTAATCGCGGCAGCGCGCCGTTCGGGATTGGGCTCACAACTGCTGGGCGCTGCGGAGGATCGCCTGCATCGCGCCGGATGCCGCACGGTAAATCTGGAAACCGCCGTCGACAACCGGGGTGCGCTGTGTTTCTATAAGCGCCATGGCTACGAGATTATTGAAAGCATTCCGGGCTATTACTCCAATGGGGTAGATGCGCTGCTGCTCAGCAAATCGCTCCCGGCCGCTTCATGACGCGGCAGAATTCATTTGCGCTGTCCCGCTCACTAAAGATATTTTGCCTAGGAAAGCTGCCATGAAAATTGCCATCCAGGGCGAGCGCGGTTCTTTCAGCCACGAAGCGGCTCGGCGCATGGCGCCGGGTTGCAGCGTCATTCCCTGCGCGCGATCCGCGGAAGTCTTCGATCGTGTGGAAAGCGGCTCCGCTGCCGCCGTTATTCCCATTGAAAACACTCTGGCCGGGACAGTCTCCGAGCATGCTGATCTTCTCGTGAGCCGCGGCGTGTTCATCGAAGCGGAATTCTTGTTGCGCATCGTACATTACGTGATCGCCGCTCCGGGGGTGAAGCTGAATTCTGTGCGGCGTGTGCTGTCGCATCCGGTGGCTCTTGATCAGTGCCGCGATTTTTTTCGCGCGCATCCGCAGATTGAGGCCGTTCCGTTTTATGACACGGCAGGCAGCGTGAAGCACGTAATCGAGAATAAGTTGACGGATGCTGCGGGTATCGCGGGGAAACAAGCAGCGACTGAATATTCGGGCAAGATTCTTGCCTCCGGAATCGAAGACGACAAGAATAACTTCACGCGTTTCTTCCTGATTCGCAAGCTTCCTGTGAAGCGGGACAAAACCCCTCGCGGCGGGAAGGGAAGCGCAGTCGGCATCGGCGCTCAGTTTCCGATTCCACGGGGCGCCAACAAGACTTCTATCGCCTTCAAGGTGGCGAATACGCCTGGAGCTTTGTTCAAATCGCTCAGCGTTTTTGCTTTGCGCGATATCAGCCTGAGCAAGATCGAGTCGCGCCCGATGCGCGGACGGCCCTGGGAATATGTATTCTATGTCGATTTCCTGCGCGGCGACGACGAGGCTGCGCGGAATGCACTGCGCCATCTCGGCGAGGTGGCGGAGTTCGTTAAGGTGTTGGGGGTCTACCGCGCCGTTTAGAAGAATGCGGTGTATTAAGTTTACCAGTTTGTCATCTCCCGGCCCCCTCCCCCCCATTAACTAAAACCAGTGGAATCATCATGTTCCCGCGAACTTCTCGGCAAAGTCCGTGAAGCAAAGGACTTAGAGGCTAAACTATAGAGCACAGAGCAGTTAGGAGGCCGTTTTTCTCGGACTGTCTTTGTTGTTCGAGTTGGACGCATTGCTTCTGCTTGGTCGATTATGAAAGGCGTTCGGATTGAGGCGCAAGGTCAGGTGTCACACGAAGGTTGTGGATTTCTTTGCGGAGGATGTTGCTTAGATTGACCTTCCATTACTCGATCTACCTGCGTAAGCGCCTCCATACAAAGCTTGTGTACTTGGAGGATCGAGCATCCTGGCGGAACCGACAGGTGTACGTGGCAGACAGCGGCCGGCTGCGAATCAAGAACCCTGGCTACGAACTTACGGAATTCGCTCACTCGCCGTTGTACCTCCTCGATTCGCGGGGCCGTATCGGGTGACGGCGTATGAGTCCAAGGACTAGCGTTGTTATTTCATCGTCGTCATCGGCGTAATTTTGGAACTGCGCCAAGGGGCTGGTCGCATCCTGGCTGATTGGGACACCCGAGGGCAACCCCGTGTACCGGCTGATCCGGATGCCTACCCTTCGCTACTTCCATTTCGTAGAGAACCCAAGGGCGATTTATGCCGCTTGGGGTCAGAAGCGCCACAACGTCCGTAGCTTCGATAAGTTTCTCTATGAGGGCTGGATACCACTCCTCGCCATGCTGTATGCCATGAGTACCCTTGCGATCTGAGGCGAGAAATATCCGAACTGTGCCGCCGCTCAAATCTGTAAGCAAGTCGTCGAAGGCTTTTGCAATAGCGGCATCCCGGTTGTGATGACTAATGAAAACGAGCGGTGTATTGTTCCGCGACATATAGCTGGCCTATCGATGGACGGGCCATAGGTTACCACATTATTTCCGGTCTCCAATTGGGGCTGGCATTGTTAGATTCTTTATTCAATTAGAACAAATCGGAGCCACGGATTCTCAATACAGAACACAATCCCAAGAGGGACGGGTTCGAAGCTCCACTCAAGCCAAAACCGGGCTTGAGTGGGCCACCGCCCTGTTGACCTATTCAAACCCCAGATGTAAAGTGATCCCCCATTCTCCCGAAGGCTGGAGAATTATTCTGTTCATCCCATCTCAACCCGCTTACCAAACGATACGAGTCAAACAATACGAGGAGAGCGTTTCATGCAAACCGATACCGTGCCCTTCCGGCTAAGCACTCTGTTGTTCCTGATCGCCATAGCTACCCTTCTAACCGCTACGCAGGCCTTCGGCCAGCACGAAAAATTTCTGCACAGCTTTGGCAGCACTGGCACTGACGGCACGCAACCTCGCGCTGGACTGGTGATGGACGCCTCCGGCAATTTCTATGGAACCACATCGACCGGCGGTACTGGCGGCATCGGCACAGTCTTCGAGATTAGTCCCAAGACAGGCGGGGGCTGGTCTTACAAAGTTATCCATAACTTTGCTAACAACGGGCTCGACGGCAACTATCCCAACGGCTCTTTAATCATCGACGCTTCCGGCAATTTGTACGGGACCACCCGGCAAGGCGGCTTTCAGGGTTTAGGCATGGTCTTCGAAATGGTAAAAGGCTCTGCTGGCACTTGGACAGAAAAAGTGCTGCATGGTTTCCGA
>Ga0209006_10003348_pt1 | contig 14609 bp, 11 predicted proteins | sample JacPin_JW_Ref_O2_FD_188567 | JGI IMG/M metagenome (GOLD analysis project Ga0209006, IMG submission 188567) | Forest soil microbial communities from Algoma, Ontario, Canada - Jack Pine, Ontario site 1_JW_Ref_O2 (SPAdes) (version 2) | ecosystem: Environmental > Terrestrial > Soil > Boreal... | reverse complement strand
GTCGTCGAATACGTCGCGCAGGTCTTTTTCGAGTTTGCGGTCCGCCAGCACTTCTTCCAGACGGCTCCAGGCCGCCTTGCCGCGCTTACCCTGCGCGCGCACGCGTTTGTCGACCCGCGCCAGTAAGCCGTCGTAGTCGGTGCTGTCCTCGGACTCAACAATGAATTCCTCGTCCAGATCGAAGCTCTCGTTATCGCGTTCAGACATCGTATTTTCGCTAACAAAATGTCAAAAAATCAGATACTTACGCGCCTCTAGGCGCCGGCTAGGCAGCGAACTATAGCTGATTTACGCCGCGGTTCAACTCTCGGTGGTGTCTGCCGCCCTTCCCGGGTAGACAGGCTGGGCGCGCCGAACGTTCAAACGTTCCGCGGCCGGGCGCGCGCATTATTGCGCTGCACTGCTCTCCGGACTGAGCGCCGACAGATCGGCCTCGAGCCCCACCGTGGCCAGCACCCCATCGGCTTTCTGCAGCACCTCGCGCGCGTAGTCCCAATGAATGGCGACGGTGCTGTCACCGACAGCGGTCCGCAGCAGGTCGGCGAACTGGTCCACGTCGGGCTCGAAACTCTGGCCCTCGGCATCCACCGGCGGGTGCGCCTCGAGCAGCAGTTGCCCATCCACCCAGGCCACTTTCACCGGCTCGTTGATGATGCGCACCGGCGTGCCGATCGGAATCATCGGGAACAGCTGCGCGACGTCCTCGGGATACATACGGATGCAGCCGTGCGTGACCGCGAGTCCGACCGCGATCGGGTTATTGGTCCCGTGAATCATGTATGTGCCGTTGCCGGCGGCGAGCCGCATCGCGAACAGGCCGAGCGGATTGTCCGGCCCCGAAGGCACCCGCACCGGCAGCGGGTCGCCCGCGGCAGCGTGTTCCTTGCGCACCGAATCGGGCGGGTACCAGACCGGATTCTTTTCCTTGCCGATCACGTGGGTCACGCCGATCGGCGTGTGCCAATCCATCTTGCCGATGCTGACCGGGTAGGTAATCACCTGGCGCGGCTGGCCGCGCTGCGCCTTCGGATAGTAATACAGCCGGTGCTCCGGCAGATTGACGACGATCCCCTCGCGCGGCCCGGGAGGCAAGATATGCCGGCCCGGAATGATGACCTGCTTGTCGGCGCCGGGTATCCAGGGGTCTACACCGGGGTTGACGCGAATGACCTCCTCGGAACCGAGGCTGAATTTGCGCGCCAGATCGTACAGCGTGTCCTCATACACGGTCTGCACCGTCTGATCCTCACCGACCACGGCATCATCAGGTGTCGCGAGCGCATAGACGGTCGCCTGCGCCGGCGCCGCGATCGCGATTCCGAGTACTACCGCCAGGGTGGCGGCCACGCCGGCGCATTTGCCATAACGGGTCAATTTGATGCCAGAACGGACACATTCCACAGTTTAAGGGTAGCACGTCGCTGGCCGATTCTCAGGCCGGGTTTTCCGAAGCAGACTCGGCACTTGCAGCGCCCTGCTGTACGCAAAACCCTCAAGTCCGCTCCTTTAAGGCCGATATCCAGCGCATGCAGAATGAGGCAGCTCCAAGCGTGCAGGCGTTGTCATCCAGCGGGCCGGCGACCTGGAGCCTGGACCTGGCCAGTGGCGAACTGCGCTCGAGTGCCGCGCGCGCCCGCATGATGGGTTACGAGCCCGGCGCGGTGGGCTCGAGTCCCGAATGGTGGGACGCGCTGGTGCATCCGGATGAGCGCGTCGCCGTGCATACGGCGCGCTCGCGCCACATCCAGGGCGTGGGCAGCGGCTACAAGAGCGAGTACCGGGCGCAGCGGCGCGACGGCGGCTGGGCCTGGCTGCTCGAGATCGGCTGCATCGAGCGCGACGGCGCCGGACAGGCACTGCGGGTCAGCGGTGTACTGCTCGACATCACGGTCGAACGCGAAGAGCAATTCCGGCTGCAGCAGCGCCTCGAGCGCCTGCGCACCGTGTTCGACTACACCTACCAGTTCGCCGGCCTGCTGTCGCGCGATGGCGTGCTGCTCGAGAGCAATCGCACCGCACTCAAGGCCGCCGGCGTCACGCTCAACGACGCCGTCGGCAAGCTGTTCTGGGAGACGCCCTTCTGGGCACAGCAGCCGGCGGCGGAGATCGCGCGCCTGCGCGAGGGCGTCGAGCGCGCCGGCCGCGGCGAGTTCGTGCGTTTTCAGTACCAGACCGAACAGCCGCACGGCGCGGCGCGGATCGTGGACTTCTCGCTGCTGCCGGTGCTCGACGATGAAGCCGAGGTGATGTGGATCCTGTCGGAAGGCCGCGACGTCACCGACATCGTCAACGCGCACAAAGCACTGCGCACACTCGAGGATCGGCTCGCGGTGGCTACCAGCAGCGCCAATCTCGGCCTGTGGGACGTGAATCTGCAGACCGGCGACGCCTGGCTCAACGATCGCTGGTGGACCATGCTCGGCTACGTGCCGAACGAGCTGAGCCGCAGCTATGACGTGTGGCGCGAGCTGCTGCACCCGGACGACCTGCTGCCCGCGCTGGCGGTGCTGCAGGACCGCACCGGGACACAAGCCGAATTTCGCATCGAGTACCGCATGCGCAGCAAGGACGGCTCCTGGCGCTGGATCCATTGCTGCGGCCGTACCGTCGCCAGCAGTGAGCTCGGTGAGCCGCAGCGCATAGCCGGAGTCCATCTGGACGTCACCGAGCGCAAGGAAGCGGAGATCAGGCTTGCCTCGGCGGAACGGCTCGAATCGGTGGGCAAACTCGCTGCCGGCGTTGCGCACGAAATCAACACGCCGATTCAGTTCGTCAACGACAGCGTCTATTTCATCAGGGACGCCGTGCACGAGCTGTTGCAGCTCACCGACCGCCTGCGCGCCATGGCGGTGGCCGACGCCGCCAACGCCAGTGCCGTCGTGCAGCTCAGCGTCGATCTGCCTTATTTCGCGCAGCAGCTGCCCAAAGCGCTCGAGCGATCGCTCGACGGCCTGAAGCGCGTGGCGGAAATCGTCCGCTCGATGCGCGAGCTGGCACATCCGGATCGCCCGGAGATGGCCGAGGTCGACCTCAATCACCTGATCCGCAACGCGCTGGTGGTCGCGCGCGCGGAATACAAGTACGTCGCCGAGATCGAAATCGATCTGGCACCGCTGCCGCCGGTGCGCTGCCACGCCGGCGAATTGAACCAGGTGATGCTCAATCTGCTGATCAACGCCGCGCACGCGATTGCAGACGTGGTGGGCGGCAGCGGCAGCAAAGGCGTGATACGGGTGTCGAGCCGGCTCGACGGCGCGGCGGTCGAGATCAGTGTCGCCGACACCGGCGGCGGCATCGCCGAGAATATCCGCCATCGGATCTTCGAGCCGTTCTTCACCACCAAGGAGGTCGGTCGCGGCACCGGCCAGGGCCTGGCGATCTCGCACAACATCATCGTCAAGCGCCACGGCGGCGTCCTCGACTGCGACAGCCAGGTCGGCAAGGGCACGGTTTTTCATGTGCGCCTGCCGCGCGATTGCCGCCGCGAGACGGCGCGGGAGCAGGCCGCATGAGGCACCTGCTGCTGGTGGACGGCGCGCCTGCGGCGCTGGCGAAACTGCAGCAGGCGCTGTGCACGCAGCGCGCGCAGTGGGACACGGTGGCCGCGACGAGCGGCGCGGCGGCAATGGAATGCCTCGCGCAGCAGCGTTTCGACGCCGTCGTGGTCGATCTCGGTGTCGCGGCGATGGACGGACCGACACTGCTGGCGCAGGTGCGCGACCGCCATCCGAACGTGGTGCGGCTGTGCCTGTCGGACACGGTTGACGATGATGCCTTCCTGCGCGCGGTGCCGGTCACGCATCAATTCCTGCGCAAGCCGTGCAATGCCGATACGCTGTGCGACACGATCGAGCGCATCTGCGCGCTGCGCGACATGCTGCAGCAGCCGACCATACATGCGCTGATCGGCAACCTTAAGGCCTTGCCCGCCACGCCGCATACATTCCAGGCGCTGTCGGATGCGATCGCCAGGCCCAATTCGCACGCCGCCGACATCGCCCAGATCGTCAGCAACGACACGGCGCTGTCGATCAAGGTGCTGCAGCTGGCGAACTCCGCTTTCTACCGGCGCGGCACGCCGGTCACCTCGATTCAGGCCGCGATCAGCTATGCCGGGCTGGAGATGATCAAGTCGCTGGCGCTGTCGGCCTGCGTGTTCAGCGCTCTCGACGCCTCGGCCATCGCCATCAAGCGATTGCAGGACCTGCAGGGGCGCTCGCTTCGCAAGGCGCACTTTGCGCGCATGCTGATGCGTGAATCGCGCCATGCCGACGAGGCCTTCACCGCCGCGTTGCTGCTCGACATCGGCCAGGCGGTGCTGGCACTGAGCGCGCCGGAGAAATTCGAGCAGATGATCGAACTGGCGCGCTGCAGCGGGCGCGCCTGGCATGAGGTCGAAGCGGAGGTGTTCGGCGCCGCGCATCCCGAAGTGGGTGCTTATCTGCTCGGGCTGTGGGGTCTGCCGCTCGATCTGATCGAAGCCGTCGCCTACCATCACACGCCGAGCCGCGTGCAGCACGCCAACACCAGTGTGCTGGCCGCGGTGCATGTGGCCGACGCGGTGGTCGACGCCACCGCCGACCGGCCCGCCAGGCTGCTCGACCGTCTCGATGCCAGTTTCGTCGCGCGCACCGGTGTGTCGCGCTGCCTGACTGCCTGGAACATCCACATCGATAGCGACGATCTGCAGGCGCAATGCCTCGGAGAGCGATAACCGTGGCCGAAGAATTGCGCAGCCTTGCCGAGACCCAGCGCCACAGGATCCTGTGCGTCGACGATGAATCGCAGGTGCTGGAGGGCCTGAGCCTGCAGCTCGGCCGCCGCTACGAGGTGCTGACCGCACTCAGCGGCGCCGAGGCGCTGGAGATACTGCAGCGCGAAGAGCGGATTTCGGTGCTGATCTCCGATATGCGCATGCCGCACATGAACGGCGCAACTTTCCTGGCGCGCGCACGCAGCATTGCGCCGCATGCTGCGCGCATATTGCTGACCGGCCAGACCGACCTGCGCTCGGCTATTGCGGCGGTAAACGAGGCGCAGGTCCTGAAGTTCCTGAGCAAGCCCTGCCCGCCGCCGGAGCTGCACGCGGCCGTGGAGACCGCGATCGAGCATCATCGCCAGGCGAGCGGCGCCAGTACCGGGCTGCGGCGCACCCTGACCGCGCAGATTTTCAGCCAGGATCCGGTCACCGGCCTGGCCAGCCGCAGCCATTTCAACGCCGCGCTGTCCGCCACCTGCGCCCAGATCGCCGACCCGGCCGGCGACCAGGCGCCGCAAGGCTGCATCGTGCTGTTCGTCATCATCGAGAACCTGGGCGACATCAACGCCGTCCAGGGCCACAGCGTCGGCGATCAGGTGCTGCAGGTGCTGGCGCGCCGGCTGCGCCAGTACTGTGGCAGCGCGCTGTGCATCGGCCGCTGGGGCGATGAGGAATTTGCGGTGCTGCTGCCAAGCGAGCTCAGCGACGAGGCAGCGGTGCTGGCACAGGCCGATGCATTGATCGCGCAGCTCGCGGCCCCGGTGGCGCTGCAAAACATCAGCCAGCGCATGCGCGCCTGCATCGGCATCGCCGGCGTGCCGACGCACACCACCGACGCCAAGACGGCGATCAAATTCGCCGGACTTGCGGCGCGGCAGGCCAAGCTGCGCGGCGGCGGTGTGTCCTGCCTGTTCCGCTCCGATTGGGCGGATCGCGTGGAGTATCGCTATCAGCTGCTGGTGGCGCTGCGCGAGGCGATGGACAGCGACGCGCTGCATCTGAACTATCAGCCGGTGATCGATATCAAGCGCGGCTGCGTGCGCAAGGTCGAGGCGCTGGCGCGCTGGCAGCACCCGACCATGGGTCCGATCTCACCGCAGCAATTCATCAATCTCGCCGAGGAGAGCGGCGACATGCCGCGGCTCGGGCAATGGATTCTGCGCCGCGCCTGCTGCGAGGCCCGGCAGCTCGTCGGCCACTGCTGTGCGCGGGTCGCGGTCAATGTCTCGATGCAGCAGTTACTGCACGATAATTTTCTGGCGCAACTGGATGAAATCCTGCGCGAGGCGCAATTGCGGCCGCAGGAACTGGAACTCGAGCTCACCGAATCGGTGTTCTCGCACGACGCCGAGCGGGTGCTGGCGCTGGTGACCGAACTGCACCGGCTCGGCATTACCGTGGCGATCGACGACTTCGGCAGCGGCTATTCCTCGCTCGGCTACCTGCAGCGCTTCCCGGCCGACACCATCAAGGTGGACCGCTCGTTCGCCGCGACCCTCGGCCAGGGCGGCGAGACCATCATTGCGGCCGCACTGTCGATCGGCCGCAGCTTTGGCATGGAAGTGGTGATCGAGGGCGTGGAGACCGAACTGCAGCGCCGGCAGCTCACCGCGCTGGGGGCGACGCTGTTCCAGGGTTACCTGTACGGCAAGCCGATGTCGCTGCCCGAAATCGATCAGTGGTTCCTGAGTTCCGCGTTCGCCGCTGCGCCGAGTGAGGTGCCGGAGGAAACTCCTGCGGACGAGGCATCGTAGCGATCGCGCGCGGCCGCCGCCGCACTGTGCGCGAACTGCGCGCGCGTCAGGCGCTCGATTTCGTTCGCAAAGGCAGGATACTGCTGCTGCAATCGATCGCGGTAGCCGATCTCGAAATCGGCGTAGTCGAATGCCGGCGACAGCTGAGTGCCGACGAATGAATAGCGGCTGGCCGCACGGCCGGCCGGTGCAGAGCCTTGCCACACGCCGTGCGGCACCGTGAATTGCGGCAATTGCCCGGCGAACACCTGCGCGCCGAGGATGACTTTTTCCCCGTGGCCGTCAGGATAGAGAAGCAGCATCTCGATCGGTGCGCCACCGTAGAAATGCCACACCTCATCGGTCTGCAAGCGGTGCATGGCCGAGAAGTCGGCCGCGGTTAACAGCGCGACGATGGCGCTGCCGGCAGCATGGCCGCGGCCGGAGTAGCGAGCCGGAAGCGCGGCGCCCTCGATGCGATCGTCGCTGGAATAGGTGAGGCTGTACCAGGCGCCCTCCTGCGGCACGCGTTGCATCTGATAGTGCTCGATCAATCGGCCGGCGGTGCCCTTGGGAATGTCGGCGCCGGGTGGCGGCGGCGCGGCGTAGCAGCAGCAGGCGGCAGCCGCGATCAGTGTCCACGTGGCAGTCACGATCGATCGATGTGTCATCGCTCTGGTCTCACTTTAGAAGCCGCCTTAATGCTCGCAGCGGCAGACAGGCGCGGGTCGCGCCGCCGTGCGCAGGCATTACATGCAGTTAATTTATTAAGCTGTTGTTTGTCAATGGCTTTGTGCTTCGAGATATCGAGGCTGATTTTAACCGCGTGACCGGATACCATACAGACGTATGGTATCCGATGCCCTGCCTCCGTTGAGCCCGCGCCAGCAGCAGATCCTGCGGCTCATCAGCCAGTTCATGACGCGTCGCGGCCTGCCGCCGACGCGCGCCGATCTGGCGCGTGCGCTGCGGCTGCGCAACCGCCAGGGTATCGATCAGCATCTGCGCGCGATCGAGCGCAAGGGCTACCTGGAACTCGAGCCCGGCATTGCGCGCGGCATTCGCCTGCTGCACACCGCTGCCACCGCTGCCACCGCGGCCGAGACAGCCGCCGGCGTGGATACCGTGCTGCTGCCGCTGTATGGCCGCGTTGCCGCCGGCGTTCCCACGCTGGCACAGAGCAATATCGAGGACAGGCTTGCCATCGATCGTACGCTGTTTCGCCCGCGCGCCGATTTCCTGCTGCGCGTGCATGGTCAGAGCATGCGCGATGCCGGCATCGCACATCGTGACATCCTCGCCGTGCATCGCACGCCGCAGGCCGCCAATGGCCAGATCGTGGTCGCGCGCCTGGGCGATGAAGCCACGGTCAAGTACTACCGCCGCCGCGGATCGCTGTTGCGGCTGGAGCCCGCCAATCCCGAGTTCGCAGCGCTCGAGATCGATCTGCGCCGCGAAGCCTGTGAGATCGAAGGCATCGTCGTCGGTATCGTGCGCACCGAACTGTCGCACGCAGCGAAGGCAGCGCTGTGAGTACTGCGCTGACACTCGAGCAGCTGGCGCGGCTGTGCCGCGATGCCGAAGGCAGCCGCGGAGCGCGGCCGCCCGCCGCGCCCTCGGGTTTTCCTGAACTCGATGCGAGCTTGCCGGGAGGCGGCTGGCCGATCGGCGCCGTCGCCGAATTGATGAGCGATGCGATCGGCATCGGAGAGCTGAGTTTATTAGTACCGGTTTTGTCCAGGCTGGCGCGCGCCGGACGTTATATCGCATGGATCGCCCCGCCTTACCTGCCGTATGCGCCGGGGCTCGCGCAACGCGGTCTGCCGCTCGAGCGCGTGCTGCTGATCCGGACCCGCAGCCTGCAGGAATCCCTGTGGGCCGCGGAGCAGGCGCTGCGCTGTCCGGCGATCGGCGCGGTGCTCGGCTGGCCGGCATACATCGTCGACCGGAACGTGCGCCGCCTGCAGCTTGCGGCCGAGGCCGGCGGCAGCCTCGGCATTCTTTATCGGCCGCCCGAGGCCGCGCGCGAATCCTCGCCGGCTGCGCTGCGGCTGCGGCTGCATGCTGCGCCCGATGGACTTGCGGTCGAGATCCAGAAGTGTCGCGGTGGTGTGGCGGGCCGCACGCTGCGGATAGGAGTTGCACCGACGGTCGCGGCATGAGCGCCGCGCTGTGGCTGTGCATCCGCTTACCGCAGCTGGCGCAGCAGGCGTTGGCGGCGATCCCCGAGCACAGTGCGAATATCGAAGATGCCGCCGCAAGGCGCACGGCGATCGAACGCGCGGCCATGGAACGGCTGGCCGCCTGGGCCTATCAGTGGAGCAGCCTGCTCAGCTATCGCCTGGCCGATGAGCCGCTGCTGTGGCTCGAATTCGGGGCCAGCCGCGCGCTGTTTGGCGGTCATGCCGCACTGCTGGCGAAAATCGAAGCCGGGTTGACGCAGCTGGGCTACAGCCATGCGTGCGCGCTCGCGCCCTCGCCCGCCGGCGCGGCGCTGTTGACGCTTGTGGAGCAGGAGCGCTGCGTGAGCACCCGCTCGCAGCTGCGCGCGCGACTGCAGATGCTGCCGCTGTCGCTGCTGGCGCTGCCGCAAGAGGTGCTGGCCGCGCTGCACTCGGCGGGGCTGCGGCGCATCGGACAGGTGCTGGCGCTGCCGGCGGCGGCGATCGCGCGCCGCTTCGGCCCTGACAGCAATCTCTATTTGCGGCGGCTGTGCGGCGCGGCGAGTGATCCGCGGCCGGCCTGGCGCATACCGGCGATCTATCGCGCCCGCTGCGAATTCGGCAGCGAGGTGCGCGATACGACCGCGCTGCTGTTTCCGCTGCGGCGGCTGCTGCTGGAATTCCAGGGCTACCTGCGCGGACGCGATTGCGCGGTGCTGCGCTTCACGCTTCAGTTCGAGCATTACCGCCATCCCGCCAGCAGCGTGACGATCGGTATGTCCGCGCCCGCGCGCGATGCGGCGCAGTTCCTGCTGCTGGCGCGCGAGCGCCTGCAGGAGCTGCTGCTGCCGGCGCCGGTGAGCGCGCTGTGCCTGCAGGCGCTGGAGTTCACCGCGGCATCGGTGGTGCAGACGGATTTCTTCGGCAGCGATGCGCAGCAACTGCAGCAGCTGCAACTGCTGCTCGATCGGCTGCAGGCACGGCTGGGCGATGCGCAGGTGCTAAGGGTGCAGACCGAGGCCGATCACCGGCCGGAGCGTGCCTGGCGTTTGATCACGCGGCAGCAACCGGCGGCAGCCACCGACACGGCGGCGCCGGCACGACCCTGCACGCTACTGCACAATCCGCGGCGCATCGAGCCGCCCGCGCTGCTGCTGAGCGGTCCGGAACGCATCGAGAGCGGCTGGTGGGATGGCGCCGATGCGAGCCGCGACTACTATGTCGCAGGCGCCGAGGATGGCGCGCGGCTGTGGGTGTTTCAGGATCTGGCCGAGGGCGCCTGGTATCTGCAGGGACTGTGGAGCTGAGCGGGCACCGCATGAGCGCCTACGCTGAACTGCACGCGCTGAGCAACTTCAGCTTCCTGCGCGGTGCCTCGCACCCGGCCGAACTGATTACGCAGGCGCATGCGCTCGGCTATCGCGCACTGGCGCTGACCGATGAGTGCTCGCTCGCCGGCGTGGTACGCGCTCACGAGGCGCTGCACGATCTGCACGATGCGGCGTTCAAACTCATCATCGGCGCCGAATTTCGCGCGCTCTGCGGCCTGAAGCTGGTGCTGCTGGCGCCCTCGCAGAGCGCCTATGGGCAGATTTGTAAGCTTATAACGCTCGGCAGACGGCGTTCGAACAAAGGCGCGTATCAGCTGTCGCGGGCGGATTTCGAATCCGGTCTGGAAGACTGCCTGGCGCTGTGGATAGCGCCGCCGCAGGCGACAGCCGCGCAGGCCGCGTGGTTGCGCGAATTCTTTCCCGCGCGCGGCTGGCTGGCGCTGGAATTGCACCGCGACGCCGATGATGCCGGGCGGCTCACCGCCGCGCTGGCCCTCGCCCGCGTAAGCGGCCTGCCTGCGGTCGCCTGCGGCGATGTGCATATGCATAGCCACACTCGCCGGCCGCTGCAGGATGTGCTGACAGCGATCCGCCATGGCTGCACCATCGATCGGGCCGGCTGGCGGCTGTACCCGAACGCCGAGCGCCGGCTGCGCTCATTGCCGGAACTGCAGAGCCTGTATCCGTCCTCGCTGCTCGCCGAGAGCGCCGCCATCGCCGAACGCTGCAGCTTTTCGCTGTCGCAATTGCGCTATGAATATCCGCCCGAGCTGGTACCGGACGGGCTCACCGCCGGCGAGCACCTGCGCGCGCTGACCGAGGCCGGTCTCGCGCGCCGCTGGCCGCGCGGCGTTCCGGCCTCGATCCGTGACACCATCGAGCGCGAACTGTCGCTGATCGTAGAGCTGCGCTATGAGCATTTTTTCCTGACCGTGCACGATGTGGTCGAATATGCACGGCGGGAAAATATCCTGTGCCAGGGGCGCGGCTCGGCCGCCAATTCCGCGGTCTGCTACGCACTCGGCATCACCGAGATCGATCCGGCGCGCATGCAGCTGCTGTTCGAGCGTTTCATCAGCCGCGAGCGCAACGAGCCGCCCGACATCGACGTCGACTTCGAGCACGAGCGGCGCGAAGAAGTGGTGCAGTACGTCTACCGCAAGTACGGCCGCGAGCGCGCCGCGCTGGCAGCCACCGTGATCTGCTATCGCACGCGCAGTGCGGTGCGCGATGTCGGCCGCGCGCTCGGCGTCGCCGATGCCGATATCGACCGGCTGACGCGGCTGCACGTGTGGTGGGATAAACCGGGCGAAATACAGCGCAAATTTGCCGCCGACGAGCTCGGCATCGAGCCCGCGCTGCTGGATCGGCTGATGCGGCTGGTGCACGAACTGATCGGCTTCCCGCGCCACCTGTCGCAGCACGTTGGCGGCTTCGTGATTTCCGGCGAACCCTTGAGCGCGCTGGTGCCGGTGGAGAACGCCGCGATGGCCGACCGCACCGTCATCCAGTGGGACAAGGACGACCTGGAGTCGCTCGGGCTGCTCAAGGTCGACCTGCTCGCGCTCGGCATGCTCACCGCGATGCATCGCTGCTTCGACCTGATCGAGGGTTATCGCGGCGTGCGGCTGCGCATGCAGGACATCCCGACGAAGGATGCGGCCACGTTCGACATGATCTGCCGCGCCGAAACCGTGGGCGTGTTTCAGATCGAATCGCGCGCGCAGATGAGCATGCTGCCGCGGCTGCAGCCGCGTAATTTCTACGACCTGGTGATCGAAGTGGCGATCGTGCGCCCCGGTCCGATCCAGGGCGACATGGTGCATCCGTACCTGCAACGCCGCGAAGATCCGCACAGCGTCAGCTATCCGAGCGAGGCGCTCAAAACCGTGCTGCAGAGAACCCTCGGCGTGCCGATCTTCCAGGAACAGGTGATGCAGATCGCGGTGGTGGCCGCCGATTTCACCCCGGGCGATGCCGATGGCCTGCGCCGTGCGATGGCCGCCTGGAAACGCCGCGGAGGGCTTGAGCCCTACCGCGAACGTCTGCTGTCCGGCATGGCGAAGAATGGCTACAGCAGCGAATTCGCCGAGCAGATCTACAAGCAGATCCTCGGCTTCGGCGAATATGGTTTTCCCGAATCCCACGCCGCCTCGTTCGCGCTGCTGACCTACATTTCCTCGTGGCTGAAATGCCACGAGCCGGCGGCCTTCGCCGCGGCGCTGATCAACAGCCAGCCGATGGGCTTCTACTCCCCGGCGCAGATCACGCAGGACGTGCGCCGCAACGGCGTTGCGGTGCTGCCGGTCGACGTGAGCATCAGCGATTGGGACTGCACGCTGGAGCCCCATGGCGCCGCCGCGCCGAACAAGCAGCCCGCACTGCGCCTGGGGTTGCGGCTGGTGCGCGGTCTGCCCCTGGACGATGCCGAGCGCATCGTGGCCGAGCGCGCGCAGCAGCGCTTCGCCAGCATCGATGAACTGGCCGCGCGTGCGCAGCTGTCGCGGCGTTCGATTCAGTCATTGGCCGCCGCCGGCGCGCTCGGCGCCTTGAGCTCGCACCGTCACGATGCCAGCTGGCAGGCCCTGGGAGTCGAACGCTTGCCCGGCCTGATCGCCGGCTTATCGGCGCGCGAACCCCTGGCGGTGCTGCCGGTACCAACCGAAAGCCAGGATATTCTCGCCGACTACCGGCATCTGGGCCTGACTACCGGCCGTCACCCGCTGGCGCTGCTGCGCCCGGCGCTCACGCGCAAGGGCTTTCGCAGCAGCAGCGATCTGCAGCGGCTCGCCGATGGCAGCAGCGTGCGGGTCGGCGGGCTGGTGACCCACATGCAGCAGCCGGCGACCGCCTCGGGCGTAGTGTTCGCGTCGCTGGAAGATGAGACCGGCATCGTCAATATCATTCTGTGGCCGAAGGTATTCGCGGCGCAGCGCCGCTGCGCTCTCGAATCGAGCCTGCTGGTAGTCGATGGCACGCTGCAAAGGCGCGACCTGGTCGCGCACGTAATCGCCCGGCGTCTGCATAACGGCTCGGCCTGGCTGGGAGGGATACGCCGCGACTCGAGGGACTTTCATTAACCGGTTAGACTTTGCACATCACGATCCGAGGGCAACGCCATGACCTTTTCGCTCTACTCCGCCATCATTCCATCCTACCGGCAGATTCTCGATTCCATCTCCGGCCTGCTCGGCAAGGCACAGGCCTTCTGCAACGACAAGGGGATCGCGGCGCACGATATCATCCAGGCGCGCCTCGCCCCGGACATGCTGCCCTTCGCTTACCAGATAAAGTCCACCGCGGTGCACTCGCTCGGCGCCATCGAGGGTGTACGCAAGGGTGTGTTTTCTCCCGATATGACACCCTCGCCTGAAAGCTTTGAGGCGCTCGGGGCATTGATCACCAAAACGCTCGCCGCGCTCGAGGCGATCGATGCGGCCGAGGTCGACGCCTTCGTCGGCCGCGATATGCGCTTTGAGTTCAGGGATCGCAGGATCGACTTCAGCGCGGAGAATTTCCTGCTGTCCTTCTCGCAACCCAACTTCTACTTCCACGCCACCACGGCGTACGACATCCTGCGCTGGAAAGGCGTGCCGCTCGGCAAGCGCGATTTCGCGGGCGCACTGCGCATGAAGAAGTGAGGCAGATCGGTATGTTGGAACAATTGTCCTGTTCGTTCTGCGATAAGCCGCAGCACGAAGTGCGCAGCCTGATCGAGGGGGGCTGCCGTGCTCGCAACAATCCGTCTGCGGCCTGCATTTTCATCTGCGATGAATGCGTCGCGCTCTGCACGCAGATCATTGCCGATACGGTTGGCAACGCCGCAGAAGCGCACAGGATGCAGCCGTAGTGGCGCTGCCGGCATGGGCCCATAAAGCCAACTTCAGCTCTGACTCACACGGCCCCGCCGTGCTCCAGCACCGCCGCGCTGGCATGATGCGGCCGGAATAGCCGCCATTGCTCGGCCATCAGCACGAATGCCAGGCTCACCAGGCCGCACAGGAACGCGCCCATGGCCAGCGGCGTGGTCGAACCATCGAAGCGTCGGCCGATCAGCGCACCCACCACCGCGCCGCCGAAGGTACTGATAAACCCCTGCAGCGACGCGCCGATGCCGGCCACCGAGCCTACCGGCTCCATCGCCATCGCACCGAAGTTCGAGGCGGTCAGGCCGATGCACGCCAAGGTCGCCGATTGCAGCAGTACGAAGCTCCACAAATTCTCCAGGCCGAGCGACGCGATCAGCACATGTGCGCCGGTGATGGTGATGAACACCAGCAGTCCCAGGTGCGAGATGATGCGCATGCCGATACGCTCGACGATCCTGGAATTCAGAAAAGCGGTCGCGCCCATCGAGGATGCGCACAGCGCGAACATGGTCGGCATCAGGCCGGGGCGGTGAAATGCGTCCTCGAAGATCTGTTGCACCATGCCGACGTAGGCCAGGATGGAGCCGAACAGGACCGTCATCGCCAGCGTGTAGCACAGCGAGGTACGGTTGCCGAGCACCAACCCGGCAGCGTGCACGATGTGATCGCGCGTCAGTATCAGCCGGTATTCCGGGTGCAGCGTCTCCGGCAGCCGCAATAGTACCCAGACAAACACCGCGGCGGCGAAGACGCCG
>Ga0209006_10003346_pt1 | contig 14613 bp, 8 predicted proteins | sample JacPin_JW_Ref_O2_FD_188567 | JGI IMG/M metagenome (GOLD analysis project Ga0209006, IMG submission 188567) | Forest soil microbial communities from Algoma, Ontario, Canada - Jack Pine, Ontario site 1_JW_Ref_O2 (SPAdes) (version 2) | ecosystem: Environmental > Terrestrial > Soil > Boreal... | reverse complement strand
ATTTGTTCAGGATTGCCTCGGGAATGCCGACTTTCCCGATGTCGTGAAGCAAACCAGCGAGGCGAATTTCCTCCATCTCCGTTTCGCTCAAGCCAAGCCCTTTCGCGAGCATGACGGCGTAGGCGGAGACCTTCTGCGAATGTCCCTGCGTGTAGTGGTCTTTGGCGTCGATGGCGAAAGCCAGCGAGGTGACGGTGTCGAGGACGGCCTGAGGGAGACCTTCCGGGCCGTGCGAGGCCGTGGGCAGAGTAGACTTTCCGCTGGGAACCTCGGTGGTGGCCAGCGACTCGGTGAACTGCTTGAGGCGTGAATAGATTTCTTCAAATGCTTCGGGGCCGGTGGCAAAGAGGCGCTTTAGAGTTACGCCGAGATAGGCTTCGAGGACGTCGCGCTTCCATTTTTTCGCTTCGTTGGGATCGAAATGGTCGGCGGTGGAAACGGCATTTCCACCCTGGTGCTTGGACAAGTACATGGAAGCGTCGGCCACCTGGATAAGTTCTTGGGGCGAGGAGCCGTGTAGCGGATAGCAGGCGATACCAAAGCTGGCGCTGATGTTTTTCTCGCGCAGCAGGGCATCGGCGGAAACCCAGCCGCGAAGCTTGGTGGCAAGCTGACGGGCGTGCTCCATGTTGGTCTCCGGCATCAGGATGACGAATTCATCTCCTCCGTAGCGCGCCACGACATCGGAGCGGCGGCAATTGGTTTCGAGGATGTGGCCGACACGCTGGAGAACAAGATCGCCCTCGAGGTGGCCATAAAAATCGTTGACGAACTTGAAGCGGTCGAGGTCCATCAGCACGAGAGCAAAGGCGCGGCCGGCTCGCGTGGAGCGTTTCCACTCGGCGGAGAGTGCTTCCATGAAGAAGCGGTGGGTCTTGACGCCCGTGAGGCCGTCGGTGATGGCCTGCTCCTGAGCTTTCTGGAAAGAGAGAGCGTTGTGGAGAGCGCCGGCAATGAGGTCGGCAAGCGTACGAAGTAGGAGGATTTCTTCCTCGGAGAATTCGACGGAGACCGAAGACTCGACGTAAAGCACGCCGTGGAGTTGCTCGGCGTAGAACACCGGGAGAGCGACGGCAGCAACGGAATCCGGCAAGAGCGGTTTGTGCGGGGAATCGCCGGGAGTGCAAGCCTGGTAGTCGGCCAATTGACCGCTCCGGGCTACATGGCCGATGAGGCCATTGCCAAGGGGAACGCGTCGGCCCAGGGCGCCGCGGCGAGCGCCGGATTCAGCTTGGACGACGAGTTCGCGCGTAGAGTATTCGAGCACGCTGATGCCGATGTGATCGTAGGTCAGGCCGGCTTCGAGCTGCTCGGCAATCTTGGCCAGCATTTCGTCGGGATTGAGCGTGGCGATGGCATTGCGGGAAATGCTGTTGAGCAGCGAAAGATGGCGCGCCTTGGTGCGTTCCTCGTGGAAGAGGCGCGCGTTTTCGATGGCGATACTCGCTTCGCTGGCGAGGACGCGCATGAGCTCGAGATGCCCTTCATCAAAAACACGCTCGTGATCGGAAAAAACGGCCATGACGCCGATGGCGTGGTCGTAGGCCACCAGTGGCACACCGCAGTAGCAGCCTTGCTCGCGAAGCGGGTCGACGCCGAGTTTTTTGACTTCGGCGGCGTAGTTGTCGCGGATGAGCACAGGCTGGCGCGTGCGGATAATGTATTCGGTGATGTAGTTTCCGGCAGGACGACTGCGCGCCGGTTGGATCGTGCCGCCAATCACTTCGATTTCGAATTGCATTTCGTCGCGAAGGGGGTCGAGCGCGCCGATGTAAAAATTCTCGACGTCAAACAGGCGGCGGAGCTCCTCCCAAACTTTGCGCAGGAGATCCTCCTTGTTGAGAGTGGAGCTGAGAGCGCGGCCAATCTCGTTCAGGACGTGAAGCTCCTCGGAGCGGCGGGAAGTTTGCTGAATGAGGTAACTGTTTTCGACGGCCATGCCGATTTGGTGGCCGAGGGCAAGCAGGAGCCGGTATTCGGCGGGAGTAAACCGGCGGCTGTCCGGAGTGCCGAGGAGAAGAACGCCAAAGGCATGCTCCTTGGCTTGAAGGCTGATGGCCACAATACTGCGAAGTCCTTGCGCGAGGGCCAGCTGGCGGAAGCGGCGTATAGGCTCTTCGCGTTCGAGAGCGGCGACGGTGTCGTCATTGCGAAGGTCGCGGAAACCGAGGAGGCCGCCGAGACGCGAAACTAGTCCAACAAGATAATCGTCGAGCCCTTGCTCCTGCGCGGTCCGGCAAAAATTATCACTTAGGCCGACGGCCACCACGGACGTCGGACCTTGCGGATCTCCGTGATGGAGGAAAAGAGCGCCAGCGGGAAGACGCACAACTCCAAGGACGCGATCAAGAGCCTGAGCAAGCATGCGCTGAATTTCTCCGCTGACAAAACTCGAGGTCGCGAGATTGAGGTTGGAGAGCGCCAACATGTTGCGTTCGACGCGACGTTTTTCTTCCTCGTACAGGGCCATGACCATGAGCATGGCGACGAAGGCGGAGGGAACCGCCGCGGCGGTTTGGAAACTGATGTCGCGAAAAAACGGAGCAGTACGGAAGAAGGAAAAGATAAGCCCAACGGCGGCCCATACGACAAAAGATATGGCCAGGAGCCAGTCGGCGAAAGTCTCCTGGCGGCGGCTTTCTAGCCAGAAGATATAGGCCACGGCGAGAAAAATCGCAGCCGCAGGAAGAATTAGCGGAAAGTTAAACCACCCGAGAGCGACGGCACCGGCCCAGAACACCAGAACGCCCCCGGCCGCCGCCGCAGGGATAGTCCAGAGTTGGCGCTGGGCGTAAAGCTGGGCGCCCAGAAAGAAAAAGATTCCCGCGGCGGCGTAAAGACATTGATCGACCGCCGTCTGCAGCGGCCACGGGTGATCGCTGTGGGAGAGCACGGGGCCCAGATAACTGAGAGCGACGACCGCCCATCCGGCCGTCCAGTAGAGAAGATAGGGCCGGCGCTTCAGCTGGTAAATATAGGCGAAGAAGCCGGCCACCAAAGAGGTAGCCGCCAGCAAAGCCAGTGCGATAAAGCTCTGGTTGGTCAAAGCCTCGTCAATTCTCCGTCCCAGGAACGGACGGCTTCGTGGCACCGTCGAAACACGGTGAAGCGCTTCGTGCGCCAGGATGAAATCGCAACCTCGACGGTCACACGCAGGGACAAGCCTGCGGCAGCGCGAGGGGGTCACCTCGATGCACAAAGCAGGGTACTTGTAATTATGGATGATGAAAATTTAAGGAAGCAAGCGTACCGGAGTACCGGTTGCCAAAGAGCCAGCAGGGAGGGGGTAACGGTTTCCATACAAGGCAGCCAAGGCGGTCTCCGGACGCGCGTCAGATTCGCCCATTTTGGACAGAGCCAGCGCCGGATTGGACGCGATATGGAGGTTTCGCTAAACTGGAGGTTTGGAATAGGAGCGCAGGACGCGCCACCAGCATGAGCGAAATGACTGACAAGACACCAGATGGCGTACGCGTACGGTTTGCGCCCTCTCCGACGGGGTATCTGCACGTTGGAGGAGCGCGGACAGCGCTTTTTAACTGGCTGTTTGCCCGGCGTCAGCACGGCACGATGATTCTGCGGATAGAAGACACTGACGCAGAGCGAAACAAGCCGGAGCTGGTGACCGGGATTCTGGATGGTCTGAAATGGCTCGGAGTCGAGTGGGACGAAGGCCCGTTCTACCAATCCCAGCGGACCGAGCTTTATCGCGAAGCTGCAAAGAAATGCCTCGCTAATGGCAGCGCGTTCTTGTGCTACTGCCCCGCGGAACGGTACGCGGGTGGAGACCACGCAGAACCCGGCCAGGACGAGGAGCCGAAGGGTGGTGGCGCGCGGCGAGTGACGCGGTGCAGTTGCCGCGACGGCAAGCCGTCGACACCGGGCGTGAAACCTGCGGTGCGCTTCAAGGTGCCCTTGGGTGGAACGACGAGATTTACGGATGTGGTTTTTGGAGAGACGGAATTTTCGAACGACGAGATCGAGGATTTCGTCCTACTGCGTTCGGGGAAGGGAGACGAGGAGTTCGGGCAGTCGATGTATCAACTGGGGGTGGTGGTCGACGACATCGACATGCGTATCTCACACGTGATCCGCGGTGCGGACCATATTTCAAACACCCCGAAGCAGGTGCTGTTGTACCGCGCGCTGCGTGCGGAACCGCCGCTGTTCGCGCATCTGCCGCTGATTCTGGGAGCAGACAAGAAGCGGCTGTCGAAGCGGCACGGAGCGACAGACGTCAACATGTACCGCACGGAAGGATTTCTGCCCGAAGCCTTCCGCAATTTTCTGGCGCTCCTCGGATGGTCACCCGGGAGCGATGAGGAGTATCTGCGAACGAAGGAATTGATCGAAAGATTTTCGCTCGAGGCCGTGAGCCGCACGAATGGAGTTTTTGACAAGCCCAAGCTCGAGTGGTTCAACACGCAGTATCTGCAAAAGCTTCCGATCGAGGACTTGCTGCCGGAAGTGGAACAGGAACTGAAGCGCAGCAAATTGTGGGAGGAACGGTGGGCCGCGGGTGCCGCAGCAGGGCCGGACGGAAGAGACCACGCGTGGTTTTCAAGGACGGTGGATTTACTGCGGCCGCGAATCCGGCTGTTGCCTGATTTTTCATCATGGTCGCGTGCCTTCTTCAGCGATGACTTTCCCATCGATCCAGCGGCGAAAGAGAAGTTCTGGAAAGATCCGAAAGTCCCTGAACTGCTCAGAAAACTGGCGGACGCCCTGGCCGCGCTGCCGGAATGGAATCATGACGCCTGCGACCATGCTTCGCGAGCCGTCGCCGAAGCCGCCGGTGTGAAGGCCGGGTTGCTGATCAACGCGACGCGCGTGGCCATCGTTGGCCAAGCCGTTGCGCCGCCGCTCTTCGATACCATGGTGGCGCTGGGGCAAGAGCGCGTGGTAAGCCGATTGCGAAAGGCCCTCGCATAACCTGACTCGATTTGACGCGCTTCTCGATCGAGGAGTGCTGTGAAGAGGCCAACCTCCGGCATGCGCTGACTCGCGCCATGGGCTGTAACCCCCCCCCGGCAAGAATCACAATGGTGTGGATAGCATGGCAAGACGGAATTTAAGGGAAACTATTCGTCGCGCAAGGCCATCACCGGATCCACTCGAGCAGCGCGCTGCGCCGGAATTATGCAGGCTGTAAGCGCAACAATAATTAATGACCCCGCCGTGCCTAGATAAACAAGCGGAGCCGCCGGCGTCACCCCGAACAACAAAGTCCGCAACAAGACTCCCAGAACGCCCGCCAGCGCCGTCCCCGCGATTAGTCCGATGGCGCTCAGCTTCAACCCGCGTCCGAGAATCATGCGCGTAACGTCAAACGGCGTCGCTCCCAAGGCCATGCGGACGCCGATTTCGCGAGCGCGTTGCGCGACAGAGTAAGCCAGCACGCCGTAAACTCCGATACAGGCCAAGACCAAGGCGAGCCCCGCGAAAATGCCGAGCAGGGTCATGGGCCGCTCGCGGTCGGCAACATTTTCCTCCATGAGCTGATCCATGGTGCGCATGAAGGCCACCGGGCGGTCCGCATCGACAGCCCAAACCGCGCCGCGCAACGCGTTGGCCATACTGGCAGGATCCTCGGACGTTCTCGCAACCAGGTAGTCTGCTCCCGGACGATTCACCTGATTTACCGGTACGTAGACAGCCGGCTTCATGTCCAGCAAGAGTCCTCGCTCCCGGATATCTTTGACCACCCCCACGACAGTTCGCCACGGTTCCTTCGAACCCGTGAGCTTCAGCCGTTTTCCGACGGGATCGACTCCGGACCAGTGACGTTTCGCGAGGAACTCGTTGATGACCACGACCGGCTGGCCGGACTCGAGGTCACGATCCTCCAGGAGGCGGCCTGACCCGAGGGTCGCACCGATGGTTTCCAGATAACCGGCGGTCACTTCGCGATACAACGCGTCGTTGTCCTGTCCCGGCAACGTGGGTGGTGCTCCCTCGATAGCGTACCCTTCTGTATCGCCGATCGAGGTGAACGGAACATCCGAGCCAAACCCGACATTTTTGACTCCGGGAAGAGTTCGCGTGCGATCCAACACGTCCCGATAGAAGGCGCGCAGCTTTTCGTTGGTGTCGTATTTCGTATTGGGCAGCGGCACGCCCATGGTCAGGAGGTGATCGGAACGAAAACCCAGGTCAACGCGGCGCAGATTCCACAACGTCTCGATCATCAAAGAGGCGCCCACCAGGAGAGCGAAAGCCATGGCGAACTGCGCGACGACCAAACTGTCGCGCAGCCGTATGCCGCCTCGAGATTCACCCGCTCGCGCGCCTTCCTTGAGCGATTCTTGAAGTGCAACATCCTTTGCGCGTAAAGCCGGCACGATTCCAAAGAGCACTCCAGCGAGAATGGAGATGGCCGCTGTAAACAGCAGCACGGGGGCATCCAGCGCAAAGCCGTTGCCAGCGATTTGCGAAGGCACGAGGTTCTTGAACGTGCTCCAGCAAAGGCGGCCGACCAGCAGGCCTGCCACTCCTCCGCCGGCCGAGAGCAACAGGCTTTCCGTAACGAGTTGCGCAGCAATCTGTCCGCGGCTCGCACCCAGCGCGACGCGTATGGCCATTTCCCGCCGGCGTCCAGTGGCGCGGGCCAGGAGCAGATTCGCCAGGTTCGAGCAAGCAATGAGCAGGACGAGCACGGCGGCTATTTGCAATACCCACAAGCCGGCGGCGGTGTCGCCGGCAAAATTCTCACGGATAGGAATGACTACGGCGCCAATATTTGCGTTTGTGTCGGGATACTGCTGCTGCAACCGCTTGGCGATCACTTCCATGTCGCGTTGTGCCCGTTCGCGCGTGACACCATGCTTCATTCGTGCGACGACTTCGAGGTAGTGGCGAGTACGCCGGGCGAGGTCCTCGGGTGTGAAAGAAGCCGGGATCCAGTAGTCGGTTTGATGGTCTGGAAAAAAGAAACTGCTCGGCATGATACCAACGACCGTCGTTGCTTCACCGTCCATCAGGATAGAGCGGCCGACGACGGAGGGATTGCCGCCAAAGCGCCGTTGCCAGAGGGCATAGCTCAAGACCACGACCTTGCGCTTGGCGGCATCCTCCGCGGAAGTAAAGGGCCGCCCAAGACCGGGCTGTACACCGAGCACATCGAAGAAGTTCGGCGTGACGCCACGGCCCAGGGCCTGCTCGGGGGCTTGGTCACCGTTGAAGGCGGCATTGGAGTAGCGCATGGCTGCCATGTCTGTAAAGACCTGGTTTTCTGCCCGCCAATCCACATAATTCGCCGCTGCCGGGTTGTTCTGAGAGAAGCCCAGGTAGGAGGCGTCTTCCCAAACCATCACGAGACGGCTCGGATCGGCATAAGGCAGCGGGCGGAGGAGCACTCCCTCTACCGCACTGAAAATAGCCGTGTTGGCGCCGATTCCCAGCGCCAAGGCGGCCAGGGCGACGGCGAAAAAACCGGGATTGCGTTTCATTTGGCGAAACGCGGAGCGGAGGTAGGCGTAGAGGTTCATGCCGTAGAAGACGTCTTACAGGCTAAAAGGTTCCTTACTTTCTAGACCCGTGAAGAACACACCGGGGAGGGCCGGGCAACCTGTCCAAAGGCTACCGGAACGAGGATTTAGCGTCGCCCAGCTTTTTCTCGACGGTCTTGTGAAAGATGGTAACGCCGATCGTTGCATGTTCGCGGGTCCCGGTGATCGAGATGGGGACGAGTGCTCCAGCGCCATCTTTCTTGAAGAATGGATCCACGGCTTTCAGGAAAAAGGATTTTGCTCCGGTGGTGGTTTGGGATAGCTTGGCCTGAAGACGGAGGTGGCCGTTGAAATCGAGTGCGCCGCCTGCGAGTTGGTAAGTGCCGGTGAGGTCGATGGCAGCGCCGGGAACGCTGAAAGTCAGGCTGGAAAACTTGACGACACCTTTCTCCACGTGGAAGTTGCCACGAAGATCGGAGATCGCGCTGCCCGCTTCTTCGTCTGCCGGCTTGCCCTCGGCGCGGCGACTGAGGTCCTGAAGCTTTTCCCGGACTTCCGGACTGGACCAGCGTGCATCATCGAGACCAAACTCTGCGTCCAGAATCAGCTTTTCCAGAGTCTTTTGAGGGGAGGGAGGCACAACTAGTTTTCCTTTGATCTTGACGGTGCCCGTCAGGAAAGGCTTGTCGGAATTCACAGCCAGGCTGAGGAGGTCCTGGATGCGGGCGTTCGGAGCGCCAAAGTTCACGATGATTGTGTGGCCTCTGTTTTCGGGCTCTTTGATGACGCTGCCTTCGGCGATAATCAGCGAGCGGACTAGCCTGGCGCGCACCGGATGCAGAAGAGTATTTCCATTCGTGCCGTTCACGGTGGCTCTGAACTCCGTGTGCAGCGGCACTGGCTTGCCGATCTTGTCGAGAGAGAAATCAGGAGTGTCCGTCTCGCCGTCGACCTGCAGCTCGGCGAGTGCTCCGCTAAACTTTCCCGTGGAAGACAGGATCCCTGCGATGCCGGGAAAAGGGCCGAGATCCGCGTCGGTGAACTGGTAAGCGCCGGAAACGGGCGTCCCGCCCGGTTCATCAAGGTCCCAGGGACCGAATTCCCCGCTAGTGTCGATTTCACCCTTGGGTTTGGCATTTGTCAGCGTTCCGTGGAAGTGGAAGGCCTGGTCCACTCCGGCCGCAGTCAAGTTGAGATCGTGGATGTCCCATTCGAGCGGGGCCTTTTGCAGTTCGCCGGCTTCCGCTTTTCTGGGCAGCGTGATGAGGGTGGTGTCCTTGCAGGTGACTTTATCCAGGATGACAGACGAGCTCAGTTTGTTGGCCTTTCCGGCCCCGCTGATTTTCGGATTCCTTTTGTCCTCGCGAGGAGGAATGGTGATGGTCATATTCTCGATTCGCACTGAGGAGACATGTCGTGGAAAGCGCAGGAGGGCGAGCATCCCGAGACGGAACGTGAATTTGTCAACATGGATCAGCGGCGGAAGGTCCGTGTGACCGTCGAAATGGATAGCCAGATCTTCGCCGGTAACGCCCAGTTCGGGGAGTCCGGTGACGTGCACCGCGCGGAGTTCGACGCGGCCGTCGAATTGTTGGCTGAGTGAGCGAATCACCCAGAGCCGGACAAAGTTGTCCATGTGCCGCGCGCGCCAGAAGAAGATTCCACCCGCGAACAGCATCACTGCCAACAAAACTGCCGGACAAATGAACCACATTCCCAAGGACCTGCCAGTTCGGCTCATGGGCTGATTGTCACAGAATCCGCTAGCGACTCGCCTACGCGGAACGATGTAGAGAGGCCAGGTAAGATTCTGTAACCCGGCGCTTCGGAGCGACGGAAGCACCGAGAGACTTGGACGGAGTGGCGCGGAGTTACTTTGGAGGGAAGAGTTCGGGGTGAATGGACTTGGACCCGGAAGCAGATGCCGCGACAGTGACGCTCGCATCCACAGAGAGTGTGACGGGCGGCAGGCAGATTTCCGTGCTGCAGGCCTGATAACGAACTTTGAGCGGGAGACGTTGCGCGCCAAGAGGCGCGCTCGCAAGCGCGGTGACCGGAAGCCGGAGAGTGACGGTGTCTTCGTAAACGTTCAGCGGCTTCTTGGAAAAGGCAAAAGTGTGCAGGGCGCCTTTGGGATAAGAGACTTCGCCCAGTTGAAAACCGGCGGGCGCATCGGCACGCAGATCGGTGGCGATCAGGTAGTCTTCTGATTTTTCACGCGCGTTGACATGGAAGCCTGGGCGGATCTTCAGGACCACGGCAATTTGAAACTGGCTTCCGCGACCTACGGGATCGAGCGAGACATAGGCTGTGGGAGCAACGACGTCCTTCGGGGAAGGAACCTGCTGCGGCGCGGAAGGCAAAGCCGCAACGGCCACCAGGAGCAGGATGCTGACGAAGATAACGGCGGCGAATTTCATAATTTGACCTGCGTGCCGAGTTGCTGAGAAACAACGCGGTTCATGACTGCAAAAAGATCCTCACCCGTTTTTTCGAGCACGAACGTGTTTTTCATTTCCGACCATGCGAGCTTGAAGGAAGTGGAAAGCGCGGAAATCCAAATTTCCCGAATCGGCGTATTCGGAGAAACAACAAATTTCACTTCCTCGGGCTCCTCAAAGATCACCTCGAGCTTCCCGCTTTCGCCTTCGACATCGAAGTCGTGCTCGTCGGCAAGCACCAGCAAGCGTCTCTTCAGTTCCGCGAAGGCCGCGTCTGCTTTTCTCTGAAAATCTTTTTCTTCCAGCATGGTTTTAGCGTATCAGAGTTGCGATTCGACGGCTTTGTTCATTTCCTCCGGGCTGATCATGCCGGTGACGCGCTTAATTTGCTTGCCGTCGCGAGAGAGGAGGATGCTGGTGGGATAACCGAAAAGGCCGCCGAATTTATCAGCCGCATCGTCGTTTCCGATGAGAATTTTGTAACTCATTGGCAGCTGCTGGCCGTTGACGTCAAATTTCTCTTTCGCGACGAACGGAGCAACGACACTCTTGCCTTCTTCATCCAGAGCAATGCCGAGAATGACGAATCCCTTGGGCCCGTATTGCTGCTGCATTTCGATGAGCCAGGGAATCTCGACGCGGCAGGGTTCGCACCAGGTGGCCCAGAAGTTCACCAGGACAACTTTGCCCTTGTACTCGCCAAGGGAGACGTCTCGTCCGTCGAGGTCTTTGAGCGTGAGTTCGGGCGCGGGCAGGCCGGCGACCTTTTCATCGGGGATGGCAGCGCCGGCAGTTTCCGTGTTTTGCTTCGGCAATCGCGTGGCCCGGTCAGCGAGCGCGGTTACGGCGATGAGGATGGCGACGGTGGCCACGATCAAGACGGTCTTCCTGCCCTCGAAAGAACTGACCGTTCTCCAATTCTTCCAAAGAGCGACGACAACGATTACCAGAGCCAGCAACCCGAGGCCCAGCCAGAAAGCTCTCGCACCCACGCCTGAGGTAAGCGCGTGTTCAAGCCATAAAACGGTGGATTGCAGGAACGTGAGTTTGCCTGTGAGCCATTTCAGGTTATCGAAGAAGATCAGGCCGCCGACAAACAGCAGCAGAACACCGCTAAACACTTCGACGGCGTGCAGGTATTTTCGGAAACTCTTGTAAAAGGTCATGAACTGGCTGATCCCGAGCGCGGTGAGGAGAAAGGGAATGGCCAGACCAGCGGAGTACACCGCGAGGAGGAACACCCCCCGGCTGACGGTAGCGCTGGCGGCGGCGAACCCCAGGACCGTGGTGAGAATGGGGCCGATACAGGGAGTCCAACCAAACGCGAACGCGAAACCGAGGAGGAAGCCGCTACCAATGCCGGGCTGGGCAACACTGCTGCGGAGGTGGACATCGCGATTGAGCCAGCGTGCCAGGGAGGGGCCGAAGAAGCCGATGACAGAGAGCGAAAAGAAATGAAGGGCGCCGAAATCGGCGAAGAGCGGGGCGTGGCGCACAAGCGAGATCACACCCAGGACAACCAGCAACGCGCCAAGGATTATGCCAACGCGAAGACTCAGTTTTATGAGCACTCCGAGCAAGTGCAGGCCAAACAGAAGGATAAGCGCGCCTGCAATGGGTGTCAGCGTATGCCGGTGTGCGTTAAGAAAAGCACCCACAGCGCTCGCAGCAGCACCGAAAGAGATGAACACCACGGAAAAACCTGTGACGAAGGCAAGAGCGGAGGAAAACAGGCCTGAACGCGGAACCTCGCCCTGTCGAAGTTGCTCCATCCCAACGCCGGAGAGCATGGAGATGTAGCCAGGGACCAGCGGAAGAACGCACGGTGAAAGAAAAGAGACCAGCCCGGCGAGAAAGGCTCCTGCAAGAGTAACTTCATTGTTCATGCGATTTCGATCCTCAACCTAGCCCTCGATAAACTGTGGTTCACGCCGCGCGCCAAGTATCGCACTTGGTAGACCGCAATACGCGACCCTTTATTCTCCCATATTAAAGACGACGGCGTATTTTGGCCGCTGGAAGTATGTCTCCCCCAGGCATCGATGGGGAGGAGCACCGGAGTCCACCTGGCGACTATCCATTAGACGCAGTCCCGTCGCATTAGATACGGGCGGCAGGAAACGGGCGACAGCTGAGGGGTTTGCCGGACGTCGAGGGAGTTCAGTCTTGCGGAGAGGCTCGTAAGTGACGGGAAGCGAAGGCTTTGCGTGGCGCGAAGTTGGCATGGTGGTTGCGAGGGGAGGAGTGCAGTGTTCTGGGAGCGCCGCGCAGCTGGGAGCTAGTGACGATGCAGTGGACACCGAACAAAGTGACGGCGCTGCGAGTGGCTGTAGGATTTGCCGCGGTCGGTTTGTTTGGGCGAGGGCCATGGACCAATCTTGCAGCGGTGGGGCTGACGGTCGCGGCGATTGCGCTGGATGCTGTGGATGGGCACCTCGCACGGCGGAAGAATCTGGCGACGCCTGTCGGAGCGCAGATCGATATCCTTGGCGACCGCATGATCGAAAATGTCTATTTCACCTATTTCGCGGTGGTGGGGATGGTGTCTCTGTGGCTACCGGTTTTCTTCTTCGCGCGAGGTGCGGCCACGGATTTTCTGCGCGGGCTGGCCGCACGTGCAGGGCACTCCGGATGGGGCGAGAAGGCGATGCTAGAAACGTGGTGGGGGCGAGCGCTGGTGGCGTCCCGCTGGAGCCGCGGTTTGTACGCGGGGATGAAATGCTTGTGCTTTTGTTACCTAGGATTGGAGTTGGCGCTGACGCGAGGGCCGGTGGCGCTGTTGGGAGGAATGACCGCGGATGTGCATTCGTTGATGCGCGGCGGCGCCCATGGGCTTACGTGGATGACGGCGGCGTTTTGTTTGTTGCGCGGATTGCCGGTGTTGGCCGAGGGCTGGCGGTTTCTATCGAGCGTTGGGCCAGCTCAGCGCGTGAAGCGAGTTGCGCAAGGAGCGCTGTAATGACGCAGAAGGAGCAAAAGAAGCCACAGGAAACATCCGGGGTAACTGAGGAGAACGGAGGAGTAGCGGCGTTTTTTGATCTGGATGGGACGTTGGTGCCATTGCCGTCGATGGAGAAGAGATTTTTTTCGATGCTGAGAGATAGGCGGATCATTGGAATTCGAAATTATTTCTCATGGCTCATAGGAGCGGTGCGGTTCGTGCCGCGGGGGATTGCTCAGATCATGCACGCAAACAAGATGTATTTGCGGGGGGTGCGCGTGGATGTGGAAGCTGGCGGGACAGACGCGCGAGATAAGGCCGGAAAAAATGCAGAAAGACCGAGAGGAAAAAAAGGAGAAAGGAGGAGACCGGCAAGAACGGTTGTCCCACTTTATCCGCAGGCGGTGGAGCGCGTGGTGTGGCATGCAGAACGCGGGCACTTGATTGTGATTGTGAGCGGGACGCTAGAAATGTTGGCGGGGCGAACGGCGCGCTTGCTGGAAGCCGAGCTTCTCGCAGACGGACTCACGAGCAGGATTCTTCTTTGTGCGACGCGGCTGGAAGAAAAAAATGAACGATGGACTGGACGTATCGTGGGCGAAGCGATGTTTGGCGAGGTGAAGACGCGAGCTATTAGGCGAATCGCGGCGGAAGCGGATCTGGATTTGCGGCGATGCTTCGCGTACGGAGACAGTTTGAGCGACAGGGGGATGCTCGAAGCGGTCGGAAAGCCGGCGGCGGTCAATCCGTCGAATGACTTGGGGCGCATCGCCCGGAGAAATCGGTGGGCCGTGCTGCAGTGGGGGGAAGAAAAGGACTTTGCACAACGAACGCGGAGGGCGCAGAAATTCGAGAGGTCGGACGAAACCGCCAAGAGACTGGCGGCCGAGCCTGGGGAATCGGGATACGGAGCATGAGCGGATCGAGAAGAAATGAGATCAGAGAGCAAGAGTATGGCATCGCTTGCTGCGAGGGCCTGGTTCCCAGCGCCGAGACCGCGGCGATGATTCGATCGCATGGACCGAGCGCAAGAAGACTGGCGTTGCGGGAATTGGCGGGTGCGTGGGCCGCGTGCGGGATGTTCGAGTGGGTGGCGTTGGGGTATTTGGGAGTTTCCAGTGTCTTGATCCTTGTTTTTGCCGAGAACTTGGTGCATCCGGTGCGGTTGATCGAGATGCAGGTCTCTGTGGCTGGGGCGATTCTGGTCTTGTGTTGGCTCGAGGCAAGAAGAAGGGCAGACAGGAGGGTCTGTCCTGCCTTGAGGTTTTGGCGATGTTGGTATCCGCATTTGTTTTTCTTGTTTTGTTTTGAAGAGCTGGGGCGTCTGGTGCATTTGGTACAGCCGGGGTGGCAGGACGCGAAGTTGATTGCATTTGACCATTGGCTTACCGGAGTGAATCCTTCGCTCTGGCTGGAGCGCTTTGCCCATCCGGCGCTCAACGAGTTCATGCAGTTTGCTTACTTTAGCTATTTTTTGTTCTTGCTGATTCTGGGCGCGATTCTTTATCACCGGCGCGAATGGGGAAACTATTGGGAGGTGATGACGTACTCCGCGATTGGCTATTCGCTGGGGTACATCATCGCGATGCTTTTTCCGGTCGAGAGCCCGTGGTTCGCCTTTGCGGGTATGTGGCACGGCGAATTGGCCGGCGGGCCGTTCACCGCGGTGATCAATTTCATTGAGAAGTGCGGCCGCGTGCATGGAGCGGCGTTTCCGTCGCAACACGTGGCGGGGGCGGTGGCGGCGTTGTGGGGCGCGTGGCGGCACCGGCGGTGGCTGTTC
>Ga0209006_10003345_pt1 | contig 14615 bp, 13 predicted proteins | sample JacPin_JW_Ref_O2_FD_188567 | JGI IMG/M metagenome (GOLD analysis project Ga0209006, IMG submission 188567) | Forest soil microbial communities from Algoma, Ontario, Canada - Jack Pine, Ontario site 1_JW_Ref_O2 (SPAdes) (version 2) | ecosystem: Environmental > Terrestrial > Soil > Boreal... | reverse complement strand
CCTGTGCGGCGAGTTGCTGATTGATCTCTTCGACGATTTTTCCGAGGCGGCTGGAGTCGATGTGGCGATCCAGTTCCGTTCGAATGCCTCCTGGATGCACAGCTGCGGCCCGCACACCGTGGCCCCGGTGCCGTTCGTCGAAGGCAACGGCGAAGAGTATGTTCGCCGTCTTCGATCGGCCATAGGCGACAAACGGCTCATATGATGTCCGCTCAAAGTTGGGATCGTCTAGGTCCACGTTCGCGTAGCGATGGCCGGAAGAGGACAAGTTGATGAGCCGCCCGCCATCGCGGATAAGAGACGCAATCCGGTTGACCAGGACAAAGTGGCCCAGGTGATTCGTGCCGAACTGTGTTTCGAAGCCATCGGCCGTGTGCCCGAACGGTGTGGCCATCACTCCGGCATTGGCGATGACCACATCCAACGGTTCCGCTTTCGCCAGCAACCGGTCGGCGCAGGCGCGCGCGCTTTTCAGGTTGGCAAGATCGAGTTCAACCAGTTCAAAACTTCCGCCGTTGGCCGCGGCGTCCTTTCGCACCTGCTCGGTTGCAGCTTTGGCCTTATTCAAATCCCGTGCCGTACCTACAACCTGAGCGCCGTGCGCGGCCAGGGAGCGGGCTGTTTCCACGCCGAGGCCGGCCGAAACACCGGTTACGAGAATTCGTTTGCCCTTCAGATTCACGCCGGACAAAACGTCATCTGTGGTCGAAGTTGCACCGAATGGAGTTGCCTCAACTATGTTCGTCATTTTCCGCCTCCTTGTACTAACACGTTCGATGTGATGGTTCATGGTCCGGTCACGCGCTAGCCGTGCAAAGCGACGGCGTCCGCAGTGTGTTCGAAATAATGCTCCGCGTTCAGATCGGCAATGAGCCCAGGCTGAACCGCTCGCCATCCCAAATGTTCCTGCGTCAGCGCGCTGGAAGCCGGGCCGTCCATACCAAAGAAGGGAGCGATCCAGCCAAAATGATCGGCTGCTTCCTCACGAGACTTGCTGACGACCGGTACGTTCAAATGCCGCCCGATGGCCTCAGCGATCTCTCGAGTCGGTACGCCATCGTCGGCCACGCCGTGATACCGTGCTTCGACGGAACTTGTCTCGAGCACGAGCCTGTAGAGATGAGCGGCGTCCAGGCGATGCACCGCGGGCCAGCGGTTGAGCCCGTCGCCGATAAATGCGGAAACGCCCTTTTCCCGTGCGATGCTAATCAGGCGTGGCACAAAGCCGTGATCACCGATGCCGTGGACGGATGGGGGAAGCCGCAGTACCGATGCACGGACTCCGCGTGCCGCCAGCGCCAGCGCCGCCAACTCCGACTTGCGCGGTGAGTTGGGATTGGGTGCATCCTCTTCTGTGGCGAGCGAGCCTTGGCGTTGAGCAAGCAAGGTCCCGGAAGTGACGATCAACGGGCGATCAGAGCTCGCGAGCGCGCCGCCGAGAGTCTCGATGGCCCGTCTATCCGCCTCGACGGCAGGCCCATAGTTTGAGAAATCGTGGATAAAAGCGGTATGGATCACTCCATCCGCAGCCGCTGCGCCGCTGCGAAGGCTTTCGAGATCTTCGAGCGAACCGCGATGCACGGCGGCTCCCGCCGCAACAAGCGACTTGGCGCCCGCATTCGAGCGCGCGAGGCCGACCACCTGATGACCAGCGTCGATCAGTTCTCGGGCGACTGCAGTACCAATGAAGCCGGTAGCTCCGGTGACAAAAACCCGCATATTCTTTTCCTCCTAAGCATTTGTGAATTCGGTCGATCGAGACGAAGCGTTCACTCCACTTACGATCCGGGTCGAAACCTTCGCAGTGATCAATCTCCATTCGCGCGCTGAAGTGGGCAATCCATCGATCTGGATCAACTCCTGCAACCAGTCTTCTGCTGAGAGCTCCGCCTGTTCTGACCCGAACAACTGGGTGACGGCGTTGAAGAATGCTGACAACTCCCGCTCCGCCATCGTCATGAGGTCGGCGCAACGAGCGCTGGAATGTTGTGACGGTTTGTAACGAGCGATTGGATTCATATTCCTCACCTCTCGAAGCCGGAGAATCCGGGAACCGCTATTGACAGGCCGCCGCGTTCCGGCTAAAACGGAGAGTGTCTCCGAATCAGTAGATAAGATAACCGGAGACTATCTCCGGTTGCAACTTTTTTTTTATGCCGACCAGGAATCGAAAAGCTGCTCCTCGCAAACCGCGCACAGATGCGCAGTTGAATCGTGAGCGCATTCTGGAGATTGCAAAGGAGGCGTTTACCCGGTCTGGAGCGAACGCCAGCCTCGACGACATCGCCAAAGAGGCGGGCGTTGGAGCGGGAACGCTGTATCGCCACTTTCCTACACGCGATGCACTGATCGAAGCGGTCTATCGGACTGAGGTGGAAAAGTTAGCCGCAGCCGAGCGAAGATTCGCTGCGGCTATGTCTCCGATCGAAGCCCTGCGAGCGTGGATGCTGTTATTCGTCGATTACATAGCGACGAAGCAGATCATCGCCTCTGCACTGAATGCGTACGTCGGAGGCCATTCGAAGCTATATGAAAGTTCACGCGCTCAGATTCAAGGAGCGATTGATGCGCTGGTGCAGCGCGCGATTAAGAACGGCGACATACGCAGAGATCTCGACCCATTCGATCTGCTTCGGGCACTTATCGGCGTCTCCAACGTGGCGTCCGGTCCTGACTGGCAGCAAAGCGCCAGGAGACTCGTGGACATCCTCATCACCGGTTCGCGGCCGATTAAGTAGACGCGAGACGCGGACAGGACTCACCGTTGTGGGAAAACCGTTCTTTCCAGACCCTTCAATCCAATAAAAAATGGTAGAGTGCAAACCGGCCACTCCCCGAGAACTCAAAATGGGTGGACTACGCAATTCCCAATAAATGGAGAATGGGAGCGATTTGCACCATAAAATAACCTATCCGGTCTGCGTCGCATCTTGCCCGAGTTACTCTAAGTCATTGATAATACAATATGTTAGATGACAGTGAGACTCATTTAAGATTATATCTGTGCTCCTGAAAGAGATTTGTAAGACACTCGGATTTAAGAATGTGAGTTGCGGTGCTTCGGCGCCGCAACTCACTGCGCGAACAGTTAGTTTGCGGCGATGCCGTTGAAGCCAGCTGACTCAGACAGACCGCCCGCATCTCCCAGACTGTTGAGGGTTCCGTCCGATTGGATCGCGAAAATACCGATCGTGCCGGTTCCTGAGTTCAGGGTGTAAACGAATTTACCGTCAGCACTCACCGTGATATCCAAGTTCGTGCTTCCGCTGGGATTGGTTCCGACGACCGTCGAGCCGATCGGAGTCAATCTTCCAGCAGCACTGATCGCAAAGCCCGAGATTGTGGATGAGCCGGCATTCGAAACGTAAACGAATTGGCCATTCGGGGTCACAGCATTCCAGCAGTTCGCGTTGCCCAGAGTTGCCACTCCAGTGCTGATGGGAGACAGCGTTCCGTTGGCAATGACAGAATAAGACGAGATCGCAGATGCGTTATTGCCTCCAGTCGGACCTGTTTCCGAAACTAGCACTGCTCCGTTAGGAGCGAAGGAGACCGAGAACGCTCCCGGGTCCGGGCTCGGGTTAACTACGATAGGTCCCAACGTGCCGTCATCCTGGACAGGGAAAACATCGAGGTTGTTCGTTGCCCGTTCCGTAACCACGAGGAACTGCCCATCAGGGCTGAAAGCCAATGACGCAGCCTCCGAATTGTTGGTGGTAAGAAAACGGGTTGAATTGGGGATTTTCCGGAGTTGTCCACGGGCGTTCAACCTGAATCCAACCACGTTGCTGCTGCCTCCAACATTGAGTACGTAAACGAGGCTTCCGTGCTGGGCGACGGCGTTCGGTTCCGCACCGCCGGAGACCGCTTTGTCCACCAGCAGCAGCTTTGAGCCATCCACAAAAAACACCGAAATCTCTCCGCTGCCCCCATTAACTGCGAATAGGAAAGAGTGGTCCTGACTGAGCGTGAGCGAGCCTTGAGATTCCAGAGGGTCAGTCACTCCACCAGTCCCTCGTCCGCCCGTGGCAAAGGTTTGGCCTTCTTGCAAGGAACCATCCGCTGCCCGTTGGAAAGAAATTACTTCATTCCGCCCAACGGCGTTTGTCATGACGAATACGGCGTGTGCGCCGTTCGAACGGCGATCCTGTGCGTTGCTTCGGGTTGTTGACACTACGCTAACCGCTAAGGCCACAAACAATAAGGTACGAACTGCTTTTCGCATTTCCTGACTCCTATGTTTTGTTTTGAGTGCACGACGTTGAACTCTGGTCTCGGAAGAGTGAATCCCGATGCGGTTCTACATCGCGTGTTGATGAGATCGAGTAGCCAGGATAAGGTTTCAGACCGTCCCTAAATATTTCGCTCTGATTGAAGAAACCCAGCCTCGGGTTCACCTCACACCCGAACTACAAAACTTATTTTTCCAGGGGAGGGAATAATCCTGGGCGCAGCAAAGTTATGCACTTGCAGGAGCGGCGGGCAGAGCCTTCGGATTTCAACGCGAATTCTTATTGCGTCGTGCCGTACACAATAGATCGTTTCGTCCAAAGCCGAGTGGTCGGCCACGGAGTTATCGAGATGGTCCGGGGGACGGCTGTTTGCTTGGGCATGTCGGCAAGGACCCCGAGATTCGGTCGACCAACGGTGGAACGATCGTTGCTTCCTTCTCAATCGCCACTGCGGAGGGTCAGAATGACGGGCCGGGGCAACTGGCAGGACAGGACAGAGTGGCCCAACCTTGCCGCTTTCAACCGCACCGCCGAGGTCGTCCGCGACTATGTCAGAAAAGGTTCGCAAGTCCTGATCAAGGGAAAGATTCAGACCCGCACATGGGATGAACGGGAATCCGGGCAGAAGAAATATCGGATCGAGATCCTCGTGGATGACCTCACGCTCCTGGGCGGCCGTTCGGAGGACCGGGGCCGGGACTCCGGCTATGGCCGAGGTTTTGCACGGACTGGAATGGCGGGAACTGGACAGGCCCAACCGGCCAACGGAGAGGACTACTCCGACCAAGGCATCAGGCTGGACGATATTCCCTTTTTAAATCGGGGCTTGGGAAAAGGGTCCGGTTTTCTTTCGCTTGGCGAAGAAAGCATCGTGGAAGATGACACAAAGCCTACTTACTCAGCACGGTCTTAAGCAGAGCGGACAGGCCCATTCCAGGCGATCTGGACTCCGATGCAAAGCATGATGAACGCGATGACACGCAGAATGCCCTGGGCCGTCGTCCTCGAGACTTTGGTCGTAATGGTTGGTGCGTACGCGTAGCAAAAGTAGACCAGTACGCTTACGATTATCACTGCGGCAAATATTCCAGAATGACCGAGCAGATTTGCGCTGAGTTTGCGACTCGATACGTGGGCGCAAAGCGTGAGCATCGTAACGAGCGTTCCGGGGCCGGAAAGTAATCGGAAATGTGAAAGGATAGAAGAGTTTCGCTTTGAGATCGTGCAATCTCGAGTCGCTTGGCTCCTCAGATTCGTCTTTCTTCCGTCGCACGCGCCAAGGAACAGGACGTTGTTAATTGCGATGCGGCGCGCCAACGAACGATAAAGGGCAGGCGGAGCGCTTCCCACAACGCCGAGAAAGACAAGCGCAGAGCCGAGCGGATTGATTATCGGTAGAAGGGCGCTGAATGCGAGGAGAAGCGCTATCCAGACTGTCACGTGGAGCTCCAATTACCTCAAGTTTACGGAAATGGCTCTAATCTATGGACATTTTGGTGGAGGGGGAAGCGTTTCGGCAACACTCCTCGTTCCATCCATCGGGCGCCAGGAGGAATCCGCAGAAAGCCTCCGGCTCCCGCGAACTGTTCATCCCTGATTCGATTTACGTTCTTTTCTTTTCCGCCGTGGGAAAATAAACTGCAAATTCCAGAAAGACTGGAGCGCGCACTGATGGCCCTGCACAACACCGAAGAACTTAAAGCTGCACCCACCAGCCAAATCGAGTTCGACGTTCATAACGAACGGACCCGGAGCTACGAGTTCCCCAAGACGAAACAGGACTCGCAAAGGGTCTATCAAACCATCCACGATCAGCTCATACTCGACGGCAACTCCCAGCAGAATCTCGCCACTTTCTGCACGACCTGGATCGAAGCTGAAGTCCAGCAGTTGATGGACGAGTCCGCCGACAAGAACATGATCGACAAGGATGAATATCCGCAGACCGCGGCAATCGAAGAGCGCTGCGTCCACATGCTCGCCGATCTATGGAATTCCCCGGAAGCCGCCAGCACCATCGGTTGTTCGACCACCGGCTCCAGCGAGGCAGCCATGCTCGGCGGCCTCGCCCTCAAGTGGAACTGGCGGAAACGCCGGCGTGCCAAAGGACAATCGACTGAAACTCCGAACCTGATCATGGGTCCAGTCCAGGTTTGCTGGCACAAGTTCTGCCGCTACTTCGACGTCGAAATTCGCGAAGTTCCCATGGAGGGTGACCGCCTCTTGCTCACTCCAGACGAAGTCCTCAAGCGCTGCAACGAAAACACTATCGGCGTCATTGTTACTCTCGGCGTGACGTTCACCCTCCAGTTCGAGCCGGTTCGCGAGATCAGTATTGCTCTCGACAAGTTGCACGCGGAGACAGGACTCGACATTCCAATCCACGTCGATGGAGCCAGTGGTGCCTTCCTCGCACCCTTTATTCAGCCGGAACTCCTGTGGGACTTTCGCCTGCCCCGCGTAAAGTCGATCAATGCCTCCGGCCATAAATTCGGCCTCGCGCCGCTGGGAGTCGGCTGGGCGCTATGGCGCGAGAAACACGACCTTCCCGAAGAACTGATCTTCGATGTCAACTATCTCGGCGGCAACATGCCCACCTTTGCGCTCAACTTTTCGCGCCCTGGAGGCGAAATCATCTGCCAGTACTATAACTTCCTGCGACTCGGCAAAGAGGGCTACCGTGAGATCCAGACCGAGTGCTCTGCCCTTGGCCGCTTTCTCGCCGAAAAGATCGCCAAATTCGGTCCGTTCAAGGTTATTTACGACGGGCAAGACGGAATCCCCGGTCTCTGCTGGGAACTGAAAGACCCCGCTTCCTCAAACTTCACCCTCTACGAATTGGCTGATCGGTTGCGCGATCGCGGCTGGCTGGTTCCGGCTTACTCCATGCCGCCCAACCGCGAAGACCTTGTCATCCAGCGCATACTCATCCGGCACGGCTTCACGCAGGAGATGGCGAATAGGCTTCTCAAAGAAATGCAAATCGTCCTGGACGAATTCGACCAACATCCACCGAAAAGACTTTTGACTCCATCGCCTGACAGCGCAGAGTTGCAGTCGCACAATCATTCCGGGCGATAGCATCTTCAAGTTGTCAAGAGTTTATGTTGGATATGCTCCGTGGTTCTACGAGGACGACGCGTTCCCGTTGCAGCCGTGTTCCCTGGAACGAAGGCTGCAATGAAGACGTCAGGACGTCGCAGAGCGTGCTACACCAGCCCTGATGCCCGACTACACTTCAGTTTGTGGCTGGTCAACAACCGGCCTTGGGCAGAATGATACTTCGCATACCCTCAGACCCAAGCACAAAACTGAACGGTCAGAATGCGGATGTCCATGCGACAGCATATTCATCCGTCGCTGAAGCAATCTGATTACTGCAAAAACGGGAAAAACGCGTAAAACCGTTCTTCAAACCCGCCCACAAATGAAGTGGAACCCGCCAGAGATTCAAGTCAGTGTCACGCGCAATCCGGTTGCATGGGGAACAACGACGGAGCACTTGCCCTGCTTGAGGGAGTCGGACTTCGTTGAGGTTGTGATGTGGGCTTCCCGGCTGTCCAGTGCCGGGGCGTGCAATGTTTCGGTTTGCACCACTCCAGTCGCATCGCGACCAAAATCGAGTTCTAACTCAAAATCCGCTACCGCGTCCTTATTCAGAATGATCACCGATATTCGGCCACCGGGCAGTTTCGCGGCATAGGCCGTTGCATTGACTCCCGCAGCCTGCAGCTTCGTCGAGAAATCGGCCTTCAACAGTGTTCCGCCGCTGAATGAGCCTGCGAACTTGAGCCCGTACGCGACCGGCTCCAATACATAATCCGAGCCGAATGTAGCAATGGGTGAATAAAAAGGATGCGGATACGCGGCAATCTGTTCGGGAGTTTCACCATTCGCCAGCAGAAGTGTGTCGCCGGGTAGAGATCCACCAACCGAATTGGCCACGGATTTGCCCGTACCGCCGTGCAGATTGACGCCGGAGTAGTCGTTACTTGCGAGCAGCAGCGAATAGTCGGCTGCCCAAAGCGCAGCAGCAAACACATCGGAGACGCCCGGCTTGCCTCCGCGATAACACGTGTTGCCTTCGGTCATGCGCACTCTCGCACCGATTTTGGTGGCTGCGGCCGTTGCGATATTCGCCGTATTCTGCACCCTTTGCATTGTCGCCGGTTTCAGCAGGTTCGGAATGTTGACGTCGGGGTTCGTCGCCGGCCCACCAAAGTAATAATGATGAGTCATTGTCGTTACGTGAGGCGGAGACTGGATCGAAGGCCACTGATCAGCAATCTCGGTCAGCCATGACACGTTGCTCGCAACATCAGGCATGCCGAATTTTGCAGTGGTCACCCGAGCTGCGATAGCGTGCGCCAGAGTGAGCCATTCTTCGAGATACGTCTTGGCCGACCACGTCTTCGGATCGCGCAGGTGCCGGTTAAATAGATCCGCCTCGTTTCCGATCTGGAAGTACTGCAGGCGGTCGCCCAGTGTCTCGGCTACAAAAGCCGCTTCCTCGGCGGCGCGTGCCGGTGTATTTGTCCCCATGCCGATGCCATAGGTGCAGTTCCAACCCGTGGCTTGGAGGAATTCTGCTAGCTTCTTGACTGCCTCGACCGTCACCGCATAGTACTGGGCCTTCGGCTCGCCCACGACCTCACGGACTTGAGGATGCTCTGGTTCGTGAGAATCAGGCGTAGGTTTCCAGTAGGCAAACTCGCTGGTGTTACCTCCAAGGCGCAGAACGCCAGTTGACGAGAGCGCTTTGAACTCGCGAATTAACCCACTGTTCTGCGCCGAAAAGAAACTCGGATCCGCGAGTTGCTGCACTTCATACGACAGCCCAACAAAGTCGATCGGCATGCGAGGACCAGTCGCTTCGTTGGGAATAGCGAGGGCAACCCCAACCTTGCTTTGACCCTGTGCGTGAAGACGTGCTGCAGCAATGGTGCAGACTGTCGTGGCAAGGAATCTGCGTCGTGTAACCATTGGACCTCTCGATTCTTTACGGCCGGTTCAGAGTTCTCGCTGTTACTTCAAGTTGAGATAGTTCAATCCGGGGCTCTTGTCGCGACTGCTCCCAATGACTGCGGTCCGTGGACGTTTGTAATTGGCCAACCGGTCGAGATTTGTCGCTCGAAGCCGAGAATCACTTTATCAAAGATGCGCTCAGGAAAGCTCTCCTCCAAAGGAGCGCACCGATGGAGACATCGACGCCAGAGTTCGCCAGGTTAGCTTCATCCAGAAACAAAGCTCCCGAAACGTTGGAGAATTGGCCTTTCACGTTGGCGATCATTATGTGCTTGACCTTGAACTCGGCAATGGAGTGAGCCGGATCAATCTTCCAGGTAGTGGTCGAGGTTTGTGATGCAGCGAGTGTCGCCGCGACCCGGTTCAAATTATCAATTCTGCTTATATCGTGTCTATCGATGTCGATATATCTGGTGTCGAGTTCTGTGCAGCCGAAACCCACTAATCACTTAATCTTTGCGGTTTGCATCGGCCCACCAGTTGAGTTCAAATACGAAAATAATTGTGTCGCTTTGCCCTGGCCCGACCCGGGCGGCGAAACTGACTCAATCTCTCCATCGGGGTACGGGCCTTCCTTGTTCAGGACAATCCCGGCCACCATCTTCTCCAATCGCCAATACCGGAGCCACGCTTAGAAACGGGCACAAACGCGCCCAAGATATTGCGGCCCTAGCCGTCGAGCTAAGTTGTGCTCAGATTCTAGTGCCAAACAAGCATCGGAATCACGCGGGACTCGGAGAGACTCCCAGAACAGCAGTCCGGAAGGCGAAGCGCTCTTGTGGCGCTCCGCTCCCGTTCTCCCCACGTCCGGCAGAATTCACTGCTCAGTGGTGACCGCCGCCTCCGCTACCTCCAGCATGACCGCCACCTCCACCTCCACCATGGAAGCCGCCTCCACTGTGAACGCTTCCCATTCCATGCGAGCTGGTAGAACCGGCGCGAGCTCCTCCGTGGAATCCTCCCCCGCCATGGAATCCCGCCGCCATTAAACTGCCTCCGGCGAAGCCGCTGTGGGCGGAATGGCCAGGTCCGTGATAGACGCCGTGATCGATCTGATTGTAGTAGTGCCCTTGAAGCCCCCCACCACCGTGCCACCTATCCGCAAAGTGGTCCCTATCGCCAAAATGACGGAAGTCTCGATCAAAATCATGGTCGAAGTGGCCGAAGAAGAAAATCGGCGCGAAGCCCACGTCAAAAGGTGAATAAAAACCCCAACCGAAAGGGCTGTAGAAAATTCCGTCCCCTGGAATGAACGTATAAGCGGCATAGTACGGATCCCAATCCCAACCGGCCCCGTACCAATAACCCTCTTGGTGGTCTTGCGCCCTATCGACGTTGGCTTCCGCCAAATAAGAAGAGCGCAGGCTGCTCCACCGATACAGGTCGTCCTGGTCTTGTTCTTTGTTGAACTTCTCCGGGGTCATCGAGGCGCCAGCATTGAAAGCGAGCTGGTGATCATTCTCCACCTTGATTTTGTGGCCGTTCACTTCGATGTTGGCTTCACCCTGGTAAACGCGAACGATATCGTGCTCCGCGTCAAAGTCGTAGAACCCGGTTTTGGAAAGACGAGTCTTCGCGGCGCCCTCCGCGATGACAACGTTGTTTTCCGGATGCAGTTCCGCTACTTCCACGGTGGCCTCGCCTTTGTCCAACCGGAGTTCGGTATTGGTCAAGGTGAGCGAAATCATCGTTGCAGAGCTATTGTCGCCGAGCCTAAAAAAGACGCCCGGCGTAAGGAGAAGCTCCGCCTTACCTGCTTGCGTTTCTAGCGACTGACCGGCATGCAATTCTGTCTTTCCAATCGCTTCCGGACCGAGGCTTTGCCCTTCAAGAGAAGCCTGCCCCTCGACGTAGTTCAAACTACCTGGACGTGCCGGATTCGCTGTTGTTCTTTCTGGGTGAGCTGAGTCTGCGCCCCAAGCGGGCACAGAAAGAGCCGCAGCCAGCAATACGCTTGCAATATCCATCAACTTTGAGTGCGTCATATTTTTTACCTCTATGGGCTGTTAGATGCAGAGTCGATGAGCGGCGTGCCGAGGTTGCAGAAGAATATTGAACTATTCAGTTCATTATCGGATAATGCACGTATGGGGCGGCGGAAGAACTTCGGTCGAGAGGAGATGATCGAGAAGGCTATCCCTGTCTTCTGGAAGCGAGGGTTTTCCCACACGACGCTTGAGGCCCTGGAACGAGCCACGGGTGTAAACAAGTCAGGACTGTATTCGGAATTCCGGGACAAGGAAGATCTTTTCGTCGAATGTCTTCGGTATTACCTTGCCAGTCAGGCGAAGAGACGACTGCTGACTGAGGAGCCGCTGGGATGGAAGAACATTGAAACATTTCTCAAACTCGGGCCTCACAGCAAGGAGGAGCAGAAGGGATGCTTTTCTATCAGTTCTATGCGTGAATTTGCGATCTTGCCAGACGAGGCGCATACAATCGTGGCGCAAAGTCGAGCAACAGTGAAACGTCTTCTCGTAAGAAACATCGAAGCGGAAGGATCAAGAATGGACCCCGAGTCCGTTGCAGAGATAGTATTAGTCTTTTTCTCTGGGCTGTGCATTGAGCACAATCTCAAATCACGCGAGAACTCCCGGGCTCGCAAGATTGAGAGTCTTATGAAGGTCCTCCGAAGCCTCTAGTCGTTTTGGCGGGCTGTTGCCTGCGTGGCGTGAATAACCCGGGTGCCAGCTGCAGTATCGTTTCCTGTGAAGCCGCTTCCGCCCGACCCTTTGACTGGTCAACGCCCGTCTTCATACCCTGCAGACCACCAAACAGAGCGAAGCCAAGGCGACCTGCAGAAGCATCAATGTCGTGCGTCCCGGCTTGCGCCCGATGTCGGACCAGATAAGAGGGAGGTATTTCACGTTGTCAATCTCGTCGATTGCAGGCGATCTCAAGCTCTCAAGCTTACTTGATAGACTGGCGAAAGCAGATGGTTGCACGCTCACTCTTTGTCGGCGAAGGGTACCCGATCGTCCCGGCCTGTTGGGCCAGCGGGCTGGCTTTGCGCCCCGACCAAAGAACTTCGTTGCATCCGATTGTCAGATCGCGCGAACATTCGAAGCCAGAAGGAACCTTAGCAATGCGTCCCAACATCGCTCTGCTGCATGGCCTGATCGCTCTTCTTTTTCCGCTGTCATTTGCGCAGTCGCACGACCACCCGAGTGATAATGTGCCTCCGCACACACGCCTCGGCTCCGTGTCGTTCGAGATTTCATGCCACCCGAAGGTGCAGCAAGACTTCAACCACGGCATCGCCCTCCTGCATTCCTTCTGGCACAACGAAGCCGAGGGTGCGTTCGGGAAGGTGGCCGCCGCCGATCCGCAGTGCGCTATCGCATATTGGGGCGAGGCAATGACCCACTTCCATCTTTATCTGGGCGAGACGAGTCCAGCCGACCTGCTAGCGGGAAACGAGGCGTTGAACAACGCGGACAAGGCTACTGAAAAGAGTTCGCGAGAAATCGCGTATATTCGGGCACTCCATGCCCTATATGACGGCTACAAACCGGACGGCAAGTACACGAACTTCAAACTCTATGCGTACGCAATGGAAACGGTTTCCGCCTCCTACCCACATGACCTTGAAGCCAAGGTATTTTACGCTCTTGCGCTCTTAGCAGCCTCCCCACCGGATGACGTAAGCCTAGCCTTGACGAGGAAAGCAACAGAGATACTCAACCCGCTCTTGCACGAGTATCCGGATCATCCAGGGATCGCGCACTACCTGGTCCATGCTTGTGACAATCCCGAGATGGCGCAGCAAGGACTCGAGGCGGCACGTCAATACGCGCGGATCGCGCCGGCCTCGCCACACGCGCTGCACATGCCCTCTCACATATTCGCTCGTCTGGGGCTGTGGCAGGAGGACATCCGATCGAATCTCGCTTCCCAGGTAGCCGCGGAGAACATAATCCTAACGAACGTCGGTGCGGAGAACCTTCTGCACGCCATGGAGTTTCTAGAGTACGGGTATCTTCAAATCGGGCATGACGATGAGGCTCGCGCGATTATCGTCGCCTCAAGAACCATCAACGCCGCTAAGGTCGATCCGCGCTATGCGAGCTACTATCCGATCGTGGAGGCACGGTTCCCGGTGCTCTACGCTATCGAAACGCGAGACTGGGTTTCCGCCGCCCATCTTGAACAACCAATTTACGATGAAGGCACAGGCCAACAACTTACGCTGTTGGCGCACGCCATAGCTGCCGGCCATTTGCACGATGTCTCCATGGCCGACGCGGCGGTACACGATATGGACTTGCTAATGGTGAAGCGCAGTAAGGGCAGGCCGGTTCCAAAATCGGGAACTCAAGCAGCCACCATACCCGATGAGGTTCTTGCCTGGGCGGCCTTCGCACGCGGGAATTGGGACACTGCCGTGGATCTATTGCGGCCTATCGCCGATCGACAGGCGAAGGTCGGTAAGGGCGAGGTGGAGCTGCCGGCTCGGGAGATGCTTGCAGAAATACAGCTACTCTCGGGTCACCCAAGCGACGGCTTTAGGGAATATCAAATCTCACTCAAGAGTGATCCAAATCGTTTCAACGCATTGCTCGGAGCTGCGGATGCTGCCTTGCAAAGCGGCCAGCGTGCTCCGGCGTTCACGTACTACAGAAAACTCCTAAAGAACTGCTCTGGCGCGACCGGTCCCGCGTTAGCCGAGCTCGACCGCGTGCGAGCCACACTGCTTACCAGCCCAAGCCGTCGACTGCAATAGGGTTGTGTCGGCAACGCACAACCGATTTAAAGAATGGCGAGCAAAGTTATGAAAACAGGGAACGGAAAGACGGGACGACCGATCAGCTTTGATAAAATGCGGCGCTTGAGGCTGCGATGCTGCTCTTTTGGGAACGCGGCTTTGAAGGCACTTCCATGGCCGATCTTAACCTAGGCGATGGGCCTCAACCCCTCAAGCATCTATGCAGCCTTCGGTGACAAGCACGCCTTGTTTTCACTTGCGGTGAAGCGCTATATGGACAGTCGGGCGCAATACGCAACGGAGGCGTTGGAGGAACCGACTCTCGAAAAGGTTATCCGTGCGATCTTCGACAATACGGTTGCGTTCCTCACCACGCCCGGCCATCCGCCGACCTGTATGACGCTAGCGGGGGCGATGGGCTGCAGCGTAGACGCTGCCCCGGCGAGAGATCTCATGACGAAAGTTCGGAGACAGAACGAAGTTGCCATCAGGGAGCGCCTTCTCGAAGCTCGAAAAAGCGGAGAGTTGTCGAAGGACATCAATGTGGACGACTGCACCCGGTACCTGTCATCGATTCTCGCCGGCTTATCCGTTCAGGCAGCGAATGGATCGACGAAGGCGGAACTGAAGCGGACCTCCCAGATGGCCCTTCG
>Ga0209006_10003344_pt1 | contig 14619 bp, 12 predicted proteins | sample JacPin_JW_Ref_O2_FD_188567 | JGI IMG/M metagenome (GOLD analysis project Ga0209006, IMG submission 188567) | Forest soil microbial communities from Algoma, Ontario, Canada - Jack Pine, Ontario site 1_JW_Ref_O2 (SPAdes) (version 2) | ecosystem: Environmental > Terrestrial > Soil > Boreal... | reverse complement strand
TGGCTTCCGAATTAGGAGTCACTGTGCGTTTGATCACAGTCGAGTTACCGTTTCGTCCATGACCGATCCGCTACCCAACCCAGCGCCCTGCGACATGCGCTGCCCGATCGCCCGCACGCTCGACATCATCGGGGAGCGGTGGACGATCCTGATCCTGCGCGATCTCGTGGTCGGCGGGGCGCGCAAGTTTCAGGACTTCGAGCGCTCGCTAATAGGGATCAGCCCGAATACACTTTCCACCAGACTGAAGCGCCTCGAAGACGCGGGGATTGTCGAACGTCGTTTTTACGAACAGCACCCGCCGCGCGCCGAATATGTGCTGACCGAAAAGGGCAACGACTTGCGTCAGGTGTTACGCGCATTGCTCGACTGGGGAAAGCACCACACCCAATACCGGACCACCGCAGGATAAGCCGCGCGTCGCTTTTTATCCGCGGCAACTTGGACCAGCGTGAGGGCCGCAGTGGGGCAGAACCGGCCACGCGCCGTGCCCGACATCAATGACGGCTTAGACTCAATCCTTCGCCTTATCGAAGGCCGGCTCACGGGATGAGCGCGGTCGTTCGCTCGCGCCGCTTGCCGTGAATGAGTATGTCGGCACCGAGGCCGTGTATTTTCGCGACATAGGGTAGGACCCTTCTCGCCAGGAGCCGCCAATGCTGCCGTCCCTCGCCAGCTTTCCGCCGTGCCGCGGGCACGACTGGAGGACGCGATCATCGCGGCGAACTTCTGGATGCTGGACGAAAGCGACGGTCATCGGGGTTGCGACGGCGCTGACTGGATGGTTGCCGGTCGGCGACGCCACGACTACCACTTGGTCAGGCGCTGGAGCCCTGGCGGCGCGCTCTACGACCTCGGCCGGTTGCCGTTCGATGTCACGGGGCTGTACGAGGTCCGGCTGTAACAGCGCGGCGCGCCGCTACGCGATCGGGTCCAGCGCGCCGGTGATCACGATCAACCGATCGGTGTCGAGGCAGGGGGTGCCGACACCCAATGCCGCATTCCGATAGTGCCGCACGGTTATCGTCCCCGACGGTGCAAGCCACCGCTGCGGGTCCCGCTAGGCATCACGGCCGCGAAAAACCTCAATAGACGGGGGGGGGACGGAGGGCCGAATTCGCGAGGGGTACCCGGCACCCCCTGTCTGGAGGCTCGGCGGCTTCGAAATCGGCCGCGACAACAGACGCGAAAAATTTCAGGAAATTTTCTTCGCTGGATCATGTTCAAGCACTGTCGATGCAGGCGCTAGGCCGTCATCGCCAAGGTCCGATAAGGCGGAATTCGGTCCTTCGGCGATATGTGCGTCGATGGCGGGGTAGCGTTGATTCCGGTCATTCGGTGATGGTGCTCTTGGCGTTGCTGAGTAGTCTGTCCCATATGGCCGCAACGGCGGGCTTACGGTCGGATACCGCCGATGACCCTTCGCGTTGATTTCGGCCAGTTGCGCGTTGGCACGCAAGTGCCCTACAGGGCCGGGTCATCCACGGCATCAGCCCCGGCTACAGTGGTAACCTAAAGCGACGGCTCGAATAATCGGAGTATGTTGGTGAACGAGCGGAACCCGACGTTGGCCGTGTCGATCCCGAAACCGACCAAAGATGCCGATGCGACCGCGCATGGTGTCGGTCGCTGGGTTCGGGTCGGCCTCAGGCCCACCCTGGTTTGTAGCATTGTCGGGTTGGTGCTGTTCTCTTCGGTCGCGATCGGCGTCTGTGCCGGGTTGCTGATCCTCAGCAGCGCACGGACGATGATCCGCCAGGCAGAAAGGGCGGCCGCTGCCGCCGCGACCACCGAGACCCAGAATTTCTTTGATGCCGGGCCGAGGATCACGACCGATCTCGCTACCGCGGCGCGGCGGGGGCTGTTGCCGCTCGACGACCCGCACCGTCTGGCGGGGCAGTTCGCCGAAAGACTGCGCGTCGAGCCGCATTTGTCATGGATCGGCTATGGCGATGTGGGTGGGCGTTATGTCGGCGCGACCCGCTGGGAAGATGGTGAGATCGTCGAATACATCGCCGATCCGGCCGTCAACAACGCGATGCCGGATCAGGTGGCAGTCGCGGCGGACGGCACCAAATCGCCTCCGAAATTTGCTGAGACGGAGCCCTATTTTGTCGTCACCCGGCCGTGGTTCAAAGACGGCATCGGCGCGCCGGGGACTTATTGGACCGCCTTCGAAAAGATGACGACCGGCGGCTACGGCATCACCAACGCGACGCACTTCACCGCGCCGGGCGCCACAGCCCCGACAGGGGTGTTTCACGTCGACATGCGCCTCGAAGGCGTCGCCGCCTTTTTGTCCGACTTTCGGATCGGCAATAACGGCGCCGTCTTTTTGATCGATCGCCAGGGACACCGGGTCGTATCGCCGGAGGGCGAGGATGTGTCGGCTGCGGCACTTGCCGTTGATACCGTTGCGCCCAACCATGCCAAATCATCGCTCGCGTCGCCGCTGCTGATCGCCACCGAGCACGGCAGCTACGAGGTTGTGCTTTCACCGATCTCGGTCGAGGGCGATCTCGGTCTTGGGCTCGCGGTGGTCGTCGATCATGCCGACATTACCGCGGGCATTTACCGCGAGGCCCTGATCGCGGGTAACGTCGCGTTTGCGTTCACTCTTATGGCAATCGTTTTCGGCATCATCCTGTCGTCGCGCATCTCGCGGCCGGTGAGCGTGATCGCCCGCGACCTTGCAAAGGTCGGCGCCTTCAGCATCTCGCGCGATCCGGCACCGAAATCGTTCGTCCGCGAGATCAATGAACTCGGCATCTCGGTCGATCATATGAAGGCGAGCTTGCGCTCCTTCGGCCATTACGTGCCGACCGACCTGGTGCGCACGCTGTTGGCGCAGGGCATCGACGCAGAACTTGGTGGCGAGCTGCGCCACCTCTCGATGCATTTCTCCGATGTCGAGAATTTCTCCACCATCTCCGAGGGTATGCAGCCGACCGAATTGGTTGTGGCGATGGGCCGCTATTTTGAGCTGATGACCGGCGCGCTCACCCGTCACGGCGGCACTGTCGACAAGTTCATGGGCGATGGGATCATGGCGTTCTTCAACGCGCCTGAGGAATTGCCCGGCCACCAGCGCCAAGCCTGTCTTGCCGCGCTCGAAGCACAGCGGCTGCTCGCCGAGATGGCGAAAAGCACGCCGCCGGGCCAGCCGATCTTCCGCGCCCGCATCGGCCTCGGGGTTGGCGAGGTGCTGGTGGGCAATATCGGCACCCCTGAACGCTTCGCCTATACGCTGCTCGGCGACGAGGTGAACCTGGCCAGCCGGCTCGAAGGGCTGAACAAGCTCTACGGTACCTGGATCATGGCGTCACAGGCGCTGATGGAAGAAGCCGGCGACCAATTCGAATGGCGGCTACTTGATCGGGTCGCGGTCAAAGGTCGGCACCAGGGGACGTTGGTTTGCGAGCTGATCGGCCTCAAGGGAGAGGTCGCCGCCGACATCCTCGAAGCTCGCGACATCTATGAAAGCGCGCTAAGCGCGTATTTCGCCGGCGATTTCGAACGCGCCGCCGAGTTGTTCGACCACGCGTCACGATTGCGACACGGTGATCTCGGCGCGAAGTCGATGCGCGACCGTTCCCTGGCGCTTGTCGCCGATCCACCTGTCGCATGGGACGGCATCCATGTCATGCGCGAGAAATAACGACTTAACGGCCGCGCCGGCGCGCGCGCTCACCGGCCAACAGGTCATGCGATCCGCCGGCCGTCAAAAGCATGGCGCTCGTGAGCCAGCGTTGCATAGCTGAAGAAGCTGGCGTCGATGTGGGTGATACCGGCCAGCGTCAGCATGGCGTTCACGCGCATTTTCGACGCGGCGGCGGGTGAAGGCGCGGGCGCGGCTGGACGACGCTAGGCGGCCTTATCCAGAACGAGTTTGAATGCCCGCTGCTTCAGGTCCATGCCGCTGCCTAACAACGCGTAAGCCAATTTCGAACCTTTCGTTTCCTGGTGATGGTCCACAAATTCGAGGACAGCGTTCAGCACCCCCCATAATGTTCCCCGGGATCCCTGGAGATCCGCGCCCCGAACTGACTGCCGCAGCTTTCTGATTACCCCGCGCGCCTCTAGGACGCGCGCGGTGTTCGTCTCCCACGCGCGGCGCAACCCAGGGTTCGCGTCGCTGTTTCGCGGCTTGGCCGGCTCAGGCAGCAGAGCTTTGAGGATTTCTTCAAACTCGTGGTCCTGGCAGGTCTTGCTGGCCAACCGGACGAAATTGCCGGTGACCTTGTCGAATTCCTTGATGGTCGACGCAAAGAACTGGCGCGCAGCGTCCGCGTGTTGGGCTAGTTTGAGTCCAGTTGAGCGCAACCGAGCGATGCGCATGCGTTTGCTACCCGCTCGGCGCGCCATCATGCCGGTGAGTGCGGAGGTTAAGCGCCCGCTTCGGGGGGCGATCCTCGGCCGGATCTCCAAGCCGGGCGGTAAATCCTCGCGCACGCTGTTGATCCCGGCGAGGATTCCGAGGGCGCACCATGGGGCATCCCTTACCGTCTCGTAGTGGTATCGTGCTTGATGCGCCGCGCAGATTTTATTCACCTGTGCCTGATGCTCATCGCCCTCGGGCTTGCTTATGCCGTGCCGTTCGAGCTGCTGGCCTTGGCCTATGTGGTGCTCGGTCCGGCCCACTACACAACCGAAATCTCATGGCTGCACGAGCGTCGTTATTTTGTCCCCCATCGCGGTTACGCGGTGGCGCTCATTGTGCTCGCCCTCGGGGCGGCTTTGATTACCAACGCCTCGTGGTTCGGATTCATGATGTGGGCGGCGTTGGTGTTGGGCGCGCTCCTCATCACGGCGCGGACCGGTGTGCACGGCGTGGCCCTGGTAATCGCCGCAACCGGGCTGACCGCGATCTTCTTTGCGCGCCCGCCGGCACTCGCGGTGATTGGGGTATTGCTGCCGACCCTGATCCACGTGTCGGTGTTCACGCTGATCTTTATGGCGCTCGGCGCGTGGCGTGCGCGCAGCACCCCGCAGGCTGGCCTGACGGCTGTTTATCTGGCGGCGATCGCCCTCCTCCTCTTCGTCCCACCTGCGGAGGCGACGGCGATCCCGAGATTTGCCGCGATCACGCGGGACTATTTTGGCACGGTAGCGCAGGCGCTTGGTGTGCTGTTCGGCAGCCGCGACATTCATCTGGATATGCGGCTGACGGGCCTGCTTTCGTTTCTTTACACCTACCATTATCTGAACTGGTTTATCAAAGCGGAGGTGATCCGCTGGGCCGACATCCCGCGCCGGCGCTGGCTGGTTATCGGCACGGTGAGTGCGGCATCGACCGGGCTTTATTTCTACGATTACGCGCTCGGATTTGGCGTGCTTCTAGCACTCAGCCTGGCCCATGTCGTGCTGGAGTTCCCGCTCAACGCGCTGGCGGTTCGTCAGCTCGGCGAGGCGGTCGGCAACGGCTTGATGACGCTGATGATCCGCCCGCACCGGTCGCGCGCACGACTAAACGCAGCGTCGAGTTCCGCACGGCGGCGTGCGCGGCCCTCTCGCCCCGACCGAGCGCGGCAGCCGCGTTGAGGGCGGGTTCCGTTGGATCGAACCACTAGCGGGTTACGCGATGACCTCGTCGGCGCGAGCGAAGATCGACTGTGACACGGTGAGGCCGAAATGCGCTGCGCCCTCAAAACCCGGCCTTTGCCGCGCTCTTCGCCGAGGTGCGATAATCGCGATGTTCGGCGGCAGACGGATTGATGGCGTCCCCGACAGGACTCGAACCTGTGACCCTCAGTTTAGGAAACTGATGCTCTATCCTGCTGAGCTACGGGGACTCAATGGGTTAGCCCATCTTGCGCGCGGCCTGGTCTGATCATAGTCGCATCTCGCACCGCCATGCGCCGAGGCGGAGTTTGATCCAGTGCCGACAAATAGGCAACACACCCCTCTTCCATGCCCGGTATCGCTATTTTACAACGCAGTACTACTCACCGAACGCCGATTACGGCCATATGCTTTGAGGCGGCACCGTAACAGACGAAAAAGGGCTTCCGTTCCGAAGTGAAGGACAAGGCATGGGTTAGCGTCACGTTGTGTGTTGTACGATATGCGATCGCGTTAGGCGCACTGGCAACGATTACTGCGACTTTCGCTTTCACGGCAATTCCAGCCTTTGCCGCTGAAACCGAACTGGTTTCGCCGATCGGCGACTTCACTATCGTTGCACCCGTCAACGCGCCGGGCATGCTCGACACCTATGGCGAGACCGCGCCCAATCCGACATGGAGCATCATGCAATGGGACATTCCCCGCGGTAACCTGTCGCCTTTCAAACCTGTGTCGCCGACGGCGGTTCGAGCGCAAGCGCCCGAAGCCGAAGTGACCGTTTCCCGCGGCAACGATCCCGAGAACGTTGATTTGCGGCAGGATGGCGCGCTGTTGCCTTGCCTTGAGAATGGCAAGCCGCGCGAATCCGACCTGTTCCTTGGCCCCAACGGCAACAATCTGCGCAACGTCAAACTCGGCATGATGCCCGGGCGTCCCGACGGGCCGTCGTTGACGACGATGACGCGCTTGGTGCTGCGCGTGACGACCAGCGCATCATTCGCCCGAGCGCAGCCCGACAAAGGCTGCGTCGTCAATCAGGCCGCCTCGCTGATCGGCATCGTGTTGAGTAATTTCGCCGCCAAGCCTTGGCAGACGATGTTCTACCAGCTCACCCTATCGCATTTCTGCGGCGGCGGGCCGGGGGAGCGCGTGAAGATCTGCAACGCGCTCGCCACGGCGCTCGCGCCGTATTTCACCAAAAACCCGTTCGGTACCGACGACGCGCTGCCGCTGACCGGGCAACCTTATGTGAAAGCCGGCGAAGTCCGTAAGATCGAGATGGATATACTGCCGCGGCTCAAGCGGGCGATCGAAACCGGTCCCGGCGGCATCGACCGCGATCCTTCGCATTGGGTGCTGGGCAGCGTCTATCTTGGGCAGCATATCTGGGGCGACGTGCGCGGCGAAACCAGCTGGTCGGATTTTCACCTGACCGCCGACAGTCCCTGATCCGAGCGGTTCGCCAAAGCCGGGGAGGCAGCCTACTCCCGCAAATCCTCGAAGAATTCCTTGACCCGAGCGAAGAACCCTTCGCTTTCCGGATTGGTCTTGCGGTTCTCGCCTTCCTTGTCGAATTCGCGCAGCAATTCCTGCTGGCGTTTCGTCAGGTTGACCGGCGTCTCGACGACGGCGTGGACGTACATGTCGCCGCGTACCGGCGAGCGCAGCACGGTCATGCCCTTGGCCTTGAGGCGGAAGCGGTGTCCCGATTGCGTGCCGGCCGGCACGGTGACGCGGGTGCGGCTGCCCTCGACGGTCGGCACCTCGATCGAGCCGCCGAGCGCCGCCGTGGTAAACGGCAGCGGCACCCGGCAGAAGATGTTGGCGCCGTCGCGCTGGAAGATCGCGTGCTGGGCGATGCTGATAAAGATGTAGAGGTCGCCCGCCGCCGCGCCGTGCAGCCCGACCTCGCCCTCGCCGGCGAGACGGATGCGGGTGCCGTCCTCGACCCCCGGCGGGATGTTGACCGACAGCGTCTTCTCGCGCCGCACGCGCCCCTGCCCACCACACGAGCGGCACGGCTTTTCGATGACCGTGCCGGCGCCCTGGCAGGTCGGGCAGGTGCGCTCGATCGTGAAGAAGCCCTGTTGCGCACGAACGCGACCGTGCCCCTGGCAGGTGCGGCAGGTTGCGGGTGAGGAACCCGCCTCGGCGCCGCTGCCGCGACAGGGCTCGCATTGGGCAAAGGTGTTGACGCGGACCGTCGTCTGTTTGCCCTTGAACGCGTCTTCCAGCGAGATTTCGAGATTGTAGCGCAGGTCGCTGCCGCTGCGCGTCGTCCCGGCGTCGCGCCGGCCGGCGCCCATCGCGCCGAACATCTCCTCGAAGATGTCGGCGAACCCGCCCTGGAAGCCGAAACCGCCAGCCCCGCCCGCGCCGCCCTGCTCGAACGCGGCATGGCCGAAACGATCATAGGCGGCGCGCTTCTGGTCGTCCTTCAGGATGTCGTAGGCTTCGCTGATATCCTTGAATTTCTGCTCGGCGGCCTTGTCGCCGGCGTTGCGGTCCGGATGAAACTGCATCGCCTTCTGGCGATAGGCCTTCTTCAGATCGTCGGCGCTCGCCGATTTGGTGACCCCAAGGGTCTCGTAAAAATCCTGCTTAGCCATGATTGGTGCGGACCGGATCCCCTACTTGGGAAAAATGCGTCGGGCGAAAAGCATCACCCCCGAGCCTGAACCCGAGGGTGAGCCATGGTCATGCTATGTGGCAAGCGCTGTATTTAAGCTTGGCCGCGCTTCTTGTCGTCGACCTCTTCGAAATCGGCGTCGACTACCTTGTCGTCGTGTCCGGCCCCGGGACCCGAGTGCTGGCCGCCGCCGGCGCCAGGGCCGCCCTGCGGGCCTTGCGGGCCGCCGTCGGCTTCCTGCTGGGCCTTGTACATCCCTTCGCCGAGCTTCATCGCGACCTGGGCCAGAGCCTCGGTCTTCGACTTGATCTCGTCGGCATTGTCGGACTCGAGAACATCCTTCAGCGCCTGGATCGCCGCTTGCACCGGGGCCTTCTCGCTTTCCGGCACCTTATCGCCGGCCTCGCTCAAGGTCTGCTCGGTGGTGTGAATGAGGCCATCGGCATGGTTCTTCGCCTCGACCAGGTCGCGCCGCTTCTTGTCTTCCTCGGCATGCGCCTCGGCGTCCTTGACCATCTTTTCGATGTCGGCGTCGTTGAGGCCGCCCGAGGCCTGGATGCGAATCTGCTGCTCCTTGCCGGTCGCCTTGTCCTTGGCCTGGACATTCACGATGCCGTTGGCGTCGATGTCGAAGGTGACCTCGATTTGCGGCATGCCGCGCCGCGCCGACGGGATGCCGACCAGGTCGAATTGCCCGAGGAGCTTGTTGTCCGCGGCCATCTCGCGCTCGCCCTGGAACACGCGGATCGTCACCGCGGTCTGGTTGTCCTCGGCGGTCGAGAAGGTTTGGCTCTTCTTGGTCGGGATCGTCGTGTTGCGATCGATGAGCCGAGTGAAGACGCCGCCCAAGGTCTCGATGCCAAGTGACAGCGGGGTCACGTCGAGCAAGAGGACGTCCTTGACCTCGCCCTGCAGCACGCCGGCCTGGATCGCCGCGCCGATCGCGACAACCTCGTCCGGGTTGACGCCGCGGTTCGGCTCCTTGCCGAAGAACTGCTTCACCACCTCGAAGACCTTGGGCATACGGGTCATGCCGCCGACGAGGATCACCTCATCGATCTCCGAGGCCTTGAGCCCCGCATCCTTCAGCGCGTTGGCGCAGGGGCCGATGGTGCGCTGGATGAGGTCGTCGACCAGGGCTTCGAGCTTGGCGCGGGTCAGCTTGATGTTGAGATGCTTGGGTCCGTTCTGATCGGCGGTGATGAACGGCAAGTTGACCTCGGTCTGCATCGACGAGCTCAGTTCGACCTTGGCCTTTTCCGCCGCCTCCTTGAGGCGCTGCAACGCCAATTTGTCGTTGCGCAGGTCGATGCCCTGCTCCTTTTTGAACTCGTCGGCGAGGTAGTCGATGATCTTCTTGTCGAAATCCTCGCCGCCGAGGAACGTGTCGCCGTTGGTCGATTTGACCTCGAACACCCCGTCGCCGATCTCCAGCACGGAGATGTCGAACGTGCCGCCGCCGAGGTCGTAGACCGCGATCGTGCCGCTGCCCTTGCGCTCCATGCCGTAGGCGAGCGCCGCCGCGGTCGGCTCGTTGATGATACGCAGCACCTCAAGCCCGGCGATGCGGCCGGCATCCTTGGTCGCCTGGCGCTGGGAATCGTTGAAGTAGGCAGGGACGGTGATGACCGCCTGCGTCACGGTCTCGCCGAGATACGCTTCGGCGGTCTCCTTCATCTTCTGCAGGATGAAGGCGCTGATCTGGGACGGCGCGTACTTCTTGCCGCGGCTCTCGACCCAGGCGTCGCCGTTCTCGCCGCTGATGATCTTGTAGGGAACGAGATCGATGTCCTTCGCCACCATCGGGTCGGTAAAGCGCCGGCCGATGAGGCGCTTGATCGCGAAGAACGTGCTCTCGGGGTTGGTCACCGCCTGGCGCTTCGCGGCCTGGCCGACCAGCCGCTCGCCCGATTCGGTGAACGCGACCATCGACGGCGTCGTGCGCGTGCCCTCGCTGTTCTCGATAACTTTGGCGCTCTTGCCCTCCATCACGGCGACGCACGAATTCGTCGTGCCGAGATCGATACCAATAACTTTGCTCATGGATACCTCATGTCAAAAGCAGGACCGAACGGCCCGGACAGGCACCGTCCCGGTCCCCCGGGAAATGACAGATCAGCCATGGCCTGGCTGACGGGAGAGATATATGTAGGCGGGGCGGCCGGGACAACTGCCCGAGCTCTACAGAAAACGCAACGTTCGATCGAAATGGGCCGCTTCGCGTGATCGTTTCGGCAAGCTACCGCACCGATATCCCGGCCTTCTATGCGCGCTGGTTCCTCCAGCGGCTCGCGGCCGGATACGCGCGCGTCGCCAATCCTTATGGCGGCGGGTCGTACGAAGTGTCGCTGCGGCCGGGTGCGGTCGACGGGTTCGTGTTCTGGACGCGCAACCTGCGGCCGCTGCTGCCTTTTCTCGATCAGGTGCGCGCGCTGGCGCCGTTTGCCGTGCAATTCACCGTGACGGGGTATCCGCGGTCGCTGGAAGGCTCGGTGATCGCGCCGGACGAGGCGGTCGCGCAACTGCGCGAGCTGCGGCGGCGATTTGGCGCCCGCGTCGCCGTGTGGCGCTACGACCCGATCGTCGTGACCAGCGAACTCGACGCCGCGGCGCATGCGACAAATTTCGCGGCTCTCGCCGCTGGGCTGGCTGGCACGGTCGACGAGGTGGTGCTGTCCTTCGCCCATCCCTATCGCAAGACCAGTCGCAACCTCGACCGCGCTGCGCGAAGCCACGGGTTTTCGTGGCGAGACCCGCCGGCCGACGAAAAGCGCGCCTTGCTCACGCGGCTGGCGGTGATCGCCACGGATCACGGTATCGCTCCGACCCTGTGCACCCAGCCCGACCTGATCGTGCCCGGCATTGGCGAGGCGCGCTGCATCGACGCGCGGCGCCTCTCGGATGTCGCCGAGGCCCCGATCGCGGCGCGCGAAAGCGGCAACCGCCCGGGATGCCGCTGCGCTCTGTCGCGCGACATCGGCGCCTACGACACCTGCCCGCATGGCTGTGTCTATTGCTACGCCGTCGCCGACCGCGACCGCGCGCTCGCCCGCTACAAGGCGCACGACCCGGACGCGAAGACGCTCTCCGTCTAACCCGGCTGCCGCCGGTAGTGGTAGCGGTGCAGTTCGGTCGTCATGCCGATCGAATGATAGAGCGCCCGCGCCGGCGTGTTGTCGGCCTCGACCTGCAGCGTGGCGCCGGTCGCGCCTTTTTGCTTCGCCCAGCGAGCCAGCGCGGCCAGCACCCTTCGCGAATAACCTTGCCGGCGACGCTGCGCATCGGTCACGACCGACTCGTAACACAGCATGCCGCGATGAATGGCGCCGTATGCCAGCGCCACCGGTTCGCCGTCGACCGCCAGCTCGGCGAAGGCGGCGGGCAAGACGATCGAGCCGACGATCTGGCGATAGATCGCGTGAAATTCCGCGGCCTGGCCTTGCAGCCTTGCCATCCCCGCGAACCATTCCGACGTCGGCTGCGAGGCTAGCTCCACGGCGGCGGTCCCGCCGAACGAGGTCGCGGACGCGACGATCGGGTCGAGCGGGCCCTCGATGATGCAGCTCTCGCCCTCCGCGGTATAACCGCAGGCCGCGAGTTGCTCGTCGATCTGCGGCGGCATAAACGAGGGAATGCGGAAGATCGTCGGCTGGCCCTGTGCGCGGTAGAGCGCCTCGGCAGTGGCGATTAATGAATCGACGTCCTTGCCCGGCATACGCAATGGCGTCGCCGAATTGGCGGTGCGTCGCACATTGCGGCTGAAGCGCAGCATCCAGCCGTCGAAGACCACCTGGCGCAGTGGCGGAAAGCCGTTGATTGCCGCCTCTTCGGCCGCCCAAGTCGTGCTCGACTGGGTTGCCACCGCGCTCAAGCGCCGTCGTCGGTGCCGTCGGGTTCGGCCGCCGGAGCACCGCCTTTGGCGACACCGACCATGGCCGGGCGGAGCAGGCGATCATGCACCACATAGCCGGGCTGCAGCACCTCGACCACCGTGCCCGCCGGACGACCGGTGTTTTCCACCTCGAACACCGCCTGATGGAAATTATGGTCGAAGCGCTCGCCCCTGGGGTCGACGCGTTTGAGGCCGTGCCGCTCGAAGGCGGCGAGCAGTTCGCGCTCGGTCGCCTCGACGCCGGCGAGGAGGCTTTTGGTGCGGTCGTCGCGCGCTTCGGCCTCGGGCAGGCTGTCGAGCGCGCGACGCAGGTTGTCGGCGACCGACAGCAGGTCGCCGGCGAACTTGGCGAAGCCATATTTCTCGGCGTCGGCGCGCTCGCGTTGGGCGCGGCGCCGCACGTTCTCGGTCTCGGCGAGCGCACGCAGCAACCGGTCCTGCGCATCCGCGAGTTCGGCTTCGAGCGCGGCGGCGCGTTCCTCGGGCGAGGCCGGGGCGGCGTCCGCCTCGGCGTCGGTATCGTTGCCAAAATCATTGGCCGGGGCCAAAGGTTCTCTCTCGTCGTTCATTCTGTCTATCCGATTGCGGGGTCTATCCGATAAGCCGCCCGATCACCTTCGCGGTGTAATCCACCATCGGGATGATGCGGGCATAGTTGATCCGCGTCGGGCCGATCACGCCGATCGCGCCGACGATCTCCTCGCGGCTGTTCTGATAGGGCGCGATGATCACCGAACAGCCGGCGAGGCCGAAGAGATGGCTCTGCGCGCCGATGAAGATCTGCACCCCGTCACCGCGTTTGCTGGCATCGAGCAAACGCAGCATGGTCTCGCGGGTTTCAAGCAGCTCGAACAGCGCGCGCAGCCGTTCGAGATCGGCAACGGCGGTTACGTCGTCGAGCAGATTGGCCTGGCCGCGCACAATCAGCGAACGCTCGGCATCGCCGCCCGACCAGCTCGCGAGCCCAGTGGCGACGACCCGCCCGGTCAGCTCGTCGAGCTGCGCCTTGTTCGAGGCGATCTCATCGGCAATGTCAACGCGCGCTTCCTCGATCGTGCGCCCGATAAGCCGCGCATTGAGGAAATTGGTGGCGCTGACCAGCGCCGAAGGCGGCAGGCCGAGCGGCACCTCGACAACGCGGTTTTCGACGAGGCCGTCCTCGGTCACCAGCACGACCAGCGCGCGGCCGGCGCCGAGCGGCACGAACTCGATATGCTTCAGCGGCCGATCCTGCTTCGGCACGACGACGAGGCCGGCGCAATGCGACAGGCCGGAAAGCGCCATTGTCGCCTCTTCCAGCGCCTGCGGCAGGCTCTTGCCGCGCGCCGCGCACAGGCTTTCGATGCTGCTGCGTTCCTCGTCGGCGAGGTGGCCGATTTCGAGGAGCCCGTCGACAAAGAACCGCAACCCCGCCTCGGTCGGCAACCGCCCGGCCGAGGTGTGCGGTGAATAAAGCAGCCCGGCCTCTTCGAGATCGGCCATCACATTGCGGATCGTCGCTGGCGACAGGCTGTCGGCGAGCAGGCGCGACAGGGTGCGCGACCCCATCGGCTCGCCCGTGAGGACATAGCTATCGACGATCATGCGAAAGATTTCGCGGCTGCGCGCGTTCAGCTCGCTGATCGGCGAGGGCGTCGATAACGGCATTGATCTGGGCATGCGCGCGTTGCGCCCCTCGAATTGACGTATAGCCAGCTTACCGTGCGCGGAAATCTAGGAACCCGACCCGGGGGCGTCAACTCGCCGCCCGGTCAAAAGGTCCTCTTGAAGACCGCCTCATAGGTTTGTCCTTTGGGCGTCGTCCAGCGCCCGGCGAGGTCGCTGTAAAACGGCCGAAACGCATATTGGCTGCCGTCGGCATTCTGGAACAAGAGCGCCCCGTCCTTGACGATGCCGGTGCCGTGCAGCACGCCGCCGGGTGCCTTGCCGCCCGACACGGTGGGTCCGAAGACATAGGTGATTGTGGCCGTGCCGTCATCCACGATGTTCTCGACGATCAGCGCGGCGCAAAGCTGCGGGTTCCAGTCGGCGTCGCTGAAGATGCCGACGAACTGGCGATAGCGGGCGGGCACCGAGGACGGAGGGGCCGGCTGGGCCGTCACGTTCTGCTCGCAGAAGTCGCGGCCGGCATAGGGCACCGCCGGCGCCGGCGGGGGTTGCGCCGGTAACGGCTGGTCGGATGACGGTGCAACCGGCGCCGGCGCAGGCGACGGAGTTGCCGGCGGCGTATTGAACAGCCGCGTCGGCTGCTGCGCTGCGGCCGAGGTGGCCAGCAGCAGGATCGCGACAAAGGCAATACGGTGGGCCATTGATCTCGCCAATAACGCGATCAAAGTGGCTTCTTTAAGACCATTCCGCCTGCCCGCGTTTGACCCGTCCGGCGCCAGCCGGCGGCGCGGTAGTGGTGCTCGGCGGTGCTGCCGGGCGCGAGGGTCAGCGTCGCCGTGGCATGCCCGGCTTGCTTGACCGCCGCGCAGGCGGCGGCGAGCAATTCGCGGCCGACCCCTGTGCCGCGCGCGCCGGAATCGACCAG
>Ga0209006_10003343_pt1 | contig 14620 bp, 12 predicted proteins | sample JacPin_JW_Ref_O2_FD_188567 | JGI IMG/M metagenome (GOLD analysis project Ga0209006, IMG submission 188567) | Forest soil microbial communities from Algoma, Ontario, Canada - Jack Pine, Ontario site 1_JW_Ref_O2 (SPAdes) (version 2) | ecosystem: Environmental > Terrestrial > Soil > Boreal... | reverse complement strand
AGGGTCAGTGCAGATCTCATTGAACGTGTGCGCTTGGGAAACTGGAATCCCGATTCCATTAAAGCGGACCGCGACCAGCGCAATACGCTTGCCGCCCGCGGCTATTGACAAGCTTTCCAGGCCGTCAAGCGAAGCGGGGATTCTAAGGCCTGCCGATTTGGCGGGATATCGGAGCGGACCGGTATACATCCGGCGGTCAATGCACGTGCCTCCGAGCCGCGAGTCAGTGCGGGAATTGATGCCAACGTTCTTTGAGTTGCTGCAACAAGAAAAGGAGCCGGCAGTTCGCGTTGTCTTGGGGCATTTTGCATTCGTTTACATTCACCCGTACTTCGATGGAAACGGGCGCGTTGGGCGCAAGAACGGCGCGCAGGGCTGAGCGACCGGTCACGGCACAAGCCGCGCGGCTGGGTAGAATCATCCCATGGTCACGATCTTGCTTGGAACGGAAAGTACGGTTTGTCCGCTTCATGGAGTGAAACACAAAAGCCGCCGCACGTTTATGGGGGTTAAGACGGAGTACCCCGTATAGTCCTCACCATCGTCCAGTAAGCTTTACTTTCCCATCGAGATCCGCCGTTTCCATGTCGCTGTACCTGCCAATTTCCTTCTTAGTGTTGCAGTTTGTCATTTTGGTCTTCGTGCCATCCGTGGCCGACCCCGCTGCATACATCTACATGGTGATTGCCCCGCTGTTGGCGGCGGCCGCGGCGTTATGGCGCGGACGCTCCGAATCAACCGCAGCCCGCTTCGGGTGGTACGCCGTGGCATTGGCGCTGGTGGTGTGGGCGGCGGGCGCGTTTGGCAATCTCTGGCAGGAATTGATTCTCAACCGCCGCAATGAGATGTACCGCGACAGCATACTGGCGTTCAACCTGGCCGTCGTGCCGATCACCTTCTTACTTGCCAGCGATTGGCGGCTGAAGGGGCGTCGCTTCGTGCGTGCAATCGACGCACTCGTCGCCCTGGTGCTCGGCTGCGCTTACTTCCAGTACACCTGGACAATGATCAACGACCACGCCAACTCCGCGCAAGTCGGCGTGGCGTACTTGGTCTGGCTATTGGATGTGCAAAATCTGTACATCGCGGGCTGCTCCCTGATCCGCTGGTACATTGCGGAAGATCGCGAGGAACGCGACTTGTTCCGCGCGCTATCAGTCTATTCGGTCATCTACTTCACCATCGTCTTCGTCAACGATCACTACTTTGCGGGTAATGCCGCGTTCGGACCCGAATACGGCACGATCGTTACCCTGGCATTTGCAGTTCTAAGCGCGTTTGCCTTGCGCCGCTCATCGGCGCTTCAGGTGCGGCCGGTCAACCCGGCGTTGGTGCGGGCGGTACGCAGCGGCAGCCCGATTCTGTTGGCGGCCGCGCTGTTGATCGCCTCGTTGTTCCTGATCCGAGTGGACTATGTGTTTGGGGCTGCCGGCGTATTGATTGCCGTCCTCGGAATCGGCGTGCGCACGACCGCAACTCAAGTACGGCAGATCGAGCATGGCGAGGCCCTGCAGCGAGAGAGATCGGCGCTGCAAGCCATCGCCTGGACCGACGCTTTGACGGGCGTTCCCAATCGCCGATTCTTCGCCCAGGCGCTGCGACGGGTATGGCGCGGAGAGCGCCGAGCCGGCCTTTCGCAGGCGATACTGATGATCGACGTCGATCATTTCAAGCTCTTCAACGATCGCTACGGCCACCCCACCGGCGACGCGTGCCTGCGCCAGGTCGCTCAGGCGCTGCAGCGTGCCCTAGTGCGTCCCGACGACGTGCTCGCGCGGTATGGGGGAGAGGAGTTCATCGTGCTTCTGCGAGACACCGATGCTGCCGGAGCGCAAGTTGTGAGCGAGCGAATGCGTGCGGCGGTGGAGAACTTGCGCATGAAGAATGAGGGTTGCCCCCAAGGAGTGGTGACCGTCAGCGTTGGCGCAGCCAGCGCCCCGCTCAGCAGGGCTGTCGACGCCACGTCACTGGTTGAGAAAGCCGATCGGGCGCTCTACGAGGCTAAGTCTGCTGGCCGAAACCTGGTGAGGCTCTGACAGGCGAGTTCATGCGTTCGATGATCCGGCGTTCACATCAGTTTGAACAGGTGTTGGTGGGATTCGCTGACACTCAAACGCTCCTCCCGCTGCTTCAGTGTCACCGACAGGCGGCCGCGAAGATCGCGGGAGACGCCGGCGATCGCGTTCGCGTTGACGACCGTGGATCGATGAATGGGCCAGAAGATGGATGGATCCAGTTCCGCCTGAAGTTCCTGCAGGGACTTGCGGATGAGCGCTTCGTGAGTGGCGGTCACGACCTTGGTGTACTTGGTATCGGCCTGGAAATAGATCACCTCATCGACGGTGATCACGAGCGTGTTCTGGCCGACAGAGGCGTTTATCCAGCGCAAGTGGCGGCGCGGTGCGGCGGACTGCGTCAATTCCCGCAATAGCACGTCGAGATTGGGCGGCATAGAGCCCAGACGCTGTTGCAGCCGGTCGATGGCCAGTTGCAATCGCGAACGTTCGAGCGGCTTGAGGATGTAATCCACCGCGCCGGCATCGAACGCCGCCACCGCATGCATGTCGTACGCGGTGACGAAGGCGATGTGGCAGCGTCCCTGGGCCTGCTGTGCGACGTCGATGCCGGACAGCAGAGGCATCTCGATGTCGAGGAACAGGATGTCGGGTGTGTGCCGCTCGATCAGATCCAGCGCTTCGACACCCGTGGCGGCCTCGCCCACGATGCGCAGCGCCGGCCACAGCTCGCGCAGGTGCTGACGCAATTCGTCGCGTAGGACGGTCTCGTCTTCGGCCAATATGGCGGACGGCGATGGCATCGGATCATGCCTTACCGGTCTTGAGCTCGATGATGAGACTCCGCATGTTGCTCCCGCTGATATTCTCGACGCTGTGTGTCTCCGCTTCGCTCCAGAACACCGCGCCCACCGGGATGTCGTGCTGCTCGACGGTTTTTCCGTCGGGGGTTTTGATGCGCACCGACCCACCCGACACGACCACCGTCAGATGCGCCGGATGCGAGTGCATCCCGTTTCCGCAGACGCCCATGCCGGGACGGCTGTTGTAGTCGAGCACACGCAGTTTGTCGTTTTCGAGGGCGACGCGGTAGCTCTGCGGTTGAACCTTGGCGGCGTCCTGCGCTTCGGCACACTCGGCCAGGGCCAACATCGGTAGCAGGCGCAGCAGGTTGCGCCGCAATTCATCCATGGGTGCCTTAGGCATGGGACTCTCCTGGTAGTGTCGGGGTGGGCTGTAGCGTGATCCTGAGTTGATGGGGGGTGGGCAGATGGCACTCGAAACGGAAGCGTTCGCCGTACAGCGCGTACAGGCGGCCCGATATCTGCTGACGCAATTCGGCCGACACGCTTCGGGACAAGTCATACAGGGATAAAACGGTCTCGCCGCTTCGCGTCTGTACCCGCAACATGGGCCGGCCACCGTCGCCTCCCAGGGCCATCAACGGCAGCATCATCAGACTGGGGAACTTAAATGGGGCGGTGGTCTGCGGCGCCGGCTCCTCGACGATGCGCCACGCACTCTGCACGCCGCGTTCCTGCTGCAAATGCGAGAAGGCGCGCGCGAGTTGCAACTCGGCCTCCAGGGTCGAGACCGGCACCCGCAATCCCTGCATGGCGTAGCGTAGGAACTCGACCAACGCCTCGAGCAACCGCTCGGCGCGCTCGGGGCTCGCGCGGTAGCGCTGCTCCAATTCCTGCATGGAGTCCAGCAACAGATTGGGATCGATCTGCGATTGCAGCGCCTGCAGGCGCGCGGCATCGAGCAACGCGCCGGTACGGCTGCGCGCCAGCGCGCTCTGATGTAGTAGATGGCGGGAGCGCTCCATACGCACCGTGAATATGCGCGCCGCCACCAGCAAGCCACCGTAGAACAGGGTCATCCACAGCTGATACAGGCTGAGGGTGCTCCAGTTGGCCCACCTGGGCTGGGTTGCTCCCGCCGCCGCGTAGTGTTCGAACCCTGGAAATACGTCCGTCGTCAGGCGAATCAGTGCGATCGACAGCAGCGGTTGCAGGCCGGCAGCGAGCGCGCACAGCGCAATGAACGCAGCAATGGACCGGCCTCGAGAGCCGATGCGCTCATGGTGGTCGGCCAGCCAGACGAACATACGGCCGACCACGCACCAGTACGGCATCAACCAGTAGAGCAGCCAAAACAACAGTTGTTGCAGGGAGCCCCAGTCATCGATGGGTGCGACGGCGAGATACTCGACGATACCGACGCCGACGCCCCAAGTGATGCCCCAGTAGATGGGGCCACGGGGACCGGATCTGAAGGGCAGCGCGGGGCTCATCCCGCCTTCTCGCGGAGCGGCAGCCTGATCGTCGCGCAAACTCCGGCGGGTCGATTGGCCTGCACCTGCAACGCCGCCTTCGCACCGTACAGCGTCGTCAGGCGCGCACGCACGTTGTAGAGCCCGATGCCCGTGCCGCCGCCGGAATCTGCCTTCAGGCCAACGCCATTATCGGCGACGACGAGTTCCAATAGGCCTTGGTGAGATGACGCGGTGATGCTGATGGTTCCGCCGGACGGCAGCGGCGTCAGTCCATGTTTGATGGCGTTCTCGACCAGTGTGGCCAACGCAAGCGGCGGGACCAGGACCGCTCCCAGATTGCCCGGCACCTGGAAGGTCACGGCGAGGCGCCCCGACATGCGGAGTTGAATCACCGTCAGGTAGGCGCGAATGAGATTGACCTCGTCCCCGAGGGGGACTTCGCTGCACTCGAGCATCGGCAGGACCCGCCGCAGATAGTCGATGAAACCGGCCAGCATTCCCGCGCCGGCGGCGGGGTCGGTCTGATGCAGGCGTCGCACGGTCGCCAGCGTGTTGAACAAAAAGTGCGGTTCGATCTGCTGGCGCAGGGCGGTGAGGCGCGTGTTGGCGAGCTGTTGTTCGACCAATTGACGGCGCAGGCTCTCCTGCCGGAATTGCTCGCCCGAGTCGGCGGAGGCTCGCCACAGGTAGTACGTGGTTGCGACCGCGAAGGCGACCGCACCCCAACGCAACGCATACGTGAGCAGCGACGCGAACGAGTTCTGTTGGTCGTACAGCAGCCGGACCAGCCACTCACTGACGATCGCACCCGCGAGCACGCTGGCTGCGAGCAGCGCACTGCGCAGCAGGGGCGACCGGATCCGCAGGATGCCGAGTAAGACGATCGGGAGCGTGATCAGGATCGCGACGATCAGGCGATCGCGAAAGATGAACAGCCAGCCGTGGAGCACCTCGCGGATCGGCCAGTTGCGCCAGACGAACAATTGCGCGAGGAACTGCAGCGACATGCCGAACGCGATGGCGGTGGAGAATCCGAAGACCAGAACCGCCCGCGCGACATGACCCGAGGGCCATCGGCCGGCGAATACCATGGCGGCGGGTGACGTCGTCTGAGGGTCGAGCGGGGGTGCGATCTCCATAAATCTCTCGCGATTATCCACGCAATCTCCGTCGCGGGGTTGCCGTGCGACGAACCCGCCTTTTCGGGGCACCAATTCCCGCCTACGAGGGGCCGGCCCCCGAGCCACGCATCACGCCTGCGCAAGGCTCACGGATCAGCGCGGGGAAGGCGGCGGCATGAACACCCTGTTTGTCCGGCTTTCTCCGCCTTCAATCCCCAAAACACCGCCCTCGTCGCAAAGTCCGAGCAGCTTGCGGCATTGGAGAAATAATAGTCAAAAGCCAGCGAAACGTGGCTTCGCGATTCCACTGGACTTACCAACCGCAACAAGGGGAACTTTGATGACCACCGAAATTTGGAGAAAACGCCTCAACCCACTCATCGTGGGCGCCGCGATGGCGCTGCTGAGTGCCTCAGGAGCCGCTGGCTGGGCCCACGCCGATGATCGAGAATCCGACGAGGATTGGGGCCGTGTCCGGCGCGGACTTGAGATCGCTCCCGTGCCGCTGAATTTGGAGGGTAAGGATATAAGACTGGTAGGCCTCGGAAGCTACCTGGTGAACGCAGTCGCCAGCTGCAACGATTGCCATTCCGCCGGTCCTGCCGTCGAATACGCGCCGGGCGGCAACCCTTATTTCAAGGGAAACCCACCGAAGGTCGTCAACCAAACCGTCTACCTCGGTGGCGGACGGAACTTCGGCTCGCTCATTCCGGGAACACCAGAGATCATCTCGCGCAATCTGACACCTGACAAAACGGGTCGACCCATAGGCGGCCGTACTTATCACGAGTTTGCGCAGATCATGCGCACCGGTGTAGATCTGGATCACCTGCACCCGAATTGCACATCGGGCGTGAAGACGAGCACCGTTTGCTTTGCAAAAGATCAGCCATTCAATGGAGACTTGCTGCAGATAATGCCTTGGCCCATTTTTCAAAGCTTTCAAGAGCAGGATCTCAGGGCAATATACGAGTATCTCAAGGCGATTCCTTGCATCGCCGGCCCTGAAACGGGGGTGCTCCACAACGACTGCACCTAGTTTCTTATTGAAGTCGGCGATGCGCGCGTTGTCGGGGCGCTTAACCTTTGGGGAGCGATTCAACAACGCGCGCGAGTTGAATACGAGAAATTATAGGAGTTCGATCTTTATCTGGCGGCGCTCGAAGCACGTTATTGCCATGTCGGTGGGGATTGGCTATTTCTTCTTTCGCGCCTTTGGTCGTGCCGTATGCACCTTGATAGCGGCCGCAACGAGCGGTTTGGCCCAATTGGGTGTTTGGGTCATTAGAGTTTCAAGATCCGGTTCAATGATTCTCTTGCCGCGCATGCGGAATACACGCATTGTTTTGGGGAGTCCGTCCGCGGATTCGGCGCTGTTGTCGAACAAGTGAACCTCGGCTGCTGCACCGATGAAAGAAACGACGTTCGCCAGGCTTTTCGGGTATCGCTCGCGGATTTTGGTCTCAGGGATCTCATGGCCTCCACGACCTACCCGCGCCCGCACACGAGCGATGTGCAGTTCAGGTGACGCCAGACCAACGTACCAAATGTAAATCTTGAGCCCGGCTTTGATCGCTTGGTGCAGTTCGCGGGCAATCGTATTGCCGCCGAGCGTAGTTTCGAAGGAGAAGTCCTCGTTGTTGTTGACGGCTCGCTGTAGAGCGTTAAATCCAAGCTTCCAGGCGCTTGCATTGGCTTGCTCGGTCGGCACTCCCTTTTGAATGAGCTCTCGAGCCACCAAGTCGGGATTGAAGTACTCACCGCCCTTGGCGGCTAGAAATTCACCCACGATGGCACTCTTGCCGGCGCCATTGGTGCCAGCCGCGACGAGGATTCGCCCGGGACGTCTAGCCACGCTTTCGCGCGCGTTCTGCGGCGGTTTTGTTGAAATCCTCCGCTGAAGCCGACAGCAGGCTGTCTACTGCCTTACGTGATTTGTCCTTTTGCATGGACGAATACAGAGTTTCAAAATCTTCTCGCAATCCATCCAGGTGCACTTCGTCGGGAGTGCGCGCTTGGCGCACCAGCGTTCGGTAATGGCTGACGTTGAGAACGACCGCTTCAGCTTTGCCGTGCTTTTCGATGAAGACGGGCACGGACTTTCGCACGCTCTCCATGATCTCGCCGAAGGCGTTCTTGGCTCGCGTCGCATTGATTGTCTTTGACCCCTGGACTTGTACAGGAACCTTATGGGTGCGACGGACCTGCCGCGGCCTCAAAATGCGTTGAATACGAGATACTCGGGCCATGGCGTCACTCCGTTAAGAATGTTACCTAATTTAGCTAAATTTTATAGAATTAGCCAATCTGGTGATTTTGCGGCGGAGAGTGCCACAGACGCAACGAACGCTATGGCGTCAGGGCGACCGACAACACCACGATGTCGCGATTGCGGGGCGGCGTAAGAGTCTTGACGGTTTTGGCGCTGTTGATTGGGAAGGAGTAGCCGTACAAGTACACTGGACCCTTCAGTGTGGTGCCTTGAGGCGCGACCAGATAGGGCATGGTCGCGGCTATTGACTCACCCGGATAGTGTTGGGGACCACCCCAATCGCTCATGCCCTGCGTGAAGCTGTCGGTGGTTCCGTCGGTATAGGTGACGACAAATACTTGCCCTACGTGATTGCGGATGGCAGCACCCAAGAATTGGATTCTTGAAAAATTGCCGGCCGGCAGCGTAAGAATCGCGCTATCGACGGCACTGGGTACCCCTGCGCCTCCGAGATCAAACGTGGTACCGGACCACACCAACGAGGCGCCAAGCAAATTCTGCGAGTAGGCATAGCCAGAAGTATTCATGCCGCCGTTCGTCACAGCCGTGCCATTGCTGAAGATCGCGTACACGTTGGACACTGCGCTGAGGTTGACATCGACCGCCGGGTTGGTCGACTGCGGCGTGATCGTGTACGCCGCCGTAGAGACTGCGCTGTTGGTGTAGCCGTTGGCCACAGCGATCGCTTGAATGGTCGTCGTTTGGGCTATCTGCAATGGACCGCTGTACACGGCAGAGCTTGCGCTTGGCGTCGTTCCATCGGTCGTAAAATGAATGGCCGCTGTCGCAACGGCGTCCGACAGCGTGACCGTTTGCGATGAATTGAAGCTTCCCGCCGGCGGACTGAACGTTGGACCCGGCAAAAATGTGTTCAGGATGCCGTACGCAGATACTGCATACCGGCTGCCAACGTAGACTTTTCCGTTGGCAATGATCGGCGTTGCAAATTTTACCGCCGAACCGGGCACGTCGCGGTTATTCGCGGCCTGGGCGCTGTTGTAAAGCATGTTGGCAAGATTGCTCGCGTCGTAGGCATACAGCACCTGGCAATTTATTCCGGCCGTACAAGTGCGCTGGTAGGTGCTGTCATCCAGTCCCCAAAGAATTCCGCCGGTCGCACCGCTGGCGGAAATAGAAGGTATCGGTGCCGAAAAACCGAATATCTTTGCGCTTTTGGATGTTGGCGTGGTGGAAATAAGTCCGCTACCGTTGGCATTGAATGAAAACGCCTTCAGCGTGTCGGTGGCACGCGTATCGTCGGAACCGCCCGCCCAGTAGACGTTTCCGTTCCAGTATGCCGGCGACCCCCAGACTCCCACCGTCGCATTGCGAATCTCCTGCACGATTTGTGGATCGCCGCCGCTGCAGGCAGGTACAAGGGTTGTGCAATTTTTCCCCATGTTATTTTGATCGAGGACGTAAATCTTTCCTTCTTTACCCATTTGCGTCAGCAACTGTTTGCCTGATCCAAGTGCGGGCAAGAGCACGAGGCCGCCGGAGGCGACGTCGGCATCGTCCGTCGACAACGTGCTTTGGTTATATGGCGTGAAATAATCCACGATGGGGAATGCCCCGCCGCTCGGAGGTCCCAGTTTGACGATGCTGTCACCAAAATCAGTCGTACCGTTCCATGAGCCGTTGCCGGTGACGACGAAAATGTTGCCATTCGCGTCGGCGGCCATGCCGCCGCCGCTCATCCATACGCCATTCGCCCGGCCGTTCGCGGAAGGGTTGAAAACGCCTTCCTGGGCCAGCGTGGCGGCGGCGTACGACATGACCCACCCGTGCCAGGGATCGACGTCGCAATGCGAGGACCATGCAATCACGACGTGGCCGTTGTCCAACAGCAACGCGGCGCGCTGATTTTCATTCGGCGGACGGAAGGTAACCGTCGTGCCGTTGCCGTCCTCTGCCGTTCCGGGAGCCGACGCTTGTATATTGACCGGGCCGCCGAATTTCTCTGCAGATGATTGGATATCAATGGCATGCAAGAACTGGACGATGGCGCCGTTTACCTTGGACACCGCCACCAAATAAAGCGTACCGGTGTTGATGTCGATCACCGGAGTGCCCGTGATCCCCAGTTCGGGCACGATATCTCCGCACTTGGTATCAGTGGCGCTGTTGACCGTGCTCCCACCGGCGGGAATCAAAGTGATATGCCAATAAACAGTCCCGTTGTCGGCGTCAATGGCGTAGAGGCTGTCGTGCTCGGTGGCGACATATAAAACGTTGTGGGTACCGCCCTGTATCGGTAAATTGGCAATGTACAGCGGCTGAGCGTTCACGTAACCATCGACTGCCACGGTAAATAATTTGCCGAATTGGGCGCTGTTTACATTGAACGGAGTAAGAATTGTCTCTTGTGTATTCTGTCCCGTGCGGGCGTTATCGTTGTGGTAGGTGGTGACGTTCACCTGCGCATGCGGCGAACCAGGAAGCACACTGCACAAGGCCATCGCTACGACGGCGGCAGGGCGAATGAAGAATTGCATTTTTTTCTGCCTCGAGCGACTGGGGCGCCCTTTTTCTCAAGACTTCGCTCGCAATATAGATCCATTGAGGTTGGAAATAAACTTGTGACTCACGATGCGCCCATCGATTGGCGCCACTGTGGCGTAGCGCACAGCTTCATTCCACTTATGTCACATTGATGCTCGAGTGGGCCGCGCGCAGGCGGCCGATCGCCACTAATACGCATTTCGGTCGTTCACGACCATCAACGCGGTTCTCGCAATGATTTTCACGTCCAGCCACAACGACCAGTTCTTGAGGTAGTCCAGGTCGTACTGCACGCGCCGGCGCATTTTATCGACTGTCGAGGTTTCGCCGCGCAGGCCGTTGACCTGCGCCCAGCCAGTGATGCCGGGCCGCACTTTGTGACGAATCATGTAGCCGTTGATCAATTTTCGGTACACTTCGTTGTGGGCCACGGCGTGGGGTCTGGGCCCGACAAAACTCATCTTGCCCTCGAGCACATTGAATATTTGGGGCACCTCGTCCAATGACGTACGCCGCAGGAATGCGCCCAGAGGTGTGACCCGGCAATCCCGTTGAGTTGCTTGAGCGACCTCGGATCCATCTTCACAGACCGTCATGCTGCGAAATTTATAGATCAATATTTCCTCGCCATTCAGACCGCAACGACGTTGTTTGAACAGGATGGGTCCGGGCGAGGATTGTTTGATCGCCAGCGCGATGGCGAGCATCACCGGCCACGTCAATATGAGCGCAATCAAGGCGAGTGCGACATCGAACGCGCGCTTCCAAAAGCCGCTCATTCCCTGTAACGGCGAATCACAAATAGAAAACGCCGGCATCCCGTTGATCTGCACGCATCGAGCTTGGACGAGATCGAACGCAAAGATATCCGGTACGAAATAAACCGACGCCGTCGTATCGCGCAATTCTTTGAGCAGCTCTTCGATACGGGGCGCTCTCGACATGGGTAATGCGAGATAGACCCTGCCGATGGAGTTGTTTCGGACGAAATCGGCAAAATCCCGCGCTGTGCAATTGGCAGCGACGGGTTTGTCGAGGCCTGCAATTACCCGTTCGGCGCTTCGGAAATCGAGAAAGCCGAAAAACTTCCCGCACGCATTACTGCTGTCGATGCGCCGCGCCAGTTCGGCGCCGACGTCGTTGGCACCGATGATGATATATCGTTGAACCACCCCTCGGTCCGACGCCAGCCATTGAGCAATCGGAGTTTTCAGCGAATCCACGAGCAGCAATGCCACGGGCGTCACCAGAAACCAACTCACGATGACGTCTCGCGGGAACACATGAGCGAGCTTGAGCGAAGCGGCTAGAAAAACCAATACGGCTACAACACAACCCCAGTCGAACAGGATGCGCGAAACAACTTTGCGGGCGCGTTCGGTGCCTTGGCGTTTCCCCAGATCCAGCGGGCTGAAAATCTGCGCGGAGATGAGGAAGGTTACGAGCCCAAGTCCGGACGATTCCAATGACCAGGAATGACCACGGATCAATGTGCAAATGGCGAGCGTCAGGACGGCGACGAGCGGAAGCGTGCATTGCTTCAATATCGTAACGTGTGCGGGCTCGAGGCTGCCGAAGCGAACGGCTTTGTTTTGCGGCGAGCCATTGCAAGGCTGCGCAGAGGCGCGATGATTGATCTCGGGCAGGCGGACCCGTAATTCATTGACGGGCGAGCTCTCGGTGCTTGCCGGTAATTCGGCCATCGCAGCATTCCTAAAGGGTTACCCACTCTTTTTTGATTTTGCGTACGTAGTATATGGGCAAAAGATGTGGTAAGACAGAGAGCGCATTATGTTATGTCGGAGTCACCGACGAGGAGTTCACTCCATCGGATAACTATCTCGGCTGGAGCGACATTCGAGACCTGCTGCGGACGCTGACCGCGGCGCCGCAATTTTGCCGCTGTAGGACAGGGTGTCCGGCGGGCGGGGCACCCCCGCACGGCGGGGCAGGCGTTGACATAATTGTTTTGGATTCGAGGGGTGCATCACTTAACTCTATTTGGCGCGCTTCGAGCGTCATTACATCGTTCGACACACGGATCTGCCTTGTATACTCTGGCGCAATCTGATGCTTTGGGCAGGATCAGACTGAAATCAAAACAAGCCGCTCCGCTTCGGCACTGGCGCTGCGAACGGGGAACCGGTAGTAGTGTTACGGAGGATGACCGTATGAAGCAGTCGAACTCTTGGTGGGCTTCCGCCGGACGGCGGCCTGCGCCGGTCCTTTTCTGGGTGGGCTTGGCGATTCTGTCGGCGATGAGCGCGCCGTCGTACTCGCAGGCCGTTCCGGATTACCGGCTGCATCCCGGAGACAAGGTGGTCGTTGGGGTGTACGACGATCCCAAGCTCCTGCCGCTGGAGATTACCGTCACACCCGATGGAAAGATTTCCTACCCCCTGGTCGGCGAACTACTGGTTGGCGGGAAAACCGTCGAGCAAGTTCGTCTCGAAATGGAAACCAAACTCAAGAAATACATCTCTGACCCGATCGCGACCGTGGTCGTGACCGATGTGAAGGGCAATGTCGTGTACGTCATCGGTCAGGTCACCAAACCGGGTGCGATCGTCATGAACCCCACCATCAACGTGTTGCAGGCATTGAGCATGGTAGGGGGAGCCAATCCCTATGCGAAGCTCGACAGCATCATTGTGATCCGTAGTTCATCCGGCGGACAGCGCGTTCTACCGTTCAAATATGGCGCGGTCAGCTCGGGCAAGGATTTGGCGCAGAACGTACAGCTGGAGAGCGGTGATGTCGTGGTCGTGCCCTGAGCGATTTCAGGTAATGCATCGGAGGCAGCGCGCTGTCTCCCGATCGCTGTGCGCAACGGCAGCGATGGCGGCTGCGCCGGTGTTTGCCGCACAGGTTTATGTGCAGCCCGTGGTGACGATTTCCGCGGAAACGGATTCGAATCTGGATTTGCAGCCGGCCTCGCAGGGTCCGGTTCGGAGCGTCGAAGGATACATTGCCGACGCGGCTGCGCTCATCGGCATCGCTACCCCGAACTCTTACAGTACGATCAGGCCTAGAATCGATTATCGGGACTACCCGGCGGATTCGGCTGACGACCGGCTGGAGGAGGCCTTGGATTTCAATTCGGCCTACAAAGGCCTACGCAGCAAGGGCAGTGTTTATGCCGGCTATCAGCGTCGCGATGAATTCAATGCTGAATTATCCTCTGCGCAGTACGACCTATACAATCCGGTGCAGCCTACTGCGCCTGAAACCGGCAGATCGCGCGTCGGGGCAACGCGTCAAAGCCTGGTCCTGCTGCCCGACTATAGCTACAGCATCTCGCCGCGCCTTGCGGCGGGTGTTTCGGCGATTTACCAGAAATTGAACTACTCTCCGGACAATACGACCGCCGCCGTGGACTTCGACTACTACCAGGGTAAGGCCTATTTACGGTGGACATTGGACCAGAAAAACGATCTGACAGTGGGTGGCTATGGTTCAAAGTATCAAGCATCGCATTTCGATTCGCGCGCCACAGCGGGCGGCGTATCCGTGGCTTTGGACACGAACTGGTCGCCGCTGCTGTCGACCAGTGCCTCCGTCGTTTATCAGCGCACCAACATCGACACGGCCATTCCGACGCCGTTCAAAGACGTGGCCAACCCCTGGGGTGCCGCCTTCAGTGCCGTCTACAAAGCCCAAGTCAGTCAATTCAGGATGGACGTAAGCCGCTTGATCACGCCGTCCGGCGGCGGCGGGATATACGTCAACGACCAGCTGCAGTTCGAATATGACCGAAACTTCAGCCAGCGCCTGGTGTTTACCGGCGCTGCGATCGCACTACGCGACCGCGGGCTGACGAGCAACGTGAGCGGCGATGATCGGACCTATGTTCGGACGGTGGTGGATTTGAAGTGGATGATGACACGAACCTGGTTTGTGCAGGGCGGTTACCAATACTTCTGGCAGAAATATCAGCTCGATCCGGACGGTGCTTCGAACAACCGGATTTACATCAGATTCGGCTATCAAGGTCTGGGGCGCCAGTTTTGAACGACACGGGGAAATCGCCGATGCCAAGCGCTGCCGCTGGTAGTTATTTTGGAGTGCTGCGGCGGCGTTATATCTACGTCGCGACGATTCTGCCGGCCGTGCTGTTCATCTGCGTGATTGCCGCGTTCGGGATTCGTCCGCAATACCAGGCCACGGCTACGATCATGCTGGAACCCTCGTCGGTGCCGAAGGACATCATCGAATCGACCGTTCTCAGTTATTCGGACCAGCAGATCCAGATCGTTCAGGGGCGTGTGATGACGGTTGACAGTCTGAAGCGCATCGTACAAGAGATCGATCCCTATCCCGACCGGCCCGACTTGACCGCGGAGGACAAGGCGCAGCGCATTCTCGAAGACACCACTCTCGAGAAGGTGGATCCAGTCACGATGAAACCGCAAGCCGAATCGAACGCGTTTTC
>Ga0209006_10003342_pt1 | contig 14621 bp, 15 predicted proteins | sample JacPin_JW_Ref_O2_FD_188567 | JGI IMG/M metagenome (GOLD analysis project Ga0209006, IMG submission 188567) | Forest soil microbial communities from Algoma, Ontario, Canada - Jack Pine, Ontario site 1_JW_Ref_O2 (SPAdes) (version 2) | ecosystem: Environmental > Terrestrial > Soil > Boreal... | reverse complement strand
GCTGCGACGAGCTGCTGGCCGAGCTCGACGCGCGGCGGCTGCCCGCGTTCGGTGTCTGCCTCGGCCTGCAGGCGATGGTCGAGCACGCAGGCGGCGAGCTGTCGCTGCTGCCCGAGCCGCAGCACGGCAAGCCCGGCCTGGTCCAGGTGCGCGGCGACCGGCACAGCGCGCTGCTGGCCGGCCTGCCCGCGGCGTTCACCGCGGCACGCTATCACTCGCTCTACGCGAAGGAAGAGGACGTCAAGGGCGGTTTCACGGTCACCGCGGTCACCCCGGACGGCGCGGTCATGGCGATCGAGGACGCCGCGGCCGGCCGCTGGGCCGTCCAGTTCCACCCCGAGTCGATCCTGACCGCCGCGGGACGCTCCGGCCACCGGGTCATCGCCAACGTGCTCGCCCAGTGCCGCGCCCGCGCCGGGTCAGGGGTGACCGTGTAGCCGGGGCACCCGCCCGCGATTCCCGCGGCGTGGTCGTCATCCAGGCCCCCCAGGCTAACCGTCGGCGCTAACGAAGGCCAACGGCCACCAGCGCGCGGACCCCAACTTCACAGATGATAACAGCAAGAAGTGCGGTAGCGCGTTTCTTGCCGCGAGGACCGTGTGCGTTTAATGGCGGAAAACGACCATTAAACGCACACGGTAATCCGGACGACCCACAACCTCGCGGATAACAGCAAGAAGCGCGGGGCGCGCGAGTGCGGTGGCGGGCGGGCGGGTGCGGTGGCGCGGTGGGCGGGCGCTGTTACCAGGCGATCGGTGGCTCGACTGGCGGGAGCTGCAGGGGGATGGTGTAGATGCCCTGCCACGGGAGATGGAGCAGCTGCCCGCCGGGCTGGCGCAGGAACAGCTCCTCGCCCGAGTGCGCGACACTCATACCCGACACGATGACGAGCTGACCGCCCGGGCTGACCCAGTGCAGGTCGGGGAAGTCGTACCCATTGAGGGCACAGCAGATCATGTGCGGGTTCCAGGTCGCGGTCAGCTTGCCGGCGGCCGCGGAGAAGAGCCAGATGCCGACCGCAGTCGCGCCGGCGAAGTTCGTCGGCGTGAGGGCGAGCCCCGAGCAGAGCACCGTCTGGCCGTCGCCTGTCACGACAGGGGCGCCCCAGCAGCCGTCCGGCGGGAAGGGCCCCTGGAACGAGGTCGGCGGCTTCGCCTCGGGGAAGGACAGCGTGATCGTCCGGCCCGCCGCCGCCAGCGCGCCGCCCGGCCCGGTGGTGTCGAGGAAGGTGACGGTGGGCTGGCTGATCGGGACGTCGTAGCCAATCTTGAAGCCGACCGCGAGGGTGCGCGAGCCCGCAAGCCAGGTCAGCGAGAACTGCGCCTCATCGCTCTGGCTGGCGGGCAACGGCTGCGACCAGGTGCGAGCCGCGCCGCCGGGCTCGGCGTAGACGCGCACCTGGAAGGCGCCCGGCGTGATCACCACCGCGGCTAGCCGCGTGCCGTCGGGGGACAGCTGCACGGCCGCCAGCTGGTCCTTGCCGGATGCCCATGTCGCGCCCGACACGAGCGCGGCGGAGAGGATGGGCGGGATCGGCAGCGGGGTCAGCGTCGCCCGCCTGGTGGCGGGATCGAAGGCGAGGGCAAAGAGGGTGACCGGCTGCGCGGAGTTGTCGTCCACCCGCACCGGGTGCCACGCCTGGGCTCCCACCACCCACTGGTCCGCCACGGTACCCCCCGCTAGCAGGCCGAACGTCTGGTAGGGCGCCGGCGGGCGGACCGTGGCGAGCACCGCCGCCGTGCCGGTGCTCCTGATCGTGAGATCGCTCGGGTTGCGGTAGAGCGGATGTTGCACGGCGTTGAGCTCGGCGTAGTACGGCCACACCGTGTCCTTCGCGGCGGAGGGGGATGCGGGGGCGGCGGCGGCGGAGGTGGTGCCCGATGCCGCCGTCGATCCAAGGCCGGCGGGCGGGCGCGGTGCCGGCTGGCTGCAGCCGGACAGCACCAGGATCAGCGCTAGGGCCAGCGCGGCCACTGCGGTCGCCGCGGCGCGCGCCGGCCATGGCCGCGACGCCCGCCGTGACGCCCTCTGGGGGAAGCTCACCTTCCTGAGACGTTCACCGAACGCCTTCCGGTTGCACCGCGAATGCCGGGCAGGCCCTTGGATGCCTGCCCGGCATTCGCGATCTGGTGCCCGGAGCCGGGCCCGCTGCCGCGGGTGGTTCGGCGATCAGGTGATGATGTTGTGAAGCGGCATGACGTCCGGCGCTCCCGGGTCGATCCCGATCTTGGTCAGGATCGGGATGAGTACCTTCCCGTACTCCTCGAAGGCCTGCTGGGATTCCCACACCTCGTAGACCATGAGGTCACCGTCTGGCCCGAAGCAGGAGTGGTGGCTGCGCCCTGCCGGACGGTCGGCGCCAACGGCCGCGAGCTCCTTGATCGCGCTGTCGTACTGCTCGGCGGTCAGGGACTTGGGATGGAAGTAGATGGCGAGTGTCATGATTCCCCCTGCTGGTTGATGCCGCAGTCCTGCCGGGCTAGCTGCCCGGTCGGTGGCTGTCGGCGGTGACAGTTGATTGCGTGAGTACCGGCTCGGACGCGCCGGGCGCGGCGTTGGGGCGGCTTAGAAGGGGACCTGCTGGCTGAGCAGCCCGGTCGCCTGTCCCCGGCCGGATACCGTCCGGCAGAAGTCGAGGGCGTCCATCGTGATGTGCTCGCCCCCGTCGCCCCAGGTGCCGCCGGCGGGTCCGGTCAGGCTCAGCGTGTAGGGGCGGCCATGGCGGGCGGCCCATTCGCGGACGATGTCATCGACGATGACGCCCTCGTGCGCGGGGGTGGCCTGGACCGGGATTCCGGTGGCGCGGCCGATGTCGAGGCGGTGCATGAACGGGTCGCGGGTGAGGATGACGTCGAAAAGGAACCCGAAGGTCCACCGCTCCTGCACGTTACCGACCGTCATTGGGCCCGGCACGGTGCGGCTGCGGATGAACGCGGGCATCTTGCGGCGCAGCCGGGCGGCCTTCGGGCCGGCGGCGCGCATCGCGGTTATTACCTCAGCCGGGCTCAGGCCCGCGTTCTTGGCCACCTGCAGCGCGGTGAGAACGTCGATCATTTCCGTGCCGGTCTTCTTGGCGCCCTGCTGTGCCGCCATCTGCTGGCGGGCAAGCGCTGGCAGCGTGGCGGTCATCTGCGCCATGCCGAGCATGTGGCCGGCGACGGCGCGCACGTCCCATCCGGGACAGTCGGTGGGCAGCGTCCACTGGCCGGCGGCAACGCTCTCGAGCATCGCCACCGCACGCGTGTACTCAGTTGCCGCCGATGTCATCGCTGCCTCCCGTTCCAGGACGGGGGCGCGGGGCGGTCCGGTGGACTGGGCGGCTGGTTCGGTGGTCATGGTGATCTCCTCGTGCTCCTTGTGCCCCGGGCAGGGATGCCCAGGTTGTCGGCCAGCATGTCGATGGCCCGCTCAAGCAGGTGGCTCCAGCGGTCCCCGCCGGGGTCGTTGGCGAGCTGGGCGTCGATCAGGCCGCTGATGACCGCCACGCACAGGTCGATGTCGGCCTGCCGGGTCACGTTCTGCGCGGCGAGCGCGGCATGCAGCACCTCTAGCGTGGCCACGGCCGGCGCGTATGACTCGGCGCTCGGCTCGAAGCCGAAAATCGTCCGCTGGTTCATCAGCTGGTAGCGCGACAGGTCACTGGCCGAGAAGTCGAAGAAGGCCCGGGCGAGCTGCCTCATCGCCGCGCGGGGCGAGTCCGCCGGGCTGCCCGCCGCCGCGGTCATCACCGCGAGGCACTCGGTCCACGCCCCGGCGAACATCGCGTCGTAGATGGCGTTCTTCGACTCGAAGTGCGAGTACAGCGATGGCGCGCGCATGCCCACCCGGTGCGCGATATCCCGCAAGGTGAGCTGCGAGAGGCCGCGTTCCCTGGCGAGCTGCCATGCCACGTCCAGGATCTCCCGCCTCGTCGCCTCACGGCGTTCGGCTATCCGATCGCGGTTAGAATTAACTAACATGATTAGGACAATAGCTTAGAGAAGACACGGCGTCAACGCGCTGTGATCCCAGCCGGGCTGCCAGCTGATCCCGCTCAGCCGCCAAGTGCGAGCGAGAGCAGGGCACGGCGACTGTGCGTGGCGGTTTTCGCGAAGACCGACTTGAGATGGTCCTGGACAGTGTGCTCAGACAGGAACATCCTGCGCGCGATTTCCGCGGTGCCGGCACCGGTCGTCAGGTGACCGGCAAGCTCGCTCTCGCGTGCGCTGAAGGCGAATGCCCGCGCGAACAGGGCGACCCGCTCCGGCGGGGAGGTCTGCTCGATGGTGACGGCGATGTCGCGATCCGGCCCGGACTCAGCATCCCCGATCCTGGCCGCGCGAAGGGTCAGCCACTGGCCACCGGGCAGGTGCACCCTGGCCCAGGGCGGATTCGGGTCGACGCCGCCTTCGGCAGCAAGCAGTTGCGCGGCCACGTTGTACGCGCTGGCCGGAACAGGCGGGCGATCGTCATCGGGCGGAACGAGTATCCGCAGGTAATCCTGCGTTTCTGGGGTCTGCTTGAGAACACTGAGGCCGGCGGACAGCAACAGCACGACAGGGCCAGTCCGCGGCACGGCAGCGGAGGTGCCGGCCATGAACGCGTGTGCCTGGCTGCGGCGCAGCGCTGCCGTTACTGGCCCAGCGATCTCAGCTAGCCAGCTTGCCTCGGCCCGGCTGAACGGGGCCGAGGTGCCCGCCCGCCACAGGTCCAGAAAACCCCAGCACCCGAACCTGTCCCTGAACACCAGCGATGCCACGTCCACGACGTCGTACCGGCCGAGCAGGTCCCGCCATAGCAAGCTCAGTGACAGGTCACCGGCAGTCGCCTCCCGATGTAGCGCAACCGGAGGGCTGGACAGCGTTGTCCACCTGTTGATCTCAGTCAGGTACTTCAGCCGGATCAGCCGGGGAAGCTCGGGAAGGCACGGGACGTCAGCCAGCGGCGCGGAACCGACCGACGTCTGCGGATCGGTCAGCAGCCACGCGTAAGAATCGAACCCGATCGCCTGCCGGATCTCATCAAGTAGCCGCAGGCGCAGCGTCCTGGCATCGGCGGCGGAATCGCAAATCCGCTCAACCAGCTGCACGAACCGCGGAGATTGTGCCGGCATGGCCATGCCCGCACAATACGCGGCGAACAAGGCGCAGGCTGACAGCCGCGGCGTCAGAAAGACCCCAGGAACCTGGGATGGGCAGCGCTCAGCGGTCCCCCTAGCGTCGAATCAGACAGACAGCCGTATATCAAGGAGTCACCGTGCACACGCTTCACATCGAACACGCCGTCACCGACTTTGCCACCTGGAGCACAGCGTTCGGAAGGTTCGCCGACCAGCGACAGCAATCCGGGGTGCGCCACCAGCGCGTCCAGCGGCCGCTCAATGATCCCGCCTACGTCGTCATCGACCTCGACTTCGACACCGCCAGCCAGGCAGCGAGCTTCCTCGGCTTCCTGCAGGCCAACGTATGGCGGTCGCCGGGCAACGCCCCCGCACTCATCGGAACACCGCAGACCAGAATCCTCGAGCTCACCCAGCCCGCGCCTTCTTCGAGCTGACGGCGGTCGATCCTGACCGGGGCCGCTACCGTGACCGCGGCGGTGGTTGGTGACGGGCGGGAAGATCCTCGCCGCGGACTGACGGCTAAGATGGTCCCGTGCACCGGCAGTTCCGGCAAGTCGACGTATTCACCGAAGAGCCGTTCCTCGGCAACCCCGTCGCGGTTGTCCACGGCGCCGACGACCTGGCCGACGCGGAGATGCGGCGGTTCGCCAGCTGGACGAACCTGTCGGAGACCACGTTCCTGCTCGCGCCGTCCGACGAGCGCGCCGACTACCGGGTGCGGATCTTCACCCCGGAGCGCGAGCTGCCGTTCGCCGGCCATCCCACGCTCGGCTCCGCGCACGCTTGGCTCGAGGCGGGCGGCCCGCCGGCCAGGCAGGACGTGATCGTCCAGGAGTGCGGCGTCGGCCTCGTCCCGGTTCGCAGGTCCCCGCACGGCCAGCTGGCCTTCAAGGCGCCGCCGCTGATCCGGTCCGGCCCGGTCGACGCGCCGGTTCTTGACGAGGTCGCCGCGTCGCTCGGCATCAAGCGCGAGGACATCATCGACGCGCAGTGGGCCGACAACGGGCCCGGCTGGGTCGCGGTCGAGCTGGCAAGCGCGGACGCGGTGCTCGCACTGGCCCCCGGGGTGACATCGCGGGACATCGGGGTGTTCGGCCCGTACCCGTCGGGATCGCCTCTGGCGTTCGAGGTCCGCGCCTTCACCCCGCTCATCAACGGCACCGGCGAGGACCCGGTGACCGGCTCGCTGAACGCCTCGCTCGCCATGTGGCTGCTGTCGTCTGGCAAGGCCACCGCCCCCTACACGGCCGGCCAGGGCACCGCGCTCGGCCGCCAGGGCCGCGTCCATGTCAGCGCGGACCCCGACGGCTCGATCTGGGTCGGCGGCCGGACGCACACGCTGATCTCCGGCAGCGTCCACCTCTAGGGAGCCCTGTTAGCGGGGCTCACGGCCGACGAGGCAGTACTCGCGCCCGGCCGGGTCGGTCAGCACGGTCCAGTACTGCCGGGTCGCGGCCACCCGCGCGCCGAGCGCGACGTGCCGGTCCCGCGCCAGGAGGTCGGTGCAGCCGAAGTCCACGTGCCCGCGCACCTGGTCGCCCGGGCCGGCCTGCTCCCGCCGCTGCAGCAGCATGCGCGCCGGCCAGCCCGCCGGGCCGTCCAGGTACGCGTATCCGGGGACCGGAGCGGGCCCCGTCGGCTGGCCGGTAAGCGCCGCCCAGAACGCGAGCTCCTGGTCGAACCCGCCAGGCGGCACGTCCAGGCAGAGCGTGTCCACCCGGCTAACGCCGCCTGCTTGCCCGGCGAGCGGCGGCGGCACGGCCCGCTCGCCGTCCCAGGCGGTCACGCCGAACGGGAACCCGCCGGGGCTGTGCGCGGTGAAGCCGTCCGGCCGCATGCCGCCGACCTGGGCGCCGCCCGCCCGGGCCCGGTCCGCGACCGCGGCAAGCGACTCGGCCCCGGTGTCGACGTGCAGGCGCAGACCGCACCCGCCTGCCTCACCGGGCAGCAGCCGCACCCGCAGGTACGGGTCACCGGACGGCGGCAGCAAGGCCGCGGGCTCGCCGTCCGCGGCCGGCGCCAGCTGGTACCCGGTCACCTGGCCCCAGAACGAGACCGCCGCGTCAGCCGGTCCCGCCGGGAGGTCGAGGAAGACGGTCATCCATGGCATGGGCACGCCGTCAGTGTCTCATCCGCCCAACGCGGCGGCCAGGCGGAGCGGTGACCAAGGCGTCGACGCGAGGTCAAGGGCCGGCCCGCCCGCGTGAAATGGACACCCTCGCTACCGGACCGTATCTGCCGGGCGTGCTTGTCATCCTAAAGTGTGACTATGGGTGTTGTCGCGGCCGATCGCGGTCATGCCTGACCTCGTCGAGGCAGTCGTCTCGCAGCTTTCGGCTCTTGTCGAGCGCGGAGAGCTCGCCTCGGTCGCTTTCGCCGTTGTGGCCGGGTCCGACGTCCGCAGCGGCGGGTTCGGGGGCGCAGACACGGACAGCGTGTTCCAGATCGGGTCGGTGACTAAGGCGCTCACCGGTCTGCTGCTTGCCGATTCGGCAGGCCGGGGCGAGGCGAAGCTCTCCGATCCCGGCACGGACTACCTATCAGGGGCTTCACCGGGGCAGGTCACCCTGGTTGAGCTGGCCACCCATACGTCGGGGCTGCCGCGCCTGCCGCCGGGGATGCGGAGGTACGCACTATTGCGCCCGCGTGACCCCTACGCGTGGTATCCCAGGAGCAGCCTCCTGCGGACCGCCCGCCGGTCGCTGGCGACGGCGCCAGGCGGCCAGCCGTACGCGTACTCCAACTTCGGCGCGGCGCTGCTCGGCCATCTCCTCGGCGAGGCCGCTCAGGTTCCCTACCAGCGACTGGTCGAAGAGCGGATCTGCCGGCCACTCAGCATGACGGCCACAAGCTTCGACGCCAGCCCTGTCCAGGGTTATAGCAACGGGCGGAAGGTCCCGCCCTGGCACCCCGGCCCCATGCCCGCGGCGGGCGGCCTGTACTCCACTGCCAGCGACATGGCGAAGCTGCTGACCGCGTGCCTGCGGCCACAGGGCACTTCGCTCGCCGAGTCGGCACCGCTGGCCCTGGCGACGCACGCGGTGATCGGCCCCCGGGGGGAGATGGGGCTCGGCTGGCACCACGCGCTGCGCGATGGCAGGCGAGTCAGCTGGCATAACGGGATGACCGGAGGCTACAGCTCCATGATCGCGCTGGACACCGACCGCCAGTCAGCCGTCGTCGCGCTCGCCAACAGGGGATCCCCGCCGCCGTCCCCACTCGACGCACCGGTCATGAGAGCCATCTTTGCGGCGTAGATCGCCAGGAAGTGTGCGCGCCTAGGGTCCCAGGTACCTGATTGCGGCGAGGACCCGGCGGTTGTCGCTGTCCGAGGATGCCAGTCCGAGCTTGTCGAAGATATTCGCGATGTGTTTCTCCACGACTTTCGGTGAGATGAAGAGCCCGGCGGCGATCGCGCTATTGGATCTTCCCTGCGCGAGGAGCGCGAGGACCTCGCGCTCGCGCGGGGTGAGCCCCGCGAGCGCGTCGCGGCGTCGGCCGGCATTAAGCAGGCGGGCGACAACCTCGGGGTCGAGCACGGTGCCGCCCTCGGCGACCCGGGTAACCGCGTCGATGAAATCGCTGACATCCGCCACCCGGTCCTTCAGCAGGTAGCCGACCCCGGCCGGAGCGCTGGACAGCAGCTCGGCGGCGGCGTGTACCTCGATGTACTGGGAGAAGACCAGGACGCCGGTGGCTGGGAAATGCCGCCGGATCGCCAAGGCGGCGCGCAATCCCTCGTCGGTGTGGGTGGGCGGCATCCGCACGTCGATGACCGCGACGTCCGGCCTGTGCTCATCGACGGCTCTCTGGAGTGCTTCGGGGTCTCCGACGGCGGCGGCGACGTCGTGGCCGCGGCGGGTGAGGATCGCGGCGAGCCCGTCCCGCATGATCGCGGCGTCCTCGGCGATAACGATGCGCATCAGGTGCGCCCAGGCAGCTCGATGGTGATGACGGTAGGTCCTCCGGCCGGGCTGTGGATGCCGATGCTCCCGTCGATCGTCTGCACGCGCTGGCGCAGGCCGGCGAGCCCTCCGCCGTCGGTTACTCGCGCGCCGCCGTTACCGTCGTCGGTCACGGTGGCCACGACGCCCGCAGCCGCCGAACGCACCGTGATCGCGACGCGGCTGGCACCGCTGTGCTTAGCGGCGTTGGCGAGAAGCTCGGCCGCGCTGAAGTAGACGGTCGCCTCGATCGCCGGCGATAGGCGCCCCGCCAGCGCGATGTCAAGGCTCACGGGTATCGCGCTGCTCTCAGTCAGGCTGGGCAGTGCCACCTGAAGACCACGGTCGAGCACGGGCGGGTGGATGCCCCTGACGAGGTCCCGCAGTTCGGACAGGGTGTCCTTGGCCGCCTGGTGCGCTTCGCTGGCGAGTTCTAGGGCCTCCCGCGGGTTGCCGTGCCCGGCCAGGGTCTCCTTGATCTCGCCGAGAGTCATCGCCAGTGCGGTGAGCCGCACCTGCGCGCCGTCGTGCAAGTCGCGTTCGATGCGGCGCAGCCTCGCCGCCGACTCCTCCACCGCCTGGGCACGCTTCTCCTCCAGGTCCCTGGCGCGTTCGGCGGAGGTCAGGCGCTCCTCCAGCGAGACGTAGTAGGCACGCCGGTAGGACGCGGAATCACCCAGCAGCCAGGCGGCGACGAACGTCGCGCCGAGCGCCGCTATCGCCAGCGGCAGCAAGCTCGCTGAACGGCTGGCAAAGGCCCAGCCGCTGATAGCGAGCCCCGAGCCGGCCAGGCAGAGAACCAGTCCGCCCAGTGAGATCCGCCGCGTCTGGCGCGCGGCGAGCGTGTAGAGCAGAACCACAATCGCCGTGTCAGTAACCGTGGGCTGGAGCCAGCGGACGGACGGTCCCCCGTCTGGCTGGAAGCCGTAGGCGGCCTGGGCCAGCCCGACCGAGGCGGCCAGGCCGAACGCCACCACACTGTTCTGCCGGCGGATCGCCACGGCCAGCGCCAGTGCCGTGTTGACCATGATTGCGGCGAGTGCCGCGCTAGCGGGCGAGACCCTGAGCTGGTCGGCGCTGCCGGCCAGGAGCGCAAGGCCGAGCAGGCCGTCGGCCACGAGCGGATGACTGCGGATCCACGCGTACGCCTGCTGTGGCACAAGCTCAGAATAGGCGGTTATGGCCGGACGGACCCGGTTCCAGCTATCAGGATGAGCTGCGACTGGAACCGGGTGGTCTCGTTGCACGTCGTCCCCTTGATATCGACCTCGTCGAGGCTGATGGTCAGCGTGAAGCTGCCCGTGATACCGCGGTATGCCCTGGTTCCCGACCCTGTCACGATCGGGGCCGTGCCGGTGACCGCACCGTGGATAGAGCACGTCGCCGCGTCGTAGGGCAAGTGCCCCACAGCCTGGACGAAGGCGGCGTCAAGCTTCGCGATCGACAGCCGGAACGAGCCGTGGCTCAGGTTCAGTTCCACCTCACTGGTATGCTCCGGGTCCACCGAGCCGTCGGGATAAACGGTCACGCCAGGCCCGTAGTCACCCACTGCACCGGTAAGGATGGCGCGGAAGTCCGGCCCGTCGCTGTTCACGCTCCAGAGGACAACGTGCGCGGTCCCGGTGTTACCAGTGACCCCCGCTGTGTTCGCCGTGTCTGTTATCGCCTGACCCGTGTTCGCCTGTGTCGCGGCCGACGTGCAGCCCGCGAGGGTCCCGGCCAGGAGTAGGGCCGGCAGAAGAATCCTTGATTTGTACTTGATCATGACTGTGACGCTACGCACGGTGGCTGGCAATCGGCAGCGGGCTGTCACCCGGGGCGAACTGGGGGATAACCCGCCCGCTACGGAACAGCGGTGACGTCGCGCTTGTGTCAAACCCGTGAATGCTACGGCTCCGCACCGGAGGGCCGGGCAGTTCCCAGGCGGGTTGAGCGGAGCGCCGCGGCGCGGGACACTACACCAGGAAGGGCATGGGTGTGTTCTCACGGTATGTCGTCGCGACGGTGGTCGCGCTCAGCTGGAAGCGCACGGTGGTGATCGAGCAGGGGCGCTGGGAATCCCGGCGCACCGCCTGGAAGCCGCACGGTGACAACGTGCGCAACCTCCGCACGGTCCAGACTGTGGAACCCGACATCGTGATCGACGGGGGCATGCGCCGCGCCGGGGCGAGCATGCCGCGGACCAGGTCGCGCGAGGTCATGACCAAGCACACCAGCTTTGAGTACGAGGAGTTCGGCTGGCACAAGTACCGGACGTTCAGCGCCAAGGGCGAAGGCCCGGCTGATGTTCGCTGGCCCGAGCACGTCCTCGATGACGGCCAGCGGGTCAGCGAGCGGCGCGAGGCCTACCACGCCACGTTCTCGGCTGGCGCGGACGAGTACCTGACGGAACTCGACGTGGCGACATGGCGCAGGCTCAGGATGGGCGGGCGGTACCGCCTCAAGGTCAGCACGCTCAGCGGCGAGGTGAAGCAGGTGACACCGCTCAGGGGATCGTGGCGGTGAGTTCTTCCCGCGGCGCGGCGGCCGAGGCCGCCGGGCCGCGCCTGGCCAGCCGCCAGCCGAGCGCGAGCAGGATCAGCAGCAGGGCCACGCCGGCCAGGATGTAGGCGTTGCCCCACAGCAGCTGGAAGCCGTGCCAGTGGTACTCGACGTAGCTGGGCTGGTCGCCGTGCTCCGCGAACTTGACCGGGTTGGTGTTGGCCTGCGCCCACAGGAAGCCGAGGGAGAAGTTGCCGAGGTTCCGCGCGCTCTCCCACAGGGCGTCCGGCCACGCGCCGAAGAAGAAGATCATCCCGGCGGCGAGCGCCCACAGCCAGCGGGCGGTCCGCCGCCCGCCGCCCGCTCGCCGTGACCGGCGTGCCGCGGCGAGCGCGTAGTGCCCGGTGACCGCGACCGCGGGGGCGATCCATACCCAGTGGTGGTCCCAGCTGATCGGGGAGGCGAGCAGTCCGGCCAGCGCCGTCGCGAGCAGGGCGGGCACCGGGTAGCCGGCCCGGTCAAGCAGGTACGCGGCGGTCAGGCCGAGGGCTAGCGCGACGACGGCGGCGGCGATCCACGGGTCCTGGCCGGCCGCGACGGAGCCGGCGAAGCGGGTGATGATCGCGCGCAGTGACTGGTTGCCCGCCCAGCCCATGAAGCCGGCCCGGTTGCCGTCGGCGAGGAACATGCCGTGCAGCCACCACTGGGACGAGTCGTGCGGCAGGATGGCGAACCCGGCGGCAACGGTGGCGGCGAAGCCGGCCAGGGTCGCGGCCGCCTCCCGGAACCTGCGGGTGATCAGCAGGTACGGGACGAAGACGAGCGGGACCAGCTTGATGCCCGCCGCGACGCCGGTCACGGCGCCCTTCCACCACCGGCGCCGGCCGTCGGCGCGCAGGTCCGGCTGGCACAGGTCCCAGATGATCGCGGCCATCAGGATCAGGTTGATCTGCCCGAGGTAGATCGTGCGCACCACGGGCTGCAGCCAGAAGGTGGCCGCCGCGGCCAGCAGGGTCGCGCCCAGCCTGACCCGGCGGTCGGCGTAGCCGAGCCCGCCGAAGGTGAACCACAGCGCCGCCACCAGCGCCGCCACGTTGACGACGACCGAGGCGGCCACCAGCGCCCCCCACGGCAGCAGCGATACGACGGCGAAGGCGAGCGCGGCGAACGGCGTGTAGGTGAACTTGAGCGCCAGCGCGCTGAACCCGCCCCAGTCGTAGAGCGGCGCGTAGGAGCTCGGGTCGTAGTACGGGCTGACGTGCCGGACGATAAGCCCGCCGTCCCGGTACACGGTCAGGTCAACCAGGCTGAGCGCGCCGTTGAGTGCCTCGACGATCAGCCAGCTGGCGATCGCCGCGGCGAACGCGGCGGCGCCGGCCCACAGCAGCCGGGTCCCCGGCGGGCGGCGGGTCACGCGGGCTTCGCTGGCGACCGGTTTCACGCCAGCAACGATAGCCGGTGACGGACCGAGACCGGGTCGGCCCGTTGCGACGGCCGTGCCTGCCCGGCGGGCGGCGTCGGCCATACTTGGAGGCATGTCTGTGCCGACCGGAGCCCCGCCGGCCAGGGCGGGCGGGCGATGAGCGTCATCAGCCTGGTGTCGTCCGGGCCGCTGCTGCTCGCCATCCCTGTCGCCGCCGCGGCGGGCGCCGTGACATTCCTCTCCCCGTGCTGCCTGCCGCTGGTGCCCGGGTACCTGGCGTACATCACCGGCATGTCGGGCGCGGACGCGACGGCGGCGCCCGAGCCAGCCACGGCCGGCGCTGGCACCGCCGGCCCGGACCCGGTCGCGGCGCAGGACGCCGCCGACGGCAACGCCGGCGGCGTGACCACCCGCGCCAGGGCGCGGGCAACGGTGCCCGCGGAGCGGCACACCGGCCGGACGATCGCGGGGACGGCGCTGTTCGTGGTCGGCTTCTCCGCCGTGTTCTCCCTCGCCGGGCTGGCGGTGGGCGGGCTCGGCCAGCTGTTCAGCGCGCACGACTCGACGCTCACCCGGGTGCTCGGCGGGGTGACGATCCTGCTCGGGCTGCTGTTCTTCGGCGCGTTCGACCGGTTCATGTTCGCCGGGCGGGTGTTCAAGCCGTCGGCGATGCCCAAGGCCGGGCTGGCGGGCGCGCCGCTGCTCGGCGTGCTGTTCGGCATCGGCTGGACGCCGTGCATCGGCCCGACGCTGACCGCGGTGCTCACCCTGTCCCTCCAGTCGGGCACGGCGGCGCGCGGCGCGTTCCTCGCGTTCGTCTACGGCCTCGGCCTCGGCATCCCGTTCCTGATCGTCGCGCTCGCGTTCCAGCGCATGGTGAACGTGCTCAGCTTCTTCAAGCGCAACGCGCGGACGGTCAGCCGGGTCGGCGGCGTCATGCTGGTGGCCGTCGGCCTGCTCGAGGCGACTGGCGCGTGGACCTCGGCGATCAACTGGCTGCACACCCACTGGTTCAGCGGCTACAACATGCCGCTCTAGCGGCCGCCGCTGCCCGCGCGGGCCTCCCCGCCGTCACCGGTACAGCCGCGGATCATCCAGAACGAATGCGGCTTACCCTGCCGCGCCCCGTTCCCCTCCCGGGCAGGCCAGGCCCTAACGGCGGGTGCCCGCCTTGGGCTTCACCGCGACCGGCTTGCGCGGCGACTGCGGCTCCGCGGGTCGGGCCTGGCGGGGCTGGGCCGCCGCCTCGACGAAAGCGGCGAGCAGGCGCGGGTCGTCGCCCTCCTCCGGGTGCCACTGGACGCCGACGGCGAAGCGGTGCCCTGCCACCTCAAGCGCCTCGGTGACCTCACCGTCCGTCGACCAGCCGGTCACCGTCAGCCCCTCGCCCAGGCTGTAGGGCGCCTGGTGGTGCGCGGCGGGCACCTTGACCTGGGTGCCGAGCAGCCGGCCGAGCAGGCTGTCGCCGCTCAGGACCACGTCGTGCGGGGCGTACCTTGCCCGGGCGGCCCGGTGACCTGGCAGGTGCTGGGTGAGCGTGCCGCCGCAGGCCAGGGCGAGGATGTGCAGGCCGCGGCCGATGGCGAGGAACGGCACGCCGGCGTCGATGGCGGCGCGCATCAGGGCGAGCTCGAAGCGGTCCCTGCGCTGGTCGGGCTCGTCGTTCTCTTCG
>Ga0209006_10003341_pt1 | contig 14624 bp, 11 predicted proteins | sample JacPin_JW_Ref_O2_FD_188567 | JGI IMG/M metagenome (GOLD analysis project Ga0209006, IMG submission 188567) | Forest soil microbial communities from Algoma, Ontario, Canada - Jack Pine, Ontario site 1_JW_Ref_O2 (SPAdes) (version 2) | ecosystem: Environmental > Terrestrial > Soil > Boreal... | reverse complement strand
AACACCTCGCTGGCCGTGGTGGCCCCGGGCATCGCCGAAGCGTTGTTTGCCACGGCCATCGGCCTCATCGCCGCAATTCCGGCGACTATTTTCTACAATAAGTTCACCTCCGAGGTGAACCGGCAGGCCCAGCGGCTGGAAGGCTTCGCGGACGAATTTTCGGCAATCCTGTCGCGCCAGATCGACGAACGGGCATGATCCCGAAGGGTGGAAACCGGTTTTCGGATCAGATCATGCCCCCGGACAAATGGCGTCAGGGGCGGTATATTGTGAGCGCAGCATGAGTAGCCGATCATGGCGATGAACATGGCAGGTTCGTCCGGCGGCGGACGCCGCGGCCGGCGTCGCGCGGTTATGGCCGAGATCAACGTCACCCCGATGGTGGACGTTATGCTGGTGTTGCTGATCATCTTCATGGTGTCGGCGCCGCTGCTGACGGTCGGCGTGCCGCTCGACCTGCCGCAGACCCAGGCCAAGAGCCTTGATCAGGACAAGAACCCGCTGACGCTTTCGGTCAATGTGAAGGGCGAGGTCTTCCTCAACGACACCCAGATCGCGCTCAACGATCTGGTGCCGAAATTGAAAGCGATCACGGAAGCCCGCGGCGGGCTGGACGAGCGCATTTTTGTCCGGGGCGACAAGAAGGTCGATTACGGTACCGTGATGAAAGTGATGGGACGGCTGTCGCAGGCCGGTTTCAGGCGCGTGGCGCTGGTGACGGAAGTGGATCAGGGATAGTCCGAAGGTGAAGGTCGACAAGACACTCATTGCGTCGGTCGCGCTCCATGTCCTGGTGATCGGATGGGGACTGGTTTCCTTTTCGGCGCGTTCGCTCGAGGCGCCGCCGCCGGAGTCGATGCCGGTCGACATCATTTCGGCCGATCAGCTTTCCAGGATCACCGCCGGCATCAAGAGCGGCGAGAAGGACAAGCCGAAGCCGCTGGTCGAGAAGGTCGCCGACGCCACACCGGTGGATGACAACGTCGGCAAGATCACCGAAAAGAAGGAAATCGTGACGGCTTCGGCGCCGGAGCCGCCGCCGAAGCCGGTGGAAAAGCCGGTCGAGAAAAAGCCCGATCCGCCGAAGCCGGTCGCCGACAGCAAGCCCAAGGACGAGCCGAAGCCGATCGAGAAGAAGCCCGATCCGCCCAAGGTCGATCCGATCGCGGAAGCCCTGAAATCGGAAGACGCCAAGAAGCCGGTGCCGAAGCCGCAGGCCAAGGCCGCCCCGCCGCAGCCGCCGAAGCCGAAGCAGGAGCGCACCTTCGATCAATCGAAGATCGCGGCGCTGCTCGACAAGCGCGATCCGACCCGGCAGTCCATCACCGGCGCGGCGCTGAATTCCTCGGCATCGCTCGGAAGCACGCACGGCAACGCGCCGAGCCTGTCGCAGTCCGAACTTGACGCCATGCGCGCGCGGCTGGCGAGCCTGTGGAACGTCCAGCCGGGCGTCGAACATCCCGAAGAACTCTACGTCACGGTCCGGATCCGGCTCAATCCTGATCGCCGCCTCGCCGCGCCACCCGAGGTGGTCTCGACCGGAAACTCGCCGCGCTATCAGGCCGCAGCCGATGCCGCCGTGCGCGCCGTCCTGCAGGGCCAGCCCTACACCATGTTGCGCGACGAGACCTACGACCAGTGGAAATACATGGATATCGATTTCGATCCCAAGCAGATGTTCCACAGTTGATTTTGGAAATGAGCCAGCAATGTCCGTGACGTCGTTTTCGCTTCCTCGCTTGCCGCTCTCCCGCCGTCACGTCCTGATCGGCGGCGCAGGATTGGGCGCGGGCTTGCTGCTGCCCTCGCTTGCCGGCGCGCAGACGAAATTGCAGGTGACCGAAGGCAACGTCGCGCCGCTGCCGATCGCGATACCGGATTTCGTTCCGGGATCGCCGGCGGATGGCGAGGTTAGCGCCGGCGTCGCGCAGGTCATCACCAACAATCTCAGACGCAGCGGCTTGTTCGCGCCGATCGATCCGGCCGCCTTCATCGAGAAAATCGTCAATGTCGACGCCGCCCCGCAATTTGCGAGCTGGAAAAGCATCAACGCGCAGGCCCTGGTCACCGGCCGCATGACCCGCCGGAGCGACGGCCGTTTGCATGCGGAGTTCCGCCTGTGGGACGTCGCCGCCGGTCAGCAGCTGACCGGCCAGCAATATGACACCGCGCCGGAATTCTGGCGCCGGATCGCGCATATCATCTCCGACCAGATCTACGAGCGCCTGACCGGAGAGAAGGGCTATTTCGACAGCCGCGTGGTATTCGTCGACGAGAGCGGGCCGGCGGAACGGCGCGTCAAGCGGCTGGCGCTGATGGATCAGGACGGCGCCAATGTGCGCTATTTGACGCGCGGCACCGACCTCGTGCTGACGCCGCGGTTTTCGCCGTCGACCCAGGAAATCACCTATATGGAATTCGGCCAGGGCGATCCGCGGGTCTATCTGCGCAACATCGAGACCGGACAGACCGAGATCGTCGGCAATTTTCCCGGCATGTCGTTCTCGCCGCGCTTCTCCCCGGACGGCCAGCGCGTGATCATGAGCCTGCAGCAGGGCGGCAATTCGAACCTGTTCGTGATGGATCTGCGGTCGAAATCGACCACGCGGCTGACCGATACGCCGGCGATCGATACCTCGCCGTCCTATGCGCCCGACGGCAGCCGCATCTGTTTCGAATCCGACCGCGGCGGCAAGCCGCAGATCTATGTGATGCCGGCGACCGGCGGAGCCGCGCAGCGCATCTCGTTTAGCAAGGACGACACCAACGGCAGCTATTCGACCCCGGTCTGGTCGCCGCGTGGCGACTACATCGCCTTCACCAAGCAGGGCGGCGGACAGTTTTCCATCGGCATCATGAAGCCCGATGGCTCCGGCGAGCGGATTCTCACCTCCGGGTTCCACAATGAGGGACCGACCTTCGCGCCGAACGGCCGCGTGTTGATGTTCTTCCGCGATCCCGGCGGCAACAGCGGGCCTTCGCTGTTCACCGTGGATATTTCCGGCCGCAACGAACAAAAGGTGCCGACCCCCGGCTTCGCGTCCGATCCGGCGTGGTCGCCGCTGCTGTCATAGGCTCTGCGGTTGGCGCGGCATCGTCGGGTGTCTTTTATCCGGCGCACAACCTGGCCGCGGTATCGGGCGGCTGCGCGGCCCGCATCCGGCAAAGCTTGCCTAGCTTGCTGATCTTTCGGGCAGATTTTCGTTCTTCGGGGCGAAAAACAACGTCTCGGTAACGATGTTCCCTCAGAAAGACTTCATCTGCGACGGGTAGAAGTACGGACCTGAAAAGGACGTATGCGCCCCCGATGCAGCTGGTCGATCAGAAGAAGCGAAGCAACCAGGAAGAGCTGGAGCCGATGCTTTACGCGGCGCTGGTCGATTCCATGTGCCAGAATTTCTGGCCGATGTTCTTTGGCTCGGTCTGCGCCACCGCCGCCGCGCTGATGACGGCGCTCAAGACCGGCAACACCCTGCTCTGGCCGATTGCGGCGCTGATCGTCGTGATCGGCACCGCGCGCGCCCTGCAGATGCGCACCTACGAGCGCCGCACTTCCGTGCTGACATACGCCCAGGCGAAACATTGGGAGCCGCGCTATGCGATCGGCGCCATTGTCTACGCCGGCATTCTCGGCGCCTGGTGCTTCATCACCATTCTCGGCAGCGACGATCCGATCGCGCACATGGTCTGCGTCGCGGTGACGATCGGCTACACCGCCGGCGGCGCGGCCCGCAATTACGGCAGCCCGAAGCTCATTCAGCTGCATATCCTGTTCGCCTGCGGACCGATGTCGCTGGCATTGGCGCTGCATGGCGGGTTCTATTACGTCGGCCTGGCCGTGCTGCTGGTGCTGTTCTTCGTCGGCCTGAAGCACATCAATCTCAGCCTTCACGCCATCTTTGTGAAGGCGCTGACCTCGAGTTTCAGGGAATCGGCCCTCGCCGGCCAGTTCGACACCGCGCTCAACAACATGCCCCACGGCCTGTGCATGTTCGCCGCCGACGGGCGCCTTGCAGTCATGAACCATCGTTTCAGCGAGATCATGAACCTGTCGGACGATCTCGTGCACCGCGGCGCCAACGCGCCGGACATCGTCGCGGCCTGCATCAGCGCCGGATCGATCTCGGCGGTGAGCGGAAAGATGATTCTGGCGGAAATAGAGAATTCGCAGGCGCGGGACATCATCACCACCGATCCCGACGTCGTCAGGAGCCGGTCGCTGTCGTGGACCTTTCAGCCGATGGCCGGCGGCGGCGCCGTCGTGCTTTTGGAAGACATCACCGAACGGCGCAACGCCGAAGCCAGAATTACCCATCTGGCGCGCTACGACGAACTGACGGCGCTTCCCAACCGGGTCAATTTCCGCGACGAAATCGAGCGTCTTCTGGCGGTTCCGCATGATGCCGAGCAATTGTCGGCGCTGCTGTTCATCGATCTCGATCAATTCAAGCAGGTCAACGACACCCTGGGCCACCCCTGCGGCGACCAGTTGTTGTGCGCCGTCGCCGACCGCCTGCGCGCGATGCTGCGCCCGGAGGATTTCGTGGCGCGGTTCGGCGGCGACGAGTTCGTGGTGTTCCAGCAGAACATCGAATCGGCGGAAGCCGCCGCCGGCCTTGCCCGGCGGATCGTCGATCATCTCTCCGAGCGCTACAAGATCGACAACCACCTGGTCGAGATCGGCGCCAGCGTCGGCATCGCGGTGACGTCGCCGGACATCAGCGCCGACACATTGCTGAAGAACGCCGACATGGCGCTCTATCGCGCCAAGGCGGACGGCCGCGGAACCTTCTGCTTCTTCCGCGACGAGATGGCGCAGACCGTCGAGGCGCGCCGCATCCTGGAGCTGGACCTGCGCAAGGCATTGGCCAACGAGGAATTCGAGCTGTTCTATCAGCCGCTGGTCAATCTCAAGTCGGGCCGGATTGCGACCTGCGAAGCGCTGCTGCGGTGGAATCACCCGGTACGCGGCACGGTTTCCCCGGTCGATATCATCCCCGTCGCCGAAGACATGGGCCTGATCGTCGATCTCGGCCGCTGGATCCTGCGCAAGGCGTGCATGGAATGCATGAAATGGCCGGAAGGCGTCAGCGTCGCGGTCAATTTTTCGCCGCAGCAGTTCCATCAGCGCGACGTGCTGAGCGAGGTCCGTTACGCGCTCGAGGTCTCTGGCTTGCCCGCGCACCGTCTCGAAATCGAGATCACCGAATCCTCGCTGTTGCGCAATACCCAATTGACGCACGATGTGCTGTCCCAGCTGCGCACCATCGGGGTGCGGATTTCGCTTGACGATTTCGGCACCGGCTATTCGAGCCTGAGCTACCTGCATAATTTCCCGCTGCAGAAGGTGAAGATCGACCGCTCCTTCCTCGAGGGCATCGACAGCGATCGTCCGCTGACGCTGCTGCGCGGCGTGGCGCGGCTGTCGGCCGATCTCGGAATGTCTGTCGTGGTCGAGGGCATCGAGACCAACGAGCAACTGGAACTGATCAGCGTCGACGGCACGGTGACCGAGGCGCAGGGCTATCTGTTCAGCCGGCCGGTGCCGGCGGTGCGGGTGCGCCAGTTGCTCAACGCGTCGCACGGCCGGCGGCTGCCGGACGAGCCGGCGCTCGCCCTTGTCTCGCGATCGATCGCATAAAAATTCGGACGGCTGGCCTGTGTGGAATTTTCTTCCCTTCCTGGCCATATGGCGCGGTGTTCGCGCTGTATTTTGCGATTAACCCTAATGGAGCGATCCCTTTGCATCTTCGTTAAGAAGGTGTTAATCTATTATTCTACGCGCAGAAGTTGTTTGGAAGTTGTAAGGAGTATCACATGAGGTCCGCGGCCGAACCGATTATTACGGCTTTTGGACGAAGTTCGGACCTGCTGGATCAAGTCGATTATCGCCTGGCACAGACGCCTGAGGAAAAGGAAGGCATCTACAACCTTCGCTACCGGGCCTACCTGCGCGAGGGTGCGGTCAAGGAATCCGCCGATCAGCGCGTCACCGATCAATATGACGACCTGCCCAACTCCTGGACCTTCGGCATTTATATTCGGGACGAACTCTTCAGCTCGGTCCGCATCAGCGTCCTGACCCGGGAATGGCGGCAGTCCTGCTCGGCCGAGGCGTTCGGTGAAATCCTCTTTCCCCGGCTCGATCGCGGCGAGATCATCATCGATCCGACCCGCTTTGTCGCCGATCCGGAAAAGGCCAAGCGGTTCCCGGAACTTCCCTATGTGACGCTGCGGCTGGCCTATCTCGCCTGCGAATATTTCAACGCCGATCTCGGGCTTGCGATCGTACGTGCCGAGCATCAGGCGTTTTATCGCCGCGTCTTCATGCACGAGACCATCGCGGAGCCGCGTTTCTTCCCGGGACTCTTGAAGCCGGTCGGATTGATGGCGGCGGATTTCCCGGCGATGCGCGAGAAGGTCTTCCAGCGCTATCCGATGATGCGCTCGACCGCCTTCGAACGGCGGATGCTGTTCGAGCGCAGCGAGGGCCAAACTTCCTCGCCGAACGTGAGAATATCCGCGTTCGAGCACACTTCCATCGTCCCGCAGCAATCCTGACGGATCGGACCCGGGTTCCCGCCCGGGTGCCCATTTTGCGAACAGGTGTTGCAGATCGGCTTCGGATCGGCCCTAAAATGGGCGACCCGGGCCGCATCCCCGCTTGCCTTCACCCTCGCGCCACATTTACAACCCATTAACCATCGCGGTTGCTTTTCGCCGTTTGTCGGCATTTGATCGGGTCCGGCAACACCCCATCAAGGTTGACGGAACGTTCGTTTAACCATCGCCCTGTAGACCGGATAACAGTGGAAAAACGCGAGCGTGGAGGCTCCGGAATGAAACATCAGATGCGCATCCTCCAGGGATTGAAGCTGGCCGCGGTGCTTGCGGTGGCGCTGTCGATGGGCGCCTGCGCCAACAAGAACCTCGGCGCCGATGGCGCGATGGCCAGTGCGGCGACCCCGGGCAGCCAGCAGGATTTCGTGGTCAATGTCGGCGACCGCGTCTTCTTCGAGAGCGACCAGACCGATTTGTCGCCGCAGGCGATCGCGACCCTGGAGAAGCAGGCGCGCTGGCTGCAGACCTACAACCGCTACGCCTTCACCATCGAAGGCCACGCCGACGAGCGCGGCACCCGCGAATACAACATCGCGCTGGGAGCGCGGCGCGCCCAATCGGTGCGCACCTTCCTCGCCTCGCGCGGCATCGACGCCTCGCGGATGCGGACCATCTCCTACGGCAAGGAGCGCCCGGTCGCGGTCTGCAACGACATCTCCTGCTGGTCGCAGAACCGCCGCGCGGTTACGGTCCTGAACGCCAGCTCGTAACCGGTCTGGTTTCGTAGAGTTCCGCCGGCGCCCCCTGGGCGCCGGTTTTGTTTTGACGGCTTGGCTCCTAGAGCGTTTTCAAGCGAAGTGGAGACCGGTTCGCGTCAAGAAAACGCGTCAAATCAGGAATCTAGAGCCCCGTTTCGATTCAATCGAAACGGAAAAGGCTCTGACGCTGTTCGATGAACTGCCGGATCACCGCGATGGCGCGCTCAGGCGCGTCGGCAGGATTACTCGGATGCCACGACCGCTACCCGATCAGTTTCCGCCACAAGATGTCGCTTCCTGGCATCAAAAATGTCGTGAACGAGCCCGAGTTTCCCAAGCCCCAGAATAATCAGGCCATTGATGTCGATCTCGTACCAGGCGTGCGAAAGGTAGGCGTCCCGCGGAAACTGATGATGGTTGTTGTGCAGTCCTTCACCGAAGGTGAGGATCGTGGTCACCAACTCGTTGGTCGTGCCATCATTGAGCTCGAAGCGACGGTAACCGTAGCGACCGTCGCTATGGCAGACCGAGTTGACCAGCGAGGTGGCCATGGTCATGACGTAGCTGCGGAACAGGCCGGAGAACAATACGCAGCCGATCATCGCGTGCACGCCGCCAAGCGCGTAGCCGAGGGCGCCCGGAATGAACACCGCCGACATCGCGTACCAGTACCAGCGTGTCCTGGTGAAGAACATGGCGATCGGGTCGGCCAGAATATCCCTGGCGTAGTATTCGGCATCGGTGGTCGCCTGGTCCCACACCCAGCCGCCTTGCGCATGCTTCATCCCCTTGACGAAGCTGACAATGCGGTTACCGGCGCCGTCATAGTAAGGGCTGTGGACATCGCCGGGCTTGTCGGAGTGAAGATGGTGCCGGCGATGATTGGAGACCCATTTGAGCACCGAGCCCTGCACCGCCATCGTGGCGATCGCAGCGAATAGCGTCCGCATGACCGGACCGCAGCGGAAGCTGCGGTGGACGAAGTAGCGATGCATGAAGCCGATGCCGACCGTGCTTAGCGCGAACATGCCGGCGAATACCGAGATCTCCACCCAGCCGATGCCTTGCGTGAATGCCCAGACCAGCGCCGCGATCGTACCCGCGATCATAATGGCGAACGCGACATAGGAATCGCGAAACTTGGCGTCGACCACCGGGCCTTCGAAAAGCACTCCCGGCGGCATTTTCTGGTCAGCAGCTTCCTGCGACCCCCCGCCCTGAATTGCGGTCATTTTAGCTGATCCAGTCATGGAATTAATGCTGCGAACCATACAGCCACGGGTTATTTATGCAACCGTGCCGCGATGAACTGCCGGATCACCGCCATGGCGCGCTCGGGCGCGTCGGTGACCACCGCATGCCGGCAATCGGCGAACCGCTCGAACTGCACGAGATGCGCAGGCAGTGCGGCGGCGATATCCGCCTGGCTCTCGATCGGGTGAATGGGATCGTCTTCGCCGCCGAGCACAAGCGTCGGGCACTGAATACGGTCGAGATCCCCGAACATGTTGAAGGTGTGGCTCTCGCCGCCCGGCCTGGTGAACCATTGCAGCACCTCCGATCGGTTAACCGCCCGGCGGGCCATGTCCGGGTCGCGGGGGATGCGCGTATAGAGCGGAATCGCAAGCCGCGCCCAGGCGTCGAGCGAGGCTTGATTCGGATGGCCCTGAACCTCCAGGAAACGACGCCGCGCCAGTGCGCCGACTTCCGCTCCGCCGAAGCGTTCGAACAGCTCCACGCGGCGTTCCAGATACTCGCCTCCGGCGGCTGCCGTTGAGATCAGCACCAGCTTTGACGGGTGGGCTGGATGGCGCGTGGCGTAGGCCAGCGCGACCATGCCCCCGAACGACGCGCCCAGCACGATCGGGCTGACGATGCCCAGGACATCGCAGAACGCGCGCACGTCGTCGCCCCACTGCGCCAGGTTCCAGTTTTCCCGGGGACCATCCTCGCTTCGGCCGTTGCCGCGATGATCGAGATAGACGATCTGGGCGATGTCAGCCAAAGCGGAGTAGGCCGGCCGGTAGATCGAGTGGTCGGAGCCGGGGCCGCCATGAAGCATGAGCAAGGTGGGCTTTTCCCGCATCATCGGACCGTCCGGGACCAGTCTCGTGCCCTCGACGTCGAAGAACAGCCGCACCCCGTTGACGAGGACATGCATGGCCAAATCTCCCTGTGATTGGACCTCCCTGGGATTGGCGGTCGATCTGCCGGTCCAAGCCGCTTGCTTGTTTTGAAGCTGACACTAAACCATACCGCCAGACCAGCGCCTGATTTGGGACCCCAGTCACATTTTTGGCGTACTCGCTCTCTCAATGTGTCGCGCTTTCGATGCCACGTTCGATTCCGTCGTCAGGCCAAAATGTCACCCAGGTTTCATAGAATTGCCCGCGCCGCTTCCATCGTTGCGATGCTGACGCTGGCATCGCAGGCCTCGGCGCAATCCCAGGATGTCGATCCGGAAATGCGCATTCAGCAGCTCGAGAATCAGCTGCGGCAACTCACCGGTCAGAACGAGGAGTTGCAATACCGCAACCGCCAGCTCGAAGACCGCCTGAGGTTGCTTCAGGGCGGCGCGCAAGCCATCCCCGGACAGCCCGCCGTCATCCAGCCCAATGTCGCAGCCGCGCCGCCGCTGCAGCAGGGTCCGGCCTATCGGCAGCCCGGCTATGACGCGCAGATTGCCGCGCCGGCCCCGATCGTGCAGGAGCCGCCCGCGGGTACGCAGCCACCCGGCCGCCGCCGCGGCGACGCCTTCGACCCCACCCAGAATCCGAACGCCCCCGGTGTGCCCCATGCGCTCGGCGGCGGCACGCAACCGATTCCGGCCGAGACGCCCGTCGGCGCGCCGGGCGGGCGCGGCCCGGGCGAGCCGCTGGATCTCGCCAATACCGGTGGCGCAGGCAATCCGCCCGGCGCCTTGCCGCCGCCGCGGGGCCCCGGCTCCGGCGCCGGCCTGACCACCTTGCCGCCGTCGGCAACGCCGAAGGACGAGTTCGATCTCGGCATCGGTTACATGCAGCGCAGGGATTATGCGCTGGCCGAAGAAACCATGCGCAACTTCGCGCAGAAATATCCGAGCGATCCCCTGATCGCGGATTCGCAATACTGGCTCGGCGAGAGCTTCTTCCAGCGCCAGCAATACCGCGACGCCGCGGAAGCCTTCCTCGGGGTGACCACCAAATTCGATAAATCGGCGAAAGCCCCGGATGCCTTGCTGCGGCTAGGACAATCGCTGGCGGCGCTGAAAGAGAAGGAGGCCTCCTGCGCGGCGCTCGGCGAGGTGACGCGGAAATATCCGCGCGCTTCCAGCGGCGTCAAGGCGGCGGTCGATCGCGAGCAAAAGCGGATCAAGTGCTAGAGAGCGTTTTCGAGCGAAGTGGGAACCGGTTCGCGTGAAGAAAACGCGCCAAAACAAGAATCTAGAGCCCGTTTCGATTCGATCGAAACGGAAAAGCCTCTAGGCGCATGATGCGCCAAAGCGCACCCTTTCGGGCTTGACCTGAGGGTGCGAGCGGTCTTGCAATAAGATCATGGCGACCGACGACCATTCCCCGATTTCGGCAAGCGACGCCAAACGGCTGTTCGCGGACTGGAAGGCCGCGCCGGCGATCGTGCTGGCGGTATCCGGCGGTCCCGATTCGATCGCGCTGATGTGGCTGGCGGCGCGCTGGCGCAACGCTTTGGCGCGCGGACCGCGCATGATCGCCGTCACCGTCGATCATGGCCTGCGCGCGGAGGCTTCGCGCGAAGCGCGCGACGTCAAGCGCCTGGCGCGCACGCTTGATCTGCCGCATCGCACGCTGCGCTGGAGTGGAACAAAACCGAAAACCGGGTTGCCGGCCGCTGCACGGGCCGCGCGCTATCGCCTGCTGGCGCAAGCGGCGCGTGCCGCCGGCGCGACCCATATCCTCACCGCGCATACCCGCGACGATCAGGCCGAGACGCTGCTGATGCGCATGCTGCGCGGCAGCGGTATCGCCGGCCTTGCGGCGATGGCGCGGGAGTCCGAGCGCGAGGGTGTGCGGCTGGCGCGCCCGTTGCTGGATGTCTCCAAATCGCGGCTCGTTGCGACACTCAAGAAGGCAAGGATCGGCTTCGCCGACGATCCGACCAATCGCGACGTGAGTTTCACGCGTCCGCGGCTGCGCACGCTGATGCCGGCGCTTGCCGCCGAAGGCGGCGATGCGCGCAATCTGGCGCGGCTGGCGGCGCGGCTTGCCCGGGCCAACGCCGCGGTCGAAGTGCTGGCCGACGGCGCCGAGCGTTACCTCGCGCTCAGGAGTCGCGAATCCCCGCGGCCGGGATTCGATGCCGGGGCGTTTGCGACGATGCCGGAGGAAGTCCGCCTGCGGCTGCTCAAGCGCGCGATCGACCGCTTCGGTCATGAGGGACCGGCGGAACTCGGCAAGGTCGAAGCCTTGCTGGCGGCGCTGGATCGGGCCTGTGCCGGGAAGCCCGCAGCGAGCCGGCCAAGGCTGAAACAGACCCTCGCCGGTGCGCTGGTCAGCCTGATCGACAGCCGGATCCGCGTCGAGCCGGCGCCCCGCCGCCGCGGCCGGTGAGGGACCGAATTACCGGTGTCAGACTGCCTCATGGCCTCTGGAGCCTTAACCACCCCCGAAGGACACCGGTTTTCAACGCCATTATTTGAACGGGAATCGCGCTAGGATGGGCTAAATAGTCCTATGTGGTTCCCTTGGCAGCGACCGGGGCGGCACCTAGATTGTAGTGCAGTCCGGCGAGGGAAACCCTCGTGCCTGCCCAAGGACATAAGGCCGCGATCCGCGCGACCACGAAGGAAGTTCGATGAACGCCAATCTGCGCAATTTCGCCCTCTGGGTCATTATTGTTTTGCTGCTCTTGGCGCTGTTCACGCTCTTCCAGAATCCTGGTCAGCGCGCGTCCTCGCAGGACATCTCGTTTTCGCAGCTCTTGACCGAGGTCGATGCCAACCACGTGCGCGACGTCGTCATCCAGGGGCCGGAAATCCACGGCACCTTCACCAACGGCTCGAGCTTCCAGACCTATGCGCCGAACGATCCGACGCTGGTCTCGCGCCTCTATAGCGGCAAGGTTCAGATCACCGCGAAGCCGCCCGGCGACAACGTGCCGTGGTTCGTGTCGCTGCTGGTCTCATGGTTGCCGTTCATCGCGCTGATCGGGGTGTGGATATTCCTGTCCCGTCAGATGCAGGGCGGCGCCGGCAAGGCGATGGGTTTTGGCAAGTCGCGCGCCAAGATGCTCACCGAGGCGCATGGCCGGGTGACGTTCGAGGACGTCGCCGGCGTCGACGAGGCCAAGCAGGACCTGCAGGAGATCGTCGAATTCCTGCGCGACCCCGGCAAATATCAACGGCTCGGCGGCCGGATTCCGCGCGGCGTGCTCCTGGTCGGCCCTCCCGGCACCGGCAAGACGCTGATCGCGCGCGCGGTCGCCGGCGAAGCCAACGTTCCCTTCTTCACCATTTCGGGCTCCGACTTCGTCGAGATGTTCGTCGGCGTCGGCGCTTCCCGCGTCCGCGACATGTTCGAGCAGGCCAAGAAGAACGCGCCGTGCATCATCTTCATCGACGAAATCGACGCGGTCGGTCGCCATCGCGGCGCAGGCCTCGGCGGCGGCAATGACGAGCGCGAACAGACGTTGAACCAGTTGCTGGTCGAGATGGACGGCTTCGAGGCCAATGAAGGCGTGATCCTGATCGCGGCAACCAACCGTCCCGACGTGCTCGATCCGGCGCTGCTGCGTCCCGGCCGTTTCGACCGCCAGGTGGTGGTGCCGAATCCGGACGTCGTCGGCCGCGAACAAATCCTCAAAGTTCACGTCCGCAAGGTGCCGCTGGCGCCGGACATCAACCTCAAGACCATCGCGCGCGGCACGCCCGGTTTCTCCGGCGCCGACCTGATGAATCTCGTCAACGAAGCGGCGCTCACCGCCGCGCGCCGCAACAAGCGCATGGTGACCCAGGCCGAATTCGAGGAAGCCAAGGACAAGGTCATGATGGGCGCCGAGCGCAAGTCGCTGGTCATGACCGAGGAAGAGAAGATGCTGACCGCCTACCACGAAGGCGGCCATGCCATCGTCGGCCTCAACGTCATTGCGACCGATCCGATCCACAAGGCCACCATCATTCCGCGCGGCCGCGCGCTCGGCATGGTGATGCAGCTGCCCGAGCGCGACAAGCTGTCGATGTCGCTGGAGCAGATGACCTCGCGCTTGGCCATCATGATGGGCGGCCGGGTCGCCGAGGAACTGGTGTTCGGCCGCGAGAAGGTCACCTCGGGCGCTGCGTCCGATATCGAGCAGGCGACGAGGCTCGCAAGGATGATGGTGACGCGCTGGGGCCTGTCGGAAGAGCTCGGCACCGTGTCCTATGGCGAGAACCAGGACGAGGTCTTCCTGGGGATGTCGGTGTCGCGCACCCAGAATGCCTCTGAAGCAACCGTGCAGAAGATCGACAGCGAGATCAGGCGGCTGGTCGAGGAAGGCTACAACCAGGCGACCAGGATCCTGACCGAGAAGCGCGCCGATCTGGAAGCCCTGGCGAAGGGCCTGCTCGAGTTCGAGACGCTGAGCGGCGACGAGATCATCGACCTGCTCAAGGGCAAGAAGCCGAACCGCGAATCGGTGCTGGAGCCGACCACCCCGCGCACCTCGGCGGTGCCGCCGGCCGGCAAGCCGCGCCCGCGTCCCGATCCGGACGCAGGCCTGGAGCCGCAGCCGCAGGCGTGAAGGATTCCACCGGTTTCGATAAGGCAAGCGGGCGCTTACGCGCCCGTTTTGTTTGGGTTGCCGCCTTGGTGCGCCGCCCGTCGATGTCAAACGAGGTGAAAGTCGGTGAGATGCTGTTGGAGCAATAGGTTGGGGATCTCGTAGGTCATTTGATCAGCGGCAATGGCAGGAACCTCGTTGCCATGGGCATCACCGGCTGTGCGGGGAAACAGATCCGACACGCCCGCAAAGGCCGTGTGATCGAGATCGATTGCATCGGTCCCTATTTTACCGTTGCCAGGATCATATCTGAATACGAAGCTGTCTGTTGCAGCGGTACCGACATGCGGAACGTCGGCGGAAGCCGGTGCGATCGCGGTTGTCGCGGACAAGGATGTTGGAACGCCTGCTTGAACCGACAATGCTGTCGCTGGCGCCCCGATCACGCCATCGTTGTTGAGGTCCTGATGGAAGCTGGTCTCCAGCGATTCCAGCGTGGCGCTGGTTCCCGACACGACGCCGATGCTGTCGGAGACCACGTTGCCGCTGGCGTCGGTATTCCAGACTGTATACTGATCGGCGCCGGCGGCCTTC
>Ga0209006_10003340_pt1 | contig 14626 bp, 16 predicted proteins | sample JacPin_JW_Ref_O2_FD_188567 | JGI IMG/M metagenome (GOLD analysis project Ga0209006, IMG submission 188567) | Forest soil microbial communities from Algoma, Ontario, Canada - Jack Pine, Ontario site 1_JW_Ref_O2 (SPAdes) (version 2) | ecosystem: Environmental > Terrestrial > Soil > Boreal... | reverse complement strand
TGAACGAAACGAATTGGCCCGGTTTGAAATGGAGTTGTTCCACTTCAGGAACTTCGAAGACGAAGTGGCGGACTTCGGGCGCGATGTCGTGAAATTCCGAGACCACGGCTTTCATGCCAGCGCCTCACTGGCGCGATCCAGCAGCGCCTGCACCAGCGCGGGATGGCCATCCAGCGGCGAAGTGATCTGGATTTCGATTTCTCCGTGGGCTTGTGAGGCGTCGCGGGCCAGGCGCGGCAGGTCGCGCTGCATGTGCGTGCCAAGCGTCAGGAAATAGGGGATGACCACGATGCGCTGGACGCCGCGAGCGATGAGCAGTGCAGTGGCGCCGCTAAGATCGGGATGGCCTAGCTCCAAAAATGCTGCTTCGACAACGTGCGGGCCGGACGCGGCCATTTTCGCAACGACATCGCGCACGGCTTGATTGGCGCTTTCGATGCGCGAGCCGTGGGCGAAGACGATGAAACCCGTCATACCTGGATGAGCGGCGACGCGGGCGCGAGGCTTGGCTCGCTTTGCGGGAAATAGGCGCGCAGATAATCGATGAACGCGCGGCCGCGCGGGCGTCCGTTGCTTTCGTGCAATTCCACGCGCTGCAGGAACACGAGCGTGCCCAGAATTTCTACGTCGCGGAGAGGCGTCGCATTCTTTTCCGCGAGTTCCTTTCGCAGGCCGTCGATGGCTTCCTGCATGCGCTGATGAACTCCGGCCGCGATCAGGTTGGTGGGACGCGTTTCGTAATACAGACCGCTTTGCAGCGTGCGATAGGTGCGGATGAGAGATTCGAGCGCCTCCCGGACGTCGGAATCCACCGCGCCGGCCTGAGCGAGCGAAGCTTCCAGGAGCCGCGAGCCCAAGAACACGAGCAGCGATTCATGTTCGCGCAGGAATTCTTCCGTCACCTGGACGTCGCGGTTGGGGACTTCATCGGGATTCAATTCGTGGGGCTTTTCGTGCCGGCGCGCCTCCATCAAATAGGGGCAATCCAGCGGGCAGCTGATGGACACTTCACGCTCGTTGCCGCAGCAGATGGAGCAAATTTCGCCCTGGATGCCGGGGCAATGGCGGCGCGGCTTGCGCGTATCGCAGATGGGGCATTTCATGGGGGAAAGGCTCGGCAATTCCATCGTAGCATCGGGATGCGAACTTGACAGGCGATCCCAGGTCTCACCACGCAATCTTGTCGCCTGGCATGAGCACAAACCTTAGTATGTCCTCCTTGGTCGAGTCGAATTTTACCGGAAGCAGGTGTCCTCGAAACAGTCTCCGCACCCGTAAAGTAGTGGGGACCTGGCCCACGGACTTGCCGAGGGGCGTCACCGATCGCATGGCGTCCGAAATAGTGCCGCCTAGCGGAATGAAGACCTGCTTGCCATTGACCCATACGGAGAATTCCAAGTTAACGCTGAAATCCTGGGGCGGCGTCACGCAAGTCACGCCGGGCATTGATAGGGCCATGCAGGCTGGCTCCATGTCGAACCGCCTGGTTGCTTCGTTGAGCGCGCCTTCGTCCTCCGCGCTCAACATGGTGGCAAAGTGATCGGCTGATGATACATCGGTTCGGAACAATAGACGAAAGAACCTGAACGACGCGGGGAAATCGATTGGTTCCTTTGAGGAGGATTTGCCCTGAGATTTGGATTGGCTAGTCGAAACGGAACTCAGAGAAACATGAATCCTGGTACCCTTCGGCTCGGGCGTCAGCGCATAGTAGGCGACTTGGTAATCGATGATTTCTTTTGGATTGCCGGCACTGCGAATAGGGCTTACAACTTTCATCCGGAAATCCGCCGTCAAGTCGACAAAACCTGTGGCTCCGCCCCCGAACCGAATTGCATGAGCTATAGAGGGGGGCAAGGGAAACCTCTCGGCGATTGCAGCCTTGACGCGTTGGACCTCATCCGAGCTGAGGCAACCCTTCGCTTCGCGATCGTCCAAAGCTCGACGAAATGCCTCCAGGCCCTGCGAAGCATCCAGGTACGCGCGCGGCGCAATCTCCTCCGCTCTCTCATCGCCGGGCGCAGGGAAATACGATTCGGACTTGAGCCGGATCTCGGCCGTGTTTCCAAACCATTGAAGCGTTAGAAGATCGGTCTGAATGTCGCAACCGTTGAGGATCGCCGGATCACGCCGTGCCTTTGGCAATTTAATTTCGGAGGCGGGAGGGACGCCCGTCAATGCGAGCGGAGGAACCGGGGGGATCAGTATCGCTGCGGGGCCTCGCTGCTGGAGACGGTAGGAGTGCTCGCAACCATCCAACAAGACCATTGCAATGCCAAGTACCCATGCCCGTTCGCAGGACCCAAATCTCATTACTTTCCGGCCCTCTCCGTTTCGTCAATTCCGGTAGGCGCTCCCGTTGAACGTAGAGCCGGGTTAACGGTGAGTCAATTCTATACGCTACCCGCGCCGACCATCTGCTGATAACACCGCAGAAAATAACCGTCGGTCATTCCGGCGATGTAATCGCAAACCACGCGGTGAATAGGCGCGCTCGAAAGCGATTCCACGTAGTTAGCGGGGAGCTTGTCAGGGTGCGCTACCCAGAACTCGAACAATTCGGCGATTTGAGTGGCGGAGCGGCGGCGCTCGCCGGCCATCGGCTCGGAATAATAAAGCGTGTGATGCAGAAATTGTTTCAGCGCGCGATTGGCGGTGTGAGTGGGAACAGTGAACGACGCCAGTCGCCGGGGATGGGCTCGAACGTCATCCACGCTTGAAACCGAGGCTGCGTCCGTCGCTTCGAGCGTCCCTTGCACCAAGCCCGAAACCAGCCAGTCGAGCAGGCCGCGCAGCACTTCCTGAAACTGTTCGCGCTCCGACGCGCCGGGGAACTGGGATTCCACTTCCTCCCAACGGCGCCCAAACTCGGGGACACATTGGCTCAGCTCTTCGATTTTGAAAAGACGCGCGGAGTAGCCGTCGTCCAGGTCGGCTGTGTTGTAAGCTATCTCGTCGGCCAGGTCGATCAATTGGGCTTCGAGCGGCGGGCGGAGTCCTGGGAGGTAGTCGTCCAGCGCCGGATTTTCGCCTTTTTCGAAATCGCGCGAATGCTTGACGATGCCCTCGCGCACTTCAAAAGTCAGGTTCAGGCCGGGAAAGCGCGCGTAGCGGCGTTCGAACGATTCGACGATGCGCAGCGCATGAAGATTATGATCGAAACGATCGCCAAAGCGGCGCATCTGGCGATCCAGCTCGTCTTCCCCGGCATGCGCAAACGGAGGATGACCGACATCGTGGCCGAGCGCGAGAGCCTCCGTAAGCTCTTCATTGAGATCCAGTGCCGCGGCCACTGTACGGGCGATCTGCGACACTTCGATGGTATGGGTCAGGCGGTTGCGGAAATGGTCCGAGATGCCGGGCGGAAAGACTTGAGTCTTATTCTCCAGGCGTCGAAAAGCCCGCGAATGGATGATGCGGTCGCGATCCCTCTGGAACTCGCCGCGGTAAGAATGCGGAAGTTCGGGATAGCGCCGGCCGCGGCTTTGTTCAACGGGAAAACGCAGGCGGCTTAGCCTGTCGAGTGCCGGCCGATTCACTGCTGGGACAGGGTGCTGTCCAAGGTGATGGCGGCTTTGCTCACGGCGCTGCGAGTGCTGGTGCGGAGCGGATCCACCAACTTGCGGGCACGCTGCGGGTCGCTGGTCTTGATGAGATCGGCCAAAGCAAGAGTGGCCGCGTCTTTCGAGACCATCACTGTGGGATGGTCAATCACGGACTGGATCAGCTGCACGCCGTCGTTCAGTTTTCCTTGCGCGGCGTAGATTTGGGCCAGTGCCAGTTTGGCTTGGGACGCATAGGGGCCGCTGCCGGAATCGATGGCTGCCTGGAAGTGCTTAGCCGCTTCGGGCAGATTACCGTTGTCGGACGCATTGGTGCCCAGGAAGAATTCAGCGATGCCGCCTTCCTCGGTTCCTGGGTATTTGGCGGCCAGGTCGCGCCACGCCTTGTTCACCCCCGCTTCGCGCGCTTGGCTGGTGGGGAATGTGACCACGTACTCGGATTGCGATGGACCCACTTGGCTGTTCTGGATAGCCTCTGCGGCATGCAGCGCTTCCTGGCGGGCGTCGTGCTGGTAGCTTCGATACCAGAAAACGCCAATAACGATCAGCACGAGCGCGGCCGCGGGCACAGCCCACTGGATCATTTGCCGGCGGTGTTCCGAAACGTATTCTACGCTGTGCTGGACTTCCAGAGCGAATTTGTCGCTCTTCAGTTCCTTACGGGTAAGCTTGTCCACGGAGACCTCATTAATGCGGGAAGTTTCAGTTTAACATAGCGGGCGTCGCGGGGAAAACTGTCACCCCTCAGGGCGCAAAAGACGGCGGCTAAGGGATGGCCGGACGTTCGGGGAGCGGGGTCATGTCGCCGATATTTTCCGTGGTTCTGGGCGCCCAACCTTCGTGCGCCGTGTCCTTCGCTTCATCCTGCCGGATTTCGGACGCGGACAGAGGCATGTTAGTGGACTTATAGTCGCTCAGCTTGCGCGACTGATCGTCGATATTGTTCACCGTTACATCTTCCATAGCAGTTAGATCCCGACCAACGAGGTTAAGTTTCGACCCGCTGGAAGGCCAGGACGGCGTTCAGTCCGCCGAAGGCGAACGAATTGGAAAGGGCGAACTCGACGGCGGCCGGGCGGGCGGTGTTGGGGATCACGTCCAGATCGCAGGCTGGATCGGGCTCGGTGAAGTTCGCGGTGGGAGGCAGGAGGCCATGGTGCAGAGCCAGCAGCGTGGCAGCGGCCTCCATGGCGCCGGCTGCGCCCAGCGTATGGCCGTGCATGGATTTGGTGGAACTGATGGCCAGGCGCTCGGCATGCGCGAGGAAGACTTTGCGGATGGCGGTAGTCTCGGCCGCGTCGTTGGCCAGCGTCGCGGTGCCGTGGGCATTGATGTAGCCGATATCTTGCGGCTGGAGACCGGCATCGGAGATGGCACCGCCCATGGCACGAGCGGCTCCGTCGGGCGAAGGCTGAGTGATGTGGAACGCGTCCGACGACATGCCGAAGCCCACGATTTCACCGATAATCGGCGCGCCACGGGCACGCGCGGCATCCAGCGGCTCCAGCACCAGCATGGCCGCGCCTTCGCCCAGGATCAGGCCGCGCCGATCCTTTGAAAACGGGCGGCAGGTGTCGGGGGAGACGACGCGCATGGCCTCCCAAGCTTTGAGGAAGCCCAGGCTGAAGACGGCCTCGCTTCCGCCGGTGATGGCCATGGCGGCCGCGCCGCTGCGCACCATCCAAAAAGCCTGCCCAATGGCGTGATTGGAAGAGGAGCAAGCGGTTGAAATGGTGTAGGTGGGACCCACCACGCCGGTCTCGAGCGAGATGCGGCTGGCCGCCGCGTTCTGCATAGTGCGCGGAATGGTGAACGGGTTCACGCGCGGGATGTTGTTGCGATAAAGGTTAACGAAGCCATCGTCTTCGGTGGTTTGGCCGCCGACGCAGGAGCCGGTGACGATGGCGGTGGATTCGCGCAGTTTCCCGGTCCATTCAACGCCGGCCGCAGCGATGGCTTCGCGCGCCGCGATAACGCCGAACTGGGCAAAACGATCGAGCAGGCCAAGATCCTTCTCGTCGAAATATTGCGCTGGCGCATAATTTCGAACTTCGGCGCCGCTCGAAAATCGCAGCAACGCCGGGTCGACGGCTTGGAGCGTCGCAATGCCGGGAAGTCCGGCTTGGAGCGACTGCCAGAATTCAGAGCTGTTGTGGCCGATCGCGGAGATGACGCCCAGACCGGTGACAGCTACCCGCCGCGGCATCGGTCAGGCGGTTACCGCTGCTTCTCCGCCCTCTGCCTGGCCGGCGAGGAGCTTCGCGATGCCGTCGATCACATCTCGCACCGAACGCAGATTTTGCGCCGCCTCGTCGGGAATATTGATATTGAATTCGCTCTCCACGGCGAAAAGAATATTGATGCCATCCAGCGAATCGATACCGAGTTCCTGGAAAGTACTGTCGGCGGTGATCTTCTCTTGGGGAACGTGCTGGGTGGCGGCGATCACGGTTCGTACTCGCGCCGTCAGCTCTTCGTAGGACATAAAATATCCGTCACCTTTTCGAAATGGAAACCTTGATTCGTCAGTCTCGGCAAAAGTTCGCGCACGGCTTGGAGCGTGACACCGATGTCGGGACGATGTTCGAGAACCCGGCCATCGTGCAAGCAGAGAATCGCGCCCGGCGCCGCGCCATGCAGCAGGCGGGAGACGACTGCGGGCGTCTGCCGTTTCCAGTCTAGCGCAATGGCGCTCCACATCACGCCGGTGAGACCGAGGCGCTGCTGAGCGGCGCGAAGTCCGAACCAGCGCGCGCCGTAGGGAGCCCGAAAACAACGCGGACGGCAGCCCGTGGCTTTCTCGATAATTTCTTGGGCGGCGGCGAGTTCCCGATAAATAAAGGCGGGCGATTTGAGCGCCAGAAGAGGATGGGCATTGGTGTGGTTGCCGATTTCGTGTCCGGCGGCGCCTACTTCACGGGCCGCCGCAGGCAAACGACGGACATTTTCGCCGCATTGAAAAAAGGTAGCGGGCGCGCGGTGGCGAGCCAGGATTTCGAGCAGCTCGGTGGTGGATTCACTGGGTCCGTCGTCGAAGGTGAGAGCAATGGCGCGCCGGGTGTTTGTGCCGCGGCAAACCGCGGGGGCGAGCCAGGAGCAGGAGGGGACGCGAACGGCATAAGCCAGTGCACCCGCGGATACGACGGCTGCGCCGCCGACGGCTGTTTCGAGCATGCTGGCGAAGTCTGGCATGGGACGCCGAAAGCCGCTTACTGACGTGCGCGGTTCAGTAGGTAAGAGTAGCAGGGCGGGAGAAAAAAAGCCGGGCGCTAGAGGACGTCCGGCTCGGAGGAGCGCCCGCGGGCGGACTGTCCCGCCCCGCGGGAGATTGAATAGTTATTTAGGCCAGCAAGCCACCATGCCCCAGGCAGGCGACTTCCCAGCCAGAGACACGGTAGCGCGCCAGCATCGGCGGAAGCATTAAATCCACCACGTTCGGTTTCGCCGACCGGAAGCAGCCTGGCGCGGACACAATGGGCACATCGTCTTTGTAGCCCAGCAAGAAAAGATTGCCAGGCTCCACGGGGGCCAGGAAACGCTCGATGTGACATCCGGCTCGCAGCATGGCGCGGCCGATCACATCGTCCGGTCCCGCGGGGGCCGTAGTGGACGCGATCAGCACGCTGGTTGGTTTCGCACGCAACAGGTGCTGGAGCGAACGGGCCACGGCGCTTTCCTCTTCGACTGACGAGAGGACAAAACTGGCGCTGGTTCCGATGCGATCCAAACGCTGACGCATGATATTTTCAAATAACTGCCGGGCCCGTTCACCATTGACCGGGTCGCTGTACAAAATAGCCACGCCCGGCGTACGGATGGGGCGGGCCTGCAAAATGGGACCTCTTTCTTTGACGATCGAAATCATAGCGTCGAGTTCCGGCTTGGCAACCGCGAACGGCGTGCTCTTGACAGTAGCCACGCGTTGACCGGCCCGCGCATAAGAAAAGTTGAGAGACGTGGCGATGGCCATACTGGCCGTACAATTAATTTGTTTTAAGAGCTCATCGTCCACCAAGACGCAACACGGCTCGGTGGTAAATAAGTTCGCCCTTCCCCCAGCGGCAAGACGGATTTCGAGCGCTCCACAGCCGATTTCGCTCGCGACCTGCATGACAGCGTCGTCCTCGCCAACTTCGCCTTCTTCGAGTTCAGTTACCCAGACCTCGTTCATTCCTTCGGTCTCGAGCATCCGAGCGTCTTCTTCACTGATCACGTGGCCCTTGGCGAGCAATTTCTTGCCACCGGCCCGAAATATCGTGCAGCAAAGTATCCTTCCGGTTGACTGCTTGACGTCAATGGTCTGTGCTTTCATAGACCGATGATCCCTCCCGGAGTTCTATCTAAGTATGTTTTCAAATTATACACAGGCGTAGTGAGAAAGCGAGGAAAAAATCTCACGGTCAAGCGGAAATTTGAAAGTAAAGGTGAAAGTGGCGCGGCTGGTTAAGGCCGTTTGGGATTGGGAAGCTGGATTAGTTCCTGACTGTTATCGAGGGGTAAAGTAGAGACCGCATCGGGGCTAAGGGCTTTCAATACAGCGATTTCGTCGCAGCACTGGAACTTGGAGCAGGATAGACAATCCTTCCAAACTTTGAGCGGGAGCAGGCCGCGATCCACTTGCTGGAAGCCCAGTTTGTAAAAAAATTCAGCCACATAAGTGAACGCGAATATCGCGTGAAGTTCATTGTTTACTGCTTCCTGCTGCAGAGACTCTATAAGGAGAACCCCTACACCCTGCTTCTTGGCTTCTGGGGCCACCGCCAAAGACCTTATTTCCCCGGAAGTTGGGGTGTAGAAGTGCAGTGCGCCGCATCCGATTAGGCGTTGGCTATCATATACAACCGTGAAATCGCGGATGTTTTCCGAGATTTCAAACTCGGTTCGTGGCAGCATGATGCCCTGAGCGGCATAAAAATTGATCAAAGCCAGGATTGCGGGAATATCACCCATTTTCCCTTTGCGGATTGTGAGGTTTTTCCTGACATTGAGTTCTAAATCGGCTAGTACTGGCGATTCCGAAACGACGCTAGGCATTGCGCACCTCCGATAGAGCAACCAGCCGAGTCCCAATGGGGTCTCCCGCCAGCAATTTGCCAACAATGCCGGGCGCGGCGCCGGGAGCGATGATCACTTCAGCCGTCCCGGTTTGAAGCGCTTCGACGGCCGATTCCAGCTTGGCGCGCATGCCGCCGGTGGCGAGTCCCGAATCGATCAATTGGCGGCATTGATCCGGATTTAGCGCGGAATGGATTACATTATTTTCACCTCGGACGCCATCTACGTCGGTCAAGAACAGGAGTTTTTCCGCCTGTAGGGCGCCCGCTACCGAGACGGCCATTTGGTCGGCATTGACGTTGAAGAATTGGCCCTGGCGATTGCCCGCCACGCAAGCGATGACCGGCAGGTACCCGGCGCCGAGCAATGCGTTCAGGAGACGCGCATCGGAACGCACCGGCTTGCCCACCCATCCGAGTTCTTCGCTCATTTGCCGCGCCTCGGTGAGCAAGGCGTCCATGCCGCTCAATCCCACTGCTGGTGCGCCGCACGCGATGAAAGCCGATACCAGCTCCTGATTCACCGAACCGGCCAGGACTTTGACCACGGCGTCCAGAACCTCGGGCGTGGTGACCCGCAGACCGTTCACAAAGTGGGTTTCGATGCCACGGTCTTCCAGGTAGCGCGTCATCTGTTTACCGCCGCCGTGAACCACTACGGCTTCGAGACCATGCTTCACGGCCGAGGCGATTTCGGACGCCAGCCGGTGGCGGGATTCCGCGGCGTCGAGCAATGTGCCGCCGAGCTTGATTAGTACTTTCATAGCGACAGTACCCTCACAGCAGCCCTGCCGTTTCCTCGCAACCGAGCATCAGGTTCATGTTTTGGATGGCTTGGCCGGCGGCTCCCTTCACCAGATTGTCGATGGCGCTGACGATGATGGCGCGGCCGGTGGGCGCGTCGAACTTGAAGCCGATATCGCAGAAGTTGGTGCGATTCACGGCGGCCAGATCGGGCAGAGTGCCCGGCTGGTAGAGGCGCACGAACTTCTCGGCTTGGTAGTGGCCAAGGTAGATATTCAGGAGCTCTTCGGCGGATTTGATACCGCGCGTGCGGACATAGATGGTTTCGAGAATGCCGCGTTCGATGGGGAGCAAATGCGCGGTGAAGCTGAACTCCGGCTCATCGAGGCCCGAGACCATCAAGACTTCGGCCACGTGGCGATGATCGAGAACGGAATAGACGGAAAAATTGTCCGCGACCTCGCAGAAGCTGGTTTTGAGCGAGGGCTTGCGACCGGCGCCGCTGACGCCGGATTTCGCGTCGCAGATGATTCCGGCCGATCGATCGGCCGCGCCGCTCGCGATCAAGGGCTGGATGGCGAGATTCGCGGCGGTTGGATAGCAGCCGGGGTTCGCGATCAGGCGCGCGGTGCGAATGCGCTGGCGGCAAAACTCGGGGAGTCCATAGACGGCCTCGGCGAGCAGTTGGGGTGCGGTGTGCTCTTGTTTGTACCAGCGCGCGTAAGTGGCGGCGTCGCGAAGGCGGAAGGCGCCGCTGAGATCGATGACCTTGGCGCCGGCGCCCAGCAGCGCGGGGGCTAATTCCATGGAAACTTCGGGGGGCGTGGCGAGGAAGACGACGGCCAAGCCCTCGGCGCGAACGGAATCCGGCGTAGAAGGAGCGCGGCGAGGTTGGGGGTGATTGATGGGGGCCGGGGGGGCGGTTTGATCCTGACGGTGTTCGAGGAGGACGGGCTCCGCGTGGGGATGGGAGTTGAGGAGGCGGAGGAGTTCGGCGCCGGAGTAGCCGGAGAAGCCGACGAGGCCGACCTTATATTTATTCATTGCTGTGAATAATTATAACAGATAATGAAGGGGGTAGTGGATACGGAGTGCGCACTTCGTATCCACTACCATGAAGGGCAGTGGCGGTCAGGTTGTGTTGGTTGATTATGCAAGGGCTACGGAAACCGCGAGTAACGAGGGTCGTTTAGAGCGGCGCCCTAATTTGGTTTCTGTCTGTGTTCGGTATCACTCCGGCTGTATGTTCCTACCTCATTACCAGTTTTGCAAATAGTGAAAACATTAGTGGCGACGTTGTGGGTATGATAGACGCAAACTGTAGTCCAGTACCTATTGTGGAGCGCATCAGAATACTCGATTTTGACATCGACGTAGATCACATTTTTCCCAAGTCTATAAGCAGCAAGATTGTCTGGTTGCATCACGGAATTAATCACATCAGTCGAGACGAATACTCCCATAGGAGCACCATAGACTGGCAGAGTGGTCGGAGGCAGCATGATTGTACTGGGTGGGGCTTGGACTTTGAACGCAGAAATCGGGACTTCCCCTTCCGCAGGGGCAGTGAACGTTTCGTTAAACACAGCGACATCGAGGCCTGGAGCTTTCCCGCTGTTGGCCGGAAGAAAGATTATTGTCGGGGCTGGTTTACCGCTTTCGGGTTCGGCTGTCAAAGTAAAGTATGCAACGTATGCCCATGGTCTCTCGCTAGCTACCAGCGAGTCCCGCGCCACTTTGTTGGCTTCTAGAGCCGCGTTGGCTTGGATGACGGCTTGTTCGGCTATAGTCTTCGTCCTGCCAGCTTGATCCTTCATCCTATCCCCAAGAGTCTTCGTGCTATCAGCAGAAGCCCTGGCCGCGTCAGCCTGCGCCTTGGCCTGCACCGCAAGATCGTGCGTATCAACTCCACTACCGTGCATTTCTTTGTATTGCATGTATCCCAAAAAGACTATGCCAAGCGTCAGGAAAACTATGGCAACATCCGTCCATTTCGGCTTGTCTCGATGTGGATTTCTCAGCCACATCTTGAAACTCTCTATAAGACTTGGGTCTGGATGATTTCGCTCGGTTGTTACGGGTGCGGAGGTTGGATTTTCATTTTTTGCTTCTATTCCCTTCGGATTTTCAGCATCAGTGGTTGCTTTCTCGGGATCGGAATCCGTGGTGGTAGTCTTTGGTTCTTCGGGAGACACTACGATTTACTCGTTCATTAAAGATACTTCTAAGTGAGTAATTCTGCAATTGCACAGACCCGATCCGTCAACCCCGCCGCCATTGCAGGTGTTGCACCTTTCAGCGTGATGTGCTTCCGGCAGAAGTTGTACCAAGCGAAGTGCAGCGCAAGAGCCGCGCGAAGGTTGTCCCACTTCTTGGAGAACCCGTTTGTAAGGCGAGTCAGTCTCCGCATGCACATACGCATCGTTAAATTCTCCCGTTCAACGTGGCTTGTGCAGATGATCGCTTCATCGGGTGCCCCGCGAACGCGCTCACTTGCATCCTGGACCGAAATTTTGGCCTGTAGATCGGTTTAATGGCGCTTGAAGTACTGCACTTCCCGCTCGTGCTGTTCGGCGGCGTCCCGCGAGGAAAAATCCCCAGGTTTTTGCGGCGACGGACGCCTCTACAAATTTTCTGTCGCCTGCGCCAGCTACAATAAAAATCCAGGCCTGAACCGCCGGCGAGTTTGTGTCGATAGCATATATGTGGAGCGTCTGGCTGCAACGCGCGATCGGAGCCCGTTCGTGAGACTGGTGGAATTCCTGGGCTCGCGCGGTACGGCCCGCACATCCAAAAAGACCATTGCGCTGTGTCACAGTTTGCTATCGGAACGCGGCGAGGTGTCGGGAAGCAGGCTGGCCGCCGAGGCCCTGGACTCCTATCAAGCGCTGGACGATCGGTCGCGCCGCGCCTTTTTCGAATCGTTGATCCGGGAGTTCTCCCCGGATCCCGAGGAAGTGGGGCAGGCCGGCGACGCGTACCGTAACGACCCTTCCCCTGAGAATCTCGCGCGTTTACAAAAGGTCGTGGAAGCGCCTCGCCAGGAGCTATTCCGCCGGCTGAACATGGCGCCCGATGGCACGCGCATTCTGGTGGCGATGCGCAGCCAGGTATTGCAGGAGTCCGACAAAAATGCGCGATTGAAGCCCATCGCCGCCGATTTGGCGCATTTGTTTACCTCTTGGTTCAATCGTGGTTTTCTGGTGCTGCGCCGGATCGATTGGCGCACTTCGGCCGAGATTCTGGAGAAGCTGATCCAGTACGAAGCCGCGCACCAGATCCAAGGCTGGCACGATCTGAGGCGCCGCCTGGAAACGGACCGGCGCTGCTATGCCTTCTTCCATCCGGCGCTGCCCGATGAGCCGATCATCTTCATCGAAGTGGCGCTGACGCGCGGCCTAAGCGACAAAGTGCAAGCGCTGCTGGATCCCGATTCCACTGTGCTGGATGCCGATTCGGCCGAGTGGGCCATCTTCTACTCCATCACGAATTGCCAGGAGGGCCTGCGCGGCGTGCCGTTCGGAAGCTTCCTGATTAAGCAAGTGGTGGAGGACGTGAGCAAGGAATTTCCGCGCATCAAGAAGTTCGCAACGCTCTCGCCGGTTCCCGGTTTTCGCAAATGGCTTTCCGAAAAGACGGAGGCTCTGCAATCCAATCGCAAGCTGGCGCCGTTCGCTGAGGCGGTCGCGAAACTGGATAAACCGCAGTGGATGGAGGATGCGGCCCTGCGCGCGGACTTGCAGCGGCAATTGCTTCCTCTAGCCGCTTATTATCTTCTGTACGCCAAGCAAAACCAGGAGCCGCTGGATCCGGTGGCGCGCTTCCACCTGAAGAACGGAGCGCGGCTGGAGCGGATCAACTGGCTGGGCGACACATCCGCATCCGGCTTGCAGCGCTCGGCGGGGCTGACCGCGAATTACGTTTACAAGCTGCCGGACGTGGAGCGCAATCACGAACTGTACGTGCGCGAACACAAGGTCCGGGCTTCGCGTGATATCGAAGCGCTGGCTAAGAGATTCATCCCGCCCGCGCGCTTCTAAGCGCCGTTCACTGCCGTTCTATCCCCATTCAGGCCGGACATGCTTTAGTGATGACTCTATTAGCATACAATGTCGTGTAAACTAGTCAGTCATCGCTTAAAATAAGGACACCCTTCCATGATCTCTCGCAAGCCATATTGCGCCTATACTTCAGCCTCGTCGAGACGGATTCTCAAGAGCCCCGGCTACCTTCCAAAGGCTGCCTCACTGCTGCTGGCCCAAATCTTCTTGCTGCTTGTGTGGCTTGCGGTGGGAGCGTTTCCGGCGTGGGCCCAAGACGGGGCGAGCCTTTCCGGCGTGGTGACGGACAAAGCGGGCACACCCGTTCCCGAGGTCGCGGTGACAATCAGGAACGTCGACACGGGTACAACGCTCACCATCGTAACCGACGGTGGGGGGCGCTATCGGGCGTCCGCCCTGCCTCCAGGACGCTTCGAGATTCGAGCGGCAAAACTTGGGTTCGCCGATGAAACACGCACGGGAGTGAGCGTCGCGGCTGGCCAGGAAGCCACGGCCGACATTCAATTGCGGTCCAGCACTCCCGACGCCTGCGCGAGCGGCAAGGAGTTCGCTACCACCGATTGCACGCTGACCTGGCACGGCGTCACGCTGTACGGTGCGTATGACATTGGCGCCGGCTGGGTCAGTCACGGCTTACCGGAAAACGGCTACAACTATGAAGGCTCATCCCTGGTGAACCGGAACGGCTATCAACATCGGTTCCTCATCGCACCGAACAACCTGCAGCAGACCGGTGTTGGCATCCGGGCCAGGGAAGAGTTTTGGCACGGCTGGTCCGTGGTGTTCAACGCTTCCACCGGCGTTAATCCGCAGTCTGGCTTGCTCGCCAACGCGTCGGCCACTGACACTATCAACAACGGCCAACCCAGGAAGGCCTATTCGTACGCCATCGACGGCGCGCGCGCGGGCCAGCCCTTCAATGATGAAATCTATGGCGGTGTATCGTCCGCGATTTTCGGCACGCTGACTTTCGGCCGCCAGCGCTCTCTGGGCACCGATACGATGCTGCTTTACGATCCGGCCGGCGGCAGCTATGCCTTTTCATACATCGGGTACAACGGGACGATGGCCGGCGGCGGCGACACCGAGGACAGCCGTTGGGACGACGCCATGAAATATCGGCTCAGCTATGGCCCGGTCCATGTCGGCGCGATGTATAAATTCGCGGATGGTAATGGCGGCTGCTACTCGCCCTCCTCCACCT
>Ga0209006_10003339_pt1 | contig 14628 bp, 10 predicted proteins | sample JacPin_JW_Ref_O2_FD_188567 | JGI IMG/M metagenome (GOLD analysis project Ga0209006, IMG submission 188567) | Forest soil microbial communities from Algoma, Ontario, Canada - Jack Pine, Ontario site 1_JW_Ref_O2 (SPAdes) (version 2) | ecosystem: Environmental > Terrestrial > Soil > Boreal... | reverse complement strand
GTCGTGTTCAGCGGGCCAAGCCCCATGCTGTCATCTTTGCCGTCGAGCCTGAAACGGAGCAGCCAGGACTTCGTATTGAAACTGCTCACCTGAAGCCAAAGACCGTAGCCGTCGCACACGTCCTTCGTGGCGCTTCGGACCTTCGCTGTCGTGAGCCGGTTAATCTGCCTCTTCATCCGGAAGTCGAACCTCAGCAACCAGCTAACCTACACACAACAATACACCGGATGCAGCCGGTTGCAACGGACGCTGTCGGATATGCTAGTTCGCGTAGTCGACGACAATCATTGGGGATTTAGGACGCTACCGCATTTTCTCGGATAGGCGGATAACGGACGCCCCCTCCGCCATCGTCAAAGCCTAAATATCTGTAATCATTGGGAACGCCGCCCCTGGCATGGCGGCCCGGAGGATTTGGTGGATCCGGGCCGCCAGGGGCCGGTCTGAACGCGGTGGTGCGTTTTCCGCGTTCGACTCGACCGAGCCCAGAACACGACAATCAACCAACTTATTCAGCCGGGCCAAATCAAACATCTGTCATCAAAATTCGCTCGCGCAAAATGTGGAAAGCGGCAGCCCCTTCAGCCCGTTCGTATGACCTTCGCCCCGCGCCATGCGGTCCCATTCGACGGCGACGGCCCCAACCGAGGCCGGCCGCGAAACATCGTCAGAACTTCGAATCGCCCCAGACGGCATCGGAAATCTTTCGAGCGACCAACGCGTCAGGTGGCGCGGATTGGAGCCTAGCGATGCTGTCGATACGCGTGTCTGGCGGTCCCGCCGCAAGCCGCCACGCCGCAATGAGCCATTGGCTTGGCAGCGCCGCGGGGGGATTCGGAAGTTCGTTTGGCGGAACGACGACCAGGTTGTAATTCAGCCTCTGGCCGTGATTGTCGGCAATTTCGAGCGTCAGCACATCATTGAGATGAAGATCGCCCGGGCGCAACGGCAACGTCATATGAGCGCCGTCGCAAGTCTCCGCCTCAGCGATCGCATTGCCATTTCTCCCGCGCAATGTCGTCCGCACCGTGCGCGGCGGCGCGGATGGTTTCCATGCGGCGACGATTTCCCGAAGATCGGCGCCAATCCGCTGGCGCGTCTCGCTCATCCGATCGAGCGGAACAAGGGGCAGCGGCTCTTCCTCTTGAGGCCGGCACTGTTCGAACCCTCGCCCGGTCGCATAGACGGTCAAGCCGCTCTTCTTGAAGATATTGTGGTAAAGGGAACCCAGGTATGACTGTGCTCCCGGCGATACCGCGTCGGAAGCTTCCGGCGCCTGAAACACTGGGTCGTAAGACCCGCCGATATGGCGTTTCCCCTTTGTCGTTTCGAGAGTTACGACCGCCTCAGGACCGACTTCGAGACGATCGCCGTAACAAATGCGGGTGTCGCGCGTAACCGGGCCCTCACTGGATTCGCCAGCGCCCTTCGTGTCACTGGGTGCGGGCGCCCGTTTGAGATGTGTCTTGGCCGCGTCGCCCGTCACGGAATCAACCGTCGCGACCACTCGCTCCGTCGGGCATGTTTCATCGTCCGCGGCTGCCCGGCTCAGCGGAAGGATCAGGACGGCGGCAAGAAGATTGGCCGCAAGAACGCCTCTCATGGCGGCGCCGACTCCGTCGCCTTCCCGGTCGAAGGCTCCGGCTGCCGCGACGCCTTCGGATGGGAGGGAAACCGCCGCATCATGTAGCCCTCTACGGCTTCTTCCGTACCGTCCGCGACGGCCGAGCAGAATTCGATCAGGAGCACGACGATCGTACCGACAATGAAAAGGAGAATACCGAAGCGCCAGCCATGCAAAACGCTCCAGTGACGCGACAGGAACCACGAGACGACGGCGAAGAGCAGTCCGCAAACCAAAATGACGAACGCCTCTAAAAACACGCGCTGCAGGCGTCGCCGCACGGGCAACCGCGCCCCTTGAACCACCGACTTAAATGTCGGAAGCCAACAAAGGGGAATAGTCACCATTGCGGCGACGATGATGAAAAAGACGTCCAGCCCGAACTGAGCCGCGAGCCGAAGGTCGTCACTCGAGGACTCGAGGCTCAGCACCAAATTGACATGGGCGATCGCGCCCTGGAGATCGCCGAGCGGCGTCGACAAGGTATCCTCCGACCATGGCGCGGTGGCGCCGATCACGACGATGGCGTCTTTCAAGACGCCGAGGTCCGTCTTCGGAGAATCGATCAGGCTCTGATATGTGACAAGCAGACTCGCCTTGATCCGCGCGTAGGCCAGTCTTCTGTCTCCGTCGGCGTCGCCCGGTTTCTCTTTTCCCCCGTTATTCCTCGAGCCGTTTTCGCTGCTGTCATACTTTTGCGCGGTTTCATTCCCGATCGTCCAGCGAATGGGAACGATTTCCGGACTCGCTAGGTCCGGCGTCTTGATGCACGGCTCGGCCGCGCAGGGAGATTCGGCGCTCGCCAATTCGACCGCGCGCACCATCGCCGCTTCCCGGGAGACGATCTCTTCGCCCGGGCCAAATCGCACGTGATAGGCCGAGCAGGCGCCTTCGGGCAGCCCGTAGGCGCCAAGCGTGAGCACCGGATGAACAAGAGCAACCGAAGGCAGCGCCTGCTCGCCTGCGGATTGCCGCGCCGCCGTCAAATCGCTGAAGGCGGTCTCCAGTTCCGCCGGAGGAACCCGATCGCTTTGATCGTCGCAGGGCGGAAGCCGGCCCGCGGTGAAGAAGGCAGGAATGAGAACCGGAGTCTTGCTTTGCTTCGCGAGTTCGGCATGGAGGTCGGCATCATCGCGAAGACGATTGCGAAAGTCGAAATCGAGGTAGACGACGGCCGCGGGGGCCGATCTTGCGAGCTTCGTCAGCTCAGCAATCAGGCCTCGCGGGGTATTGTTTGGCAGCGATTGCGGCGAAGCGGGAGACTGCGAATCCTCATTCGGCTTCGTGCTCCATTTCCTTGCGGCGTTGTCGTCGATATCGATGAAAACGACTCGATGCGCGTTCGGAAGAAGGCGGATCTCCGGCGATCGGAACGCGTCGTAGACTTGGTCCTCGGCGGCGATCAGCTCCTGGAGCGGGCCAAAATCCAGCATCCTCAGAAGGTATGTGAACGCGAGAACGATCAGCGCGACGACCAAACCCGCCGCGGCCGTGCCGACGGCCCTGGCGAATGGAGACGGCGGGTCGTTCATCCTGGCGTTCATGAACGGCCCCGAGCGTCCCTCACTGATCACCGGACGCGCATTGGCTGCGATCTCGATCCGCTATCCTGCCGCTATCAGGACGACGAACCAGAAAAAGGGGTTGCCCTAAAGCTGATCGGTCGCGCGCCCGTACATCGACGGGTCGTCGTCATTCGGACCCTTGGCGGTCCAAATGACGCGCAGCGGCATCGGATCCTGCGGCTTGATCTTGCCGTCGGCATCGATCAGTTGCGCAGAGGCCCACTTGGCGCATTGCTGGTTGGTGACGTCAAGCACACGCTTGTTAATCTCCCCTGACGGCGCCATGCCGGACTCGCTCGAGGTCATCGAGTCGACATTGTCAGTCAAGCAATCGTAAATGATGCGCTCCGCCCGATATCGGAGGGCGAAGGCGTTAGGGTCGCGCCGCAGCGAAGGGTCCAGCGGAGCTACGCCGGCAGCGGAGGCATCAGCCAACAATTGCTCCGCGCTTTCACGGACGTCGCCGTTCACCAGATCCCCGTGGGTCTGATAGAGACGTTGCAGGAACAGGGTGGAGCTGCGATTTGCCGCCAGCAATTCCGAGGTCTCGAACAGCCGCGAATAGACGTTACGCGCCGATTTGCCAATGATCGAATTGAGGTCGTTCATCGTCACGGCGCCCCGGTTGGTGCCGTCAAACAGGCCTCCGAGCTCATTCATGACCTGATCGAGAATCATCACGCGCAGACGCTCGGGTGACCAATTCTCGCCCAGAAACGTCTCGAACCTGAAGAGTTTGGCGTCGTGAATGGAAGTATTCAGCGCTTCGAGAATCGCATGCTCGGTGACGTCCCCCTCTTTGGTCGAGTGCTGGGCGCTTTGGGCTTCCTGAATGCGCTTGATCACATCGTCGACCCGGCTGGTGTAGTCGCGATTGGCGTCGGCGTTGTAATCCTTGCCGATCTGATCGAGATCATCCGACGCGCCGACGGCCCCGAGCGATTGACCGGGCGTCACGGATTTCAGGATCACCTGTTCTTCCTGGGTAGTCGGCGGCGCGAGGGAGGCGAGCGCGCGGGACGACTCCTCCGGCGAAGGCGGTGCTCCGTTGCCCGTCGGATGCGAATGATTGGACGCCGCGCCGCCGGAGTACGGATGATAGGCGGGCGGAGGGCGATGACCATAACCGCCGCCTCCGCCGTGAAAGTGTTGCTGCATGAGCATGTTGCCAACCATGCCGCCCACCATGCCACCGACAAATCCACGGAGAAAGGAGTCGTTGGCGTAAGCGGCGGGCTGGTCGACGCCAATCACAATAAGGGCGGCCGCCCCCACAAGCTTCGCAAAGGTCGCTGGGTGCTTTACCGACTTGATGCCCATGAACTCCCCCCATGATACGGTTCAGTCCAATTCACATTATAGACCCGCTTTCTGACGATTTCAACGGCGGGGCTGACGGGTGGACTGCGCGTTTGCTTCTGCCTGCGCCGCGAGGATTTGCTGATTGATCAAGTCGGCGAAAGGCACTTTCTCCTTGCGCGCGGCCTGGAACGTAGCGGACAGCGTCCGACGCAGAACGTCGTTGTTGTAGCAGCGGGTTTCTCGCTCCAAGCTGCGGAACTGCGGCTCGGTCGGCGCTTCGGCGCGGCCCCAATCCCACACCCAAACCAGTTTGTCGGAGGTGTAGCCGCCGCAGTCGAGCGGGACGGTGAGCGGGCGCGTCTTTACCTTGCGCGTCTCCGAATCGACCGTCCCGTAGTAGCGCTGCAGGCGGTCGACTTCGTCTGGGGTCAGCAAGGCGCGATCGTTGACGTCGACGGCTTGGCCGTTCACGGCCATTTCCGCCAGCAGGATGCCTGCATCGATCTCGTAGAACGGATTGCCGTCGGGCTCGGTCGGATCAGCCTGAACGGAAAGCTTCATCGCGAGAAAGGCATATTTCATAGCCATCAGCGGGTCTTTGGCCTGATCGAGCTCGCCATTGCGGTAGATCTCTGCGAGCATGTTCGCCGCTCGGGCCGAACCATGGCTCAGCGCGCGCGTGAGCAGGTCGATTGCTTCGTTCGACCCGTTTTCCGGCTTGACCAGCACGCGGCCCGCAAGGAGCCGGCGGGCCAGTTCGATTTCGGCGTTTTCGTTGCCGCCGCTTGCGGCCAGCCGATAGTAGCGCTCCGCGATCTCTGGCTGAGGAGCGGGCAGGCCATACCCATGTTCCATCATTTGAGCCATGGTGTACTGCGCCGCCGGGTTGTTGTCGGAGGCCGCGCGCCCCCACCAGAGCAGGGCCTGGGTGTCGTCGGGCAGCACAGAGCTGGGAGCGACCTGGTCGCCGTTGGTGTTTATCTTGTAACCCCAAAAATAATACCAACCGAGATTGAACTTCGCAGCGTCAGACCCCGAGTATGCCGCCTGTTCTGCCATTTCGACCGCGCGGCGCGGATTCGGCGCGACGCCATACCCCCAGAAAAGCGCGTCGGCCGTCTCCACCTTCGCGGGGATCGACCCGGCCTCCGCAGCCTTGGCCATCCAACGATATGCCTCCGTGAGATCGCGCTGCAGGCCAAACGAGCCTTTGCTGTAACGGCGGCCCAATTCGTACATCGCCGGGGCGAACTCCTGGTTGGCCGCCTTCAATAGGAGGTTGTTGTCGCGAGCCTGCTCTTCGTCGCTCGCATCGGTATAGGCGGAGAGCGTGGCCAGACTGAAGAGCGCGGCCACGTAGCCCCGGTTGGCGGCGTCGTTGTAGGCGGCGCGCGCGTCGACAATGAGGGGCTTGCGGGCGGGATCGTCCAGCCGCAGCGCGTTGGCCGCAGCGAATTTCGCGCGGCCCAGATTGAAGAGATATCTGACAATGCGCGGATTGTGCTCAATCGATGTTTTGCAGGCGGCGATCGCCTTGTCGAAATCTATCTGATCGAGCGCGACCCCGGGGACCTCGGGCGGGCGGGATGGGTCGCTCTCTGAGGCCGCCCGCTCGTCGCATTCGTCGACCACCTTGGAGGTGGCGGACACGATCGGGGCCACGACCTCGGAAGAGCCGATCAGGCTGACGAGCGCGCGGCGCGCGAGTTCGGCCGTCGCACAATCGTGGAACCGTCGGCGATGCCTCTCCAGCGCCTCACGCTCGGGTTGCTGGCTGATCTCCGCCCAATCCACCTCGGCGCCGGCGCATTCCTGCTGCGTCAGCTGGAAGCGTTCGGAGCCGACCGGATCGACGAGCGCGAAATTGTCGCTGACACCGAGATTCTCGAAATATTCCGGCTCCTGCTGCCGGCCGCCCTTGAGAGCGAACGCCTTGACCATGCGGGTGATCCGCTGGCCGAGTTCGATCAAGGTTTGGCCCGGCCGTTGCAGTTCCGACCGGACGACTTCGGTGAAGAGGGAGTTGCGTCGATGATCTCCGAACCCGAAGCTCTCGATCGCCGTTTCGCCGAAGGAAGCCGAGAAGACAACGATCGAGCCCGCCGGCACATCCTTCGGCTGCAGCAGACGGCTGCCGGAAGTGAGGCCGCGTTTGATTTCCCGCTCGTCCATCGTCGCCCGGATGATCGAACGGCAAGCGTCAAGAAGGAGGATGGCGACCTTCGGCTTCTTGTCCGCGATCGCGTTCATCACATCGTTGACGGAAATGCCGTTCTTGGCGACTTCGTCAGTCTCGTAGCCCCCTTCGAACGACGACATCTTGAGCGAGATGATGTCGTCCCGGCGCTTGTCCGCTTCGATCACCTGGTCGCGCGTATAGGATCGCAGGCTCTTGATGTCGCCGAGCAAAAGGTAATCGGTATTGTTCGCTTCGACCCCGAGGCCGTGGCCGGAATAGAAGAAAAGAACGACGTCGCCTTCCTTCACGGTGGCGAGGAACGCCTGGAACCGCTTGTCGAAATCGCTCTTGCCACGCAATTCCTTCGCAAACGTGATGTTCTTCTTGTCGAAGCCCACTTGCTCGAGGTCGGCGGCGAGGTCCTGCGCATCATTGTCCGACCGGGTTAGGCTCGGAATATCCTGATCGGAGTAGCGCTGCTCGCCGACGAGGAATGCGCGCCGCGTTTGCGCGCTCGCCGACTCGGCGCCGAGCAAGCCAAATGCGGCGATCGCGATTCCGAACAGGGCCGCCCATGCGCTTGCCCACGCCCACGACGCTCGTTGCATGCCGCGCCTCATCAATGCACGCTCCTCAAGTTGGAATATCGTCTTACCGTCTGGTCCTGCTCAGGGCTCCAAATCTCTAGCGACCCGGAACCCGACCCGCTCCGACTGCTCGTCGACGCTGTCATAATCGCGCGCGGCGGCGCGCAGTTTGCCAGGAGCATCGGCCCAGGATCCGCCGCGCGTCACGCGCGAATCGCAATCGCCGGAAAGAACCGGAGCGCCGCTCGAGGCGACCGCGGGAGGGGTCGGGTTCCAGCAATCCTGGGTCCATTGCCGCACGTTGCCGAGCATGTTGTAAAGCCCGAACGGATTCGGCGGTCCATTGTCGACGGGCTCGGTCTTGAGCCGCGCGTCGGCCTTAGGGCTGCCATCGTAGGAACGCCGTGAATCGTAGACGGCGAGCTCGGGCTTGATGGCGCCGAACCAGAACGGTGCGTAGGAGCATCTCAGGCTCTTGCAACCTCGCGCGGCATATTCCCATTCCGCTTCGCTCAGGAGGCGGTAGGGCTGGCCAGTCTTGCGCTTGAGCCATTGCACATAAAGCTGTGCGTCGGTCCAGGTTGCGAAGATCGCCGGGCGCTTTCCACGGCCGAAGTCGAGGTCGCCGAGCTGGCGGTGGCCGCAGCCGCCCTGCGCAAAACAGGCGTCCCATTGGGCGAAAGTCACGGCGTAACGGCCGACCGCTAAGGGCCTGGCTATCTCGACTGTATGGGGCGCGGCCTCGAACGTCTGGCGCCCACTTTCGCCGAGCGGGGAGCCAAGCGATGCCCTGCCGGCGGGCACGACGACCATCTCAGGACACTCGTCGCATTCCTTGAAGACCTCGCCACCGGAATCATTCGCCGCGATCTTCGGCGGGGGAGCGACGGATATCGCCGCGGCGGGCGCTACGGTGGACGGGCCTGGCGCGGGCGCCGGCGAGGAAAACGCGGGCGTCAGCGCAGCGGCGAGCGGCGCTTTTGGCTCGGGCGTCGATTCGAGCGAAGCGGCCGGCCCGGACGGCGAATCGCTTGCTCCCATCAGCACCACCCCGCCGTCCGGAAGATCGCTGCGGACAACGTCGGGAACTTGCTCGCCCGAAGTTTCCGCGCGCACCTTCTCGCGGATGCGCGCGGAGGCATCTTCAATTCGCAAGCCCCGCGTCGGTAAGGTCGCGGCGAAGGCGCGCGCAAAAGGGCTGCCCTGGCCCGCCTCGCCGTCCTGGGCTGTTTTGCCCTCGCGCGTGGACAGAACCACGTACGCGCCCTCGAAAGACGACGGGTCGATGGGAGCGAAGCCGCGAGAGCCGACGCCACGGTGAGCTAGGGCCGGGACGTTGCGGCAGGCGTCGATGAAGATCAGCGTCGCCCGCGCGTGCCCGATAATCGATTCCTCGACGTGGTCGAGCGGTTCGCCGCCTTGCCGCAAGCCCAATTCCGTCTTCGCCTGGAAATTGGCCGAAGTCGTCATCAGAAGATTTTGCTGGCGTCCGTCCGCGGCGACGGAAAAGCCGTGACCGGCGAAATAGAATAGCGCCACCTCAGCCCCTTTGCTCGTCTCGACAAAGTCGGCGATCGCCTGTTCGAAGCCGTCAAGATCGAGGTTGGTTTTGACGGCGACGTCGAAGCCCATCCTTTTGAGGCTATCCGCGACGATGCCGGCGTCGATGGAGGGGTTCGCAAGCGGGGCGTCGGGATAGGCGCCGTTGGCGATGACGAGCGCGACATGGCGCCCGGCCAGGGCAGAAGCGGCGCCCGGCGTCGCGGAAGAGCTGCCGCTGGGGGCGCTGGCGGCGGCGGCCGCGGTCCACCATGGCTTGGCCGACCCGTCCCTGGGCCCCAACGCAAGCTGACCGCTATGCGCGGGAGAAGAAACTGAATTCGCGGCGACGAATTCAGCCGGCGTGCGCGACTCCTCAGCGGCGGCTGGAGCGGATAGACCCAGTGCGAGCGCGATCAGCGCCAGAGGCACCGCGTCGGACGGATCGGGTCGGCGTCGCAGAGCCGGTCGAATCGCCGTCCCGATGGCTCTGACGGGTGGAATTCCGGGCGAGATCTCGATCACCTTTCTCAACCTCGCATCGTCTCGCCCCGCTCTACATTCATTAAGATCAGAGGACGCCCATAGTCCACTGAAAAGAGATGTGCCATGTCGGCGATCGCGGGGACTGTGGACGCGCCATTCGCCACGTTGGCGGGATTGGCCGGGCGGGAAGCGGCCTTTTTTCCTCCGCAAGGGCTATTGCCGCTTGTTTGTGAACACCCCAACATAGCCGACCCGCGCGCTCGGATCTGTCTTCAGCGCGCTGGCCAAAAAATCTGGAATTAGCGCCGCGTCGCGCCTCAGATGACGTTCGCGCAGCCGCGCTAACAAATCATCCGCGGGCTTCGACGTAGCCAACGCCACGATCGTGTCCGCACCGAAGGGCGGGGTAACCCGCAGCGCGCAGCGCCAAGCGCCTTTCTGCGGGTCTGCGCAATGCGCGGTCTCCCCCGGTCCGCTGGGGTAGAGCATCTGTACGGTCGCGTCGGCCGCAACGTTAAAGACGACAAGGCGCTGATCGGCCAGTTCGTCGATCTCGATTCGTGCTTCATCACCAGCGCTCAACAGCTGGCCTCCGGTCTCGAGCTGCACGGGAAGGTTTCGATCCTCGGTGATCTCGCGCAATCGACGCACTGTCCAGGTTCTGTCGATGACGCCACCCATGAGCGACCCGTCGACGAATTGCATCACCAAGTCGCCTCGAGACAAAGCCTCCCTCTTCCCAACGTCCCAGACGAGATCGGCGCCGTCGACCGCCGGCGACTTTATGAACGGCGCGTTGCCCTTCTCGATCGTCCCCCAACGGTCCTCCGCCCCATCGACCATCGCGACGCGGACCGCGTCGATTGGCGCCTCGATCGCCGTTGGCGAAGGCGAGCCGGCGGGCGAGAACCCGCGCGCCTTCGTCGGCTCCGGCGATGGCAGAGCGCCAGCAAACGTCAAAACCGGCTTGCCGTATACGGAAGGATCCGGGCTTTGCGGCTCCACCTGAATCAATTGGCGATCCTGCGTCGCGTGCCGGACGTTGGGCTTCAAATATTCATATAGCGCTTGGCGTGTGATGACTCCGTCCCTGGCCAAATCTCCGGCAAGGGCGCGAGCGAGAAAATAGCTGAGAGCGCCCCGTGGTCTCGCGGCCTCCAGGCCGTCGGTTTCCGGAACAACGGATTTGCTCGTCGCGCCGGAGAGGAAAGTGACATGGGGCATCAAATCTACGTTGGCCCGTGCTTCCTTTTCAGTCATGGTTATACCGACAAACTGCTCCCGCTCGGTTGCGCCGGCTCGGATCTCATCGGCGCTGGCGCGCAGAACCCGCAGCCGCATCGCACCGGTTCGGGGATCGACCTCCCGCATGCCGCCGCCGAAGCATGAATCCATCATGACGAGCGCTTCGACGCCCTTTGCGTCGAGCCGGGACAGCCACGCCCGCATTTCCGGATTCACGACGACTTCGCCGCTGCCTTCACCAGCAAAGTTGAACCCGGAAAGGGCGATCTGGTCGTTGACGCCATCGGGGTCGACCCCCTGCCAGCGGGAATATTCCGGCACCCGCATGCCGTGCCCGGCGAACGCGAACACGACAAGATCGCCTGGCCTCGACTCGGCGACGAAGGAATCCATTTGCGCGACGATCTTTGCGCGCGTTGCGTCGGCGTCCAACAGAACGACCGGCTTTACGCCGTCCCGACTGAGCGCACCGGCAATGTCCTCAGCGTCCGCGCGAGCGCCTTCCAACCGCAGTGATGAGGGCAATCTCCAATAGTCGTCGACGCCGATGACGAGCGCGCGGATCGTCCCACCGCCCGGCGCTCGCAAGTCATCCGCTGAAACCGCGCCGAGCCCAGCGAGCGTGGCGGCCGCGACCCCGACCGCAATCACGAGCAGCGTCAGTTTGTGCATCGTCCTTTCCTGTTCCTGCTCGGGTCACAAGCCGAAGGTCATCAATCCGGCGCGCCCTTGCGAAGCTCCTCTACCCGCTGGTCTAGCTCCTTGCGCTCTTCTGGCGTCGCGGGCGGCGCAGCCTGAGAGATGTAGTAAATGGCCGAATCGTACCACGCGAGCGCATCCCGGTATTGGCCGCGACGGGCGCAATAATCGCCTAATTTTTCGCGTGATCGCCAGGTGCCGCCGATTTTGATGATTTCCTGGGCGAATTCGATCATTTGTTCTCGCTCGCTCTCGGTCGGAGCGGCACCGGCGATATCGATAATGGAATCGATCTCTTGGGTGCGATACGCGTCGATATCGAAATTGCAAGCGCTGTCGTCGGCAATCGCCGCCATCGCAACTTTCACTTTCTCGAACGACTTGTCGGCGACTGCGCTGTTGAAGTCGGCGACAAGCGCGCCGCAGTCGGCGGCCGCGGCTGGCCCTGTCAAGGCGAGGCAGGCGCCGAGCGAGCATAGATATCCGCTCGGTCTCGAGAACATCCTAGGCTCTCCCAACTAAACGTCGCCGCTCGGTCTGAGCAGGAGTCGCTCAAGCAATCGCGGCCACAACCTGGCGCTTGCCCTCTCTCCGCCGGCGAGGCGTCAATCGGACACCCGCACCGTGAAGGCGGAGTTGAGGTCGGCAGGCTGCACGTTCAGATTCCGTAATTCTTGCAGGATGTCAAACAGAACCGAAGTTTTCTCCGCGTCCACCGGAACACACCAATTGCGCCCGCCGAAAGCGGCCGAAGCGAGACAACCCGACCCGCTCCCCTCGACGATGTCGACAAGCGGCCCCTTCAGCTGATTCGCGGCGTCGCTGAGGAATGGCACGTCATCCGTCGCACCCCATGCCTGGCCGACGTATTCGAACACCCCGAGCGGCGACCGAAGCTTGATGAACTCGAGGGTCACTCTCCCGTACGGTTGGAATACGGAAGAGAATTTGACCCGCCTGGGCGGCGGTTTTGACCCGGTGGGCGCTGAAGATCCGCTCGGCGCCTTCTCCAAGACCGCGTCACATCTTAGTTCTGGCGAACCGGTGGTGAAGCGCGGGCTTCCGAGCGTGGGATCGAAGCACAATTTGCCGCCCGATTCGGGTATCTTAGTGACGTTTTGCTGGGACGCGGTCGGGGTGTTGACGGTGTTCGTGCCCGGACTTGGCGCGGCGCCTGCGCTCGCGCCCGGAACCAGCTCCGCTGTGAATCCATAATCATCATAGAGCTGCAGCCAGCGAACGAACTTTGCATAGTTGCAATTATCCGGATTTTCAAACATTTCCTCCACTGACCAGTAGGAATTGGTGTCTCGTAACTTGTCGTCACAAGAATAATCATAACTCTTTGCCCTGCCCAATGCATCTGAGTCGCTATGATCATTGTCGCGAGGATGATTCCTGAACAGGGCGACGCGGCCATTGTGTGAGACTATGATGCTGTCAATCACCGCATGGTAAACTATTTCTCGCGGATGCGCGCCGACAAGCAACGCCAAGTCTTTGAAGCTAACCGGGAAGAGCATCCCTTCCTGAAAACTGGTGGTGATAATTGGATTAGCCTGGTAGCTCGAAGTGACTGAACTACTCAAGGAATTGGTTATTGCGTAGGTTTGTTGGGCGGCGGTCTGGTGAGGTCCCAGAGTGACCGTCGGCAGACCTGTCGACAGCGCTTCCGCCTGACCTCCCGCTATTTGAGATATGGCTACGAAAGTCGTCGATTGATATTTGGATGCTCGAAGTACATTGAGTAATGTCTCTTGGTTTGAAGCGTAGTGCGAATTGACGTTGCCATCATATATTCTTGAACCAAACTGATCGACGCTCGCACAGGACCCTAGGATAATACACATAAATAATAAGGCAATTCGACCGACGGAGAGTCCCGTCATTAGCCAACCCCCAGCATTCATTGCTTTTTCATAGTTAAATTGATATGGCTGTTCCTTGTCAATCAAACAAACCGGAGAGGCGCTGCAAATGCGTGGACAATTCAGAGCGGCGACTCGCGTGCCCCGTTCTGGCCTTAGGAAAGTATTTCTTGCGCTTGCCGTGAGTATAGCGCAAGTCGCCGTGACCCCTATTGGGCAGGTCCAGGCCGCAGATCCAGGCAATCCCGTTCGCATTCGAGAAATTCCGGTCCCTAAACCGGACGGAACGTCAAAGGCAGACCCCGGTAATCCCGCTCCTACTAAGGAAGTCGTTCCTCCTCCCTCGACCACGGAAAACACGACGCCCACGCACGCTACCGACAAACCCGAATAGCGGGGGGACCTGGAGGATCACATCCACTGGCGGAGCGCCGGAGAGACCACGTGATTTGAAGATCCCTCTCCCCAAAACCAGTCGCCTCTGTCCAACACACCCGGGAAGACCGCAGCCCTTTGTCCCAAGCGAGCCGGTGAGTCTTTGACCCGATGTTAAGGAGATGGAGAACCGCCAACCGTGACGTCACAAAAAAGTGCCAATGGATGCAATACGTTCTTCGCGGATTTGGTCGAGGAAAGTAGAGGAGGAACTCTGCTATGGCGCAAGCCAAGCGTGCTTCGAAGGGGAAGCGTCCAAGTAAGGCCGTATCCGTCCTAGGAATCGCCGGGATGTCTTTGGCCGCGTCGACGGGCGGATCGCCAGCGGATATACCGCCGGCGCCTTTCTCGGCGCCGACTGCCGGATCGGTAGCCGATATCCTCTGGCAGAATACGGCGTTTCAGATCCCCTTCCTCGATGAGGAGGAAATCTCGGACGTCAGCCTGGCGACGTTCCATCTCTTCGACAAAGACAACCTCGGAAACTCCCAGTCGGGCATACAAGTCGCTGTTCGAGGCTGCGGCTGCGGACACGGCTGCGGAGGCTGCGCGGGCAGAGGCTGCGGCGGCGGCTTTCGAGGCTGCGGGGGCGGCTTTCGAGGCTGCGGCGCTGGCTTTCGAGGCTGCCGAGGCTGCGGCGTTGGCTTTCGAGGCTGCGGCTGGGGAGGCTGCGGCGGCTGTGGCGGCTGCGGCTGGGGCTGGGGCTGGGGCGGCGGTTGCTGCTTGTCGTGGGGAGGTTGCGCCCTCTGCTAGACTGGGGCGACTTGCGATTACGTTGACGGACGCAAGGGGTCGTGCCCGGATTTGACCAGGTTCGACCCGGCCAAGGATCTTGTTTGCGGCGCTAGCCTCAAGCACGCTCGCGCGCAAGCTTGGCGATGGAGCTTTGCGCCGGCGTCCGGAGCTGCGGCGAAAGTGCATATGCTGACCTCATGACAGGCGATCACGGAAACGCGTTTACACAGCTTAACGGCAAAGGCGTTCCGCAGTTCGCGCCGAATTTCAGCGTGTACGTCCTGCCACCCGATGTCGTGTGCCTTTATTCCGAGGACCGGAAGTTCTTGCTTCACGGCGAACTCTATTGCGCGCTCGCCTACGC
>Ga0209006_10003338_pt1 | contig 14628 bp, 11 predicted proteins | sample JacPin_JW_Ref_O2_FD_188567 | JGI IMG/M metagenome (GOLD analysis project Ga0209006, IMG submission 188567) | Forest soil microbial communities from Algoma, Ontario, Canada - Jack Pine, Ontario site 1_JW_Ref_O2 (SPAdes) (version 2) | ecosystem: Environmental > Terrestrial > Soil > Boreal... | reverse complement strand
TGGAACACTTCCCAGGGTCCGCAGAAGTCGATGATCACCGCGCCTTCGGAAATGGGAAACGCAACCGGGATGCTGCCTTCGGCCGGAGGCGTCAGTGGACTGGAAACGGGTCTAGTTTTGTCTGTGCCACTCTTGGCCTGGACTCCGCCTGTCCCGGCGAACCACTTGCCGGCCAACAGGGATGGGATTCCAGCAGTCAAACCGAGTGCCGCCGATCTCTTGAATAATTCTCTTCGGTTCATAATGTCCTTTCACTGTTTTTATGACGTTTTTCCCTAATTTGAAGTAATGATTCCGGAGCCTTCGTTCTATCGTCTTGAATTCGGCGCCGATGTCGAAACTAATCAACAATCCTTTTATGGCAATGGTGTCGCAACAATGTTGTTCGCGTGGCACAAGACCCAGACCCGCCAGATTAGCTCGTGGTCAAGTCTGTGAAGCGGTGCCGGTAGTCGTTCGGAGGAACATGCAGAACGCGAAGAAACGATCGGCGCAAACTCTGAATCGAGCCGAAACCACAGTCTATGGTGCAGGCCTGGTACTTCGCCGACTGATTGTGCGCAGGACCGATTGGCCCGCCGGCTGTCAACTGGGACGAGAAAGTGTGGCACTGCAGACAGAGCGTGTTCACCGGCATCACCTTGAGTAGCCGTGGATTGGTGGAACCGTGAGGGGTGTGGCAACTGCTGCAGCCCTCGGTCTTCACCGGCGCGTGCTCATAGATGAAAGGACCTTGTTTGTCGACATGGCACTTGTAGCAAACGGCGTCACCGCCCGGCAGGCTCCGTAGCTGCCGCACGGTTGCGGTGCCATGTGGGTTGTGGCAGTCCACGCATTGCACCAATCCCTCGTTGACGCGCCACGTACTTGGAAGCTTCCGAAGAAGGAGCAGTGGCCGTAGGTGCGGTGGTGGATTGGTCGTTCTTACCAGCAGCCTGCTGGTTGGCTTGGCCGGCGGCATACGCGGCCGCAACGAAAAGACATACCGCCGGGAACAGAAAAACTCGACAGGCTTTGTGATAAAGTTCGTGGCTCATAAGTTTGAGTCCCTCAGCTTCATCTCATCAAGCAGTGCGAGACGCCCCCAGTCACTGGTTTAAATTTCCTGGAAATTGCGGAGATTCTAATGTGACTTACAGTTCCGAGACCGTTCACAATTGCTCATCACTCAACAATCAATGAGCGCCGCCTGTCTGGTGCGAATTGGTCTCAGCCGGCGATTCGATTGGTGGGAGTCGCGCCTGTAGGTCGATTTTCTATTGGCGGACCGGTGCAGTTCTGTGATTCCGGTCACAAATGAGAGTTCGACACTACGATTCAGTGATGAAATGTCCACGCTCTTCTCCGCTTCCAATGTCCGCCGTCAGTCGGGACACAATGGCTACTGGACTCTGCCAGAAGTGCGAGCAAGCTCATCCCGGCCGCCTCTACGACTACGACGATAAGGGCGACTGCGCCGAGACCGTTGCGCCAAAGAAAACGCCGAATCCTCCACCAAGGAATTCGAGAGAAAAAGAAGCAAGCAATTCGGTAGGGGAATGTTCATGGTTTCTGTGCACCCCGTGGCGTCGAGGGTGCAGTCTGGGAAGTCCGGGAGATCGATAAGGAGTTCGTCGGGCCATCCCACGACGTCGTCCCGCGGAGGGACAGCGGGTTCTGCTGCGTCAGTCCGACCCGGAGGAATCGCGTGATCTGGTGACTGGGGAAGATGCGGTGCAACCGTCCAACGGAAGTCAGAGAACTGCACCGCCAGAGGAGTCAGCCATAGGTCCAACTTCTCAGGTCGGAGAACGAATTGCGGCTCCTTCACATCACTCTCCTTATGCCTGACGCACGGTATCAAGCACGTGATCCCGTGTCTGCTCAATATTGCACATCTTGAGTTAAAGGAGAGAGAATACGCTCGAAGCCAAAGTATCACCTATAACTATAACTATAACTATATCGCGTTGCGAGGCATGGCTGCTCTCCGTCATCTATAGCAATGACACAGTCGATAAAAGACCAGCTAACTGACGAAGAAGATAAGTGATAGCGCCAGCAACAACCCCCAGACGTCAACTCTAACTGGCACCGGCAACTAAGAGCATTGGGACCCACGTCGGAGATCAGCGGTGTACGTACACTTTCCCTATTTTAGTTTTGGGAGGACACAATGATTCGAGAACGAGCGCTGAAGGTCGTGTTGATTCTCGTGGGGTTGCTCTTTTTAGCCGGCGTTTACCCCTTGTGGAGATTGCAACTGGATCCATCTGAGCAGATGCTCGGTGCCGTCTATGCCACACTTGGACTTTTCCTGCTGGTTGCCTTACGTAACCCGTCAGCGAATCGCAGCCTGATCGCCTTCACGGCATGGTCGAGCCTTGTTCACGCCGCCCTGATGGCGGTGCAGGCATTCCGTAATGTGATCCCACGCGAAGATCTGCTGCACGCCGTACTTCCGCTTGCTATCGTCGGTGTAGCACTAGTCGTGCTCGCACCCGCAAAGCTACGGATGGCAGATCCTGACCGCGCGGGCAACTGACCCTTCAAGAAAGAGGTTCAGCACAGATTCCGAACGCTCGCGTTCAAGCACACGAGTCGCAGGGAGCTATGCGGGGTATCCGGTTGCACCCCAAGTCCTTCAAAAGCCAGTCTTTCGATCATTTCCTCTGAAAACTTTCGGTAACCGGAACCCGTCCTGGGTGCCGCCGGGAGGAATCCTTTCTCTTCGTAGAAACGAAATGGTTTCCAGATTTACGTTGGCGCGTTGCGCGAGCTGGCTTCTCGTCAATCCGTCCATGTTGCAAGCATAAACCCTCTGGCTTCCTGCAGGGTCAAGAGAGATCTTTGCATTTGGACTCCGGCGTCTCGCCACGCACTGACCGGACTCGGGAAGGCCTTTGAGGGGTTTCTGGATGGGTAGGCCCTGACTCTGGAATGCATTTCAGGGTTGATCTTCTTTTGGTGCAAAACAGCCGTTCCAAAGGTCTTCCTTCTGAGGGGGGCACCATCGCCAGTAGAGGGAGTCGTTCTTGCCTCGAGGGTGTCGGGGTTGATTTCTTGGCCGCTTTGTCCCCTCCGCAGAACAACACACGCGCAAAAGGGATGCGCAAAGGGATTGACAGGAACGTGCTAATCGGATCAGAATTCTCGCAATAAGAGGAAACTTATCGATGTAATACGAAATACGCAGAGTAAATAAAACGAAACATCTTGAAAACTGTTGGGAACCTATGCGGGGAGTGGAGGATGCGTCCACGCGAATTGGAAACCTGAAAACCATCGTTTTAGGCAGCACAAATATCCATCGGGAGGTTTTTCAATGATGAATCGCTTCGACCGCAGTACTCAACACACGCTGAAGAGCGAGTTGATTCGCGCTGTGTTTTTCTTTCTGTCCGGCTGCCTCGCACTTTCGTATTGTGCGCAGGCCCAAGTGTCCTACTACGTCGCCAAAACGGGCAGCGACTCCAACAGCGGGAGTGCGAGCGCGCCCTGGCTGACCATCGGGCACGCGGCTCTTGAAGCGACGGCCGGGGCCACTGTCTATGTGGGAGCCGGAACTTATAACGAGAGCGTGACTTTCGCCAACTCAGGAACGTCCTCAGCTCCCATCGTCTTTAACGGACAGGGTGTAGCGATAGTGGATGGCACTGGCGTCTCCTGCTGCGTCTCGCCCACCTTCGCTCAAAGCAACGGCTTCATCGGTACCAACACGCAAGGGCTGTTCAACATAGGTGCCGCGAGCGGCGTGAACTATCTCACCATCGAGGGGTTCACCGTCCAGAACTACAAGGTTTCGACGGCCTCGAAAGTTCCCGTTGGAGTCCTCATTGTTGGCGGCGGAACCGGAATCAACTTCCTCAACAACACCGTTAAGAACATCCAAACCACGGCGGGGAAGAGGGGCAACGCTTACGGTATCGGCGTTTTCGGTATTAGCGCCACTCCGCTCAGCGTGACCGTCAGCGGCAACACGGTCACGGGATGCCTGACCGGAGAAAGCGAGACGACCACCTATAACGGCAACGTGCAGAACTTTGTCGTCTCCAACAACACAATTTATGACAACGACAACATTGGCATGGATGCGATTGGTTTCGAGGGGGTCGGTCCGACGGGCTTTGATCAGGCCAAGAACGGAGACGTCTACGGCAACCTCATCTACAACAACAGCGCCAAAGCCAATCCCGGCGAAGGCAATCAGTACGATGAGGATGGCCTGTACTGCGATGGGTGTACAGAAGTGACGTTCGAGCGCAACACGCTCTATGGCAACGACCTGAATTTCGAGGCTGCGAGCGAAAACGCGGGTGAAGTCTCGAGCAACGTGATCTTCCGCAACAACCTTGACTACGCCGCAAATTCGTGTGGTGTTTCAGTGGGCGGCTATGCCAAGTCCGGGACGGGTGGAAGCACTAACATCACCATCGTGAACAACAGCCTGTACGATAACGACACGCAGAAGACAGGCAGCGGCGAGTTCCAGATCCAGTATCGCGCCACCGGCATTGTGTTCGAGAACAACATCGTATATGCCGGCGCGCAGGGTTTGTTCATTCACGGGTTCACGACGGGCAGCAGCGTTACTTCAAACTATAACGATTACTACACGACGAGTTCGACCACGACGTTTGAGTTGAACGACAAGAGCTACTCCTCCTTTGCTTCCTACCAGTCGGCAACTGGACAGGATAAGAATTCGGTGTTCTTGAATCCCGACTACCTCACTCTAACCACTTGCACGTCGACCAAGGAGAGCGGCCCCCCGACTCCGATCACGACCTGCTCACCGACGCCGGATTATGACATCTCGACGAGTTCTCCGGCCGGGAATACGGGCAACGCCAGTCTGGGTTCCGCCGATTTTGGGACGGTGGACTTCAACGGCAATCCCCGTGTCAATGCCAGCGGACAAATCAACATAGGAGCCTATGAACAGTAGCAGGGACGGACTTAATCTGTTTAACCCGGACACGCAACCAAGCTTCGTGCCCGCTTTATTTGCCCCGCAACATCGGCTGTGGGGACCATGAACCATGCCTTCTGTGTGTCTCGTCTGTCTCCTGGTCGCCGGCTTGATCTTCGGGCAAACTGCACAACCGGCTACACCTGCTGCCGCCCGACCCCAGGCGCAAAACATAGCTCCCACTGCGGCGGGTGAGGGCCCCGAAGTAAAGGTTGAGCCCGACGAGCCGGTAATTACGGTGAATGGCTTCTGCCCCGATCCGGCCCCGCCGGGCGACGCGTGCAAAACCGTCGTCACACGCGCCCAATTTGAAAAGCTAACAGAAGCGCTGCAGCCGGGCATGTCGCTTTCCCTCAAACTCAATGTAGCCAACGCGTATGCGCACAATCTGAGAATGGCAGCCGCTGCGGAAAAACGCGGGTTCGACAAGACGTCTGCGTTCGAGGAAGAGATGCGCTATGCGCGCATGCAACTGCTTTCCCAAGACCTGACCCGCGTGCTGCAGACCGAGGCGAACAACGTCACCGACACCGACGTCGAGGACTATTACAAGAAGAACCAGCTCTCCTACGAGGAAGCTACCGTGGCGCGGATTTTTGTCCCCCGCGCAAAGCAAACAACATCAACGCAAGCGGGCGCGACGCGGCAGACCGAAGCACAAACGAAAGCCGATGAGGACGCAATGACCAAACTCGCCGCCGATCTGCGCGCCCGCGCCGCGAGCGGAGAAGACCCCGACAAGTTGCAAACAGAGGCTTACACTGAAGCTGGAATCCCGCGAAACACGGCCGACACGAAGATTGAGAAGGTACGCCGCGACGCGCTGCCTCCGCAACATGAGACGGTCCTAAACCTGACGCCCGGAGAAGTTTCGCAAGTATTCTCCGATCCTGCCGGTGCCCACTTCATCTACAAAATGATCAGCAAGCAGACCTTACCGCTGGAAAATGTGAAAACGGAGATCCGGGCTGTAATTTCCAGCCAGCGTTATCGCGACAGCATGAAAGCATTTCAGGGCGGCGTCGTGTTCAGCGATGCCTACTTCAATCCTCCCGGAAGATCGGCGACACCACCGCAGCGAACTCCCCAAAGACAGAGAAAGAAGCCGCCAGCCCCCGACGATCGAGGACACGACTAGAGTGGATGGCCAAAGGCGATCATCATTGTCACGGGCGTTCGGGCAAGCGCAGACTCGCATTTCAGGGGAATGGCTCAGGCCGATGCACTGCGTATCGCATCTGAATATTTGCTGATCATATCGATCAAATGGCGAAGTCACGATGGCTGCGGATTCAACTTGTCAACCGTGGGTTTGCTCCGACGCTTACGCTCTAGACGAGTCCAAGAGTCCGAGCAATTCTGCGATAAGCGGACTAGGAAACTACACATTCCTACCGGGGAAATCGTCGATGAAAAGAACCAATGTTTATGCGAGTTCGCTTAGCGCAAGATTGAGAGGGTTTTTAAACGCCCTCGAAAACCTCCCCCTTCGACCACGGCCACCTCGTCAAAATGCAACCCATTGCAAGAGATCGATTGTAGAGGCACTCTTGGAATTTGGTCGGCAGTTATGCAATGCGGTTTCAGATGCCTATCACTCCCGAAGATCGAGCTCGGCAGAATATCGACAAGCTGCTGATGGGGGCCGGTTGGATTGTTCAGGACAAACGAGTAACCAATCTGTCTGCTGGGCGCGGAGTGGCAGGTCGGGAATTTCCGCTAAAATCCGGCTATGGCGAAGCCTTTTCGCTGCCTCCATTTGCCTTGATATACGCAGTAATGAACGGTCCCAGCAGCCACGGCCAAACCGTTTCCCTGGTGGTAAGCGCCGTCGCGATATGGAGGGCCGCCGGTGTAGCACCCGCGGTATTGCGGGTCGCTTGGTGCGAGGCTGCGAAGTCCGAAGGGGTTCAGCAGGTGTTCTTCAACTTTCTCCACCACAGCTTCTGTAACGATCCCGTGGTGACGGGGCAACAGTGAACTTCTCCGAGATGTCAGAGGCCGATGAATGAGCGACTCATGGAAAACATCTCCCATGAACGCATGGCAAACGGATTCATCGTCGCAAGTCGGCCTCTCGCCAACGATCTGTCGGTTACCGCTCTGCGTTTATCGCGACAGATAAGGAGGCGTTAGTTCCGCATCGCATCGCTTCAACGCCACCACGACTAGTTTCCCAATGCGACTTCTTCGTCCAATTCCGGCGAACCCGCGAGGGACCGGATCAGTTTGCCGACGCTATGAGCGACGCCGAATGACTCCGCAACAGCGGGCGGGTCGAGAAGTCCGAGTCCGCAGGTGGCTGTGATCATCGCCCGCTGGGCAAATTTCTGGGGATCACCAGCCAGGGACGCGGCTTTCAGCCAGCGAAGGAAAATGCTCGCCGAGTCTACGGCGTTCACTCCGGAGCGTGTGGGGACTATTCCATAAGCGACGGTTCCACCCTGTTGCATGAAGTCAAGCGCATGCCAATCAGCAAAGAACGAGTCCAGCCCTTCATGGGCATCGAAGGAGATAATGTCTGGTTGCACGCGGCACATGCGCTCGAAGGGACGCGCTGCGCAGCAATGTAGTCCGGCATAGGCTCCGCGACTTCGCACGCCCTCGAGCGTGGCCGCCAATGCGTTGAGACGCTTTTCCTCAGGAACGGCATTTGAAACTGGCGCGTCCAGGCACAAAGCCGGTTCATCCACAAACAGCAGCACAGGCAATCCAGCTGATTGCAGGCGATCAATCTGCCAACCGATGATCTGCGAGACATGGAATGCGATGGCTGCAAAAAGTGTCGGATCCGCCAAGAACGGTCGGCCACTTTGGAACAGATACGCCGACAGCGTGATGGGGCCCTCGAACTGCCCCTTGACGGCGATTGCGGCGCTGAAGAGACCAAATGACAGTGCTTCTTCGAACGCGCCGAAGCCGGCAGCATTTGCCGGTGTCAACTCTCCGCTACTCCGGTGAAGAATTTCGAGCACCGACTCGAGCTGGCCTGCTTTCACCTGATAACCGTAGCCTTCGCTACGAGGCTCAATCAAATTTTCGACAATACCGAGGCCCTGGCCGACGATACTCTCCTGTTGTGAGAGTTGAGGCAACTGCGGCCAAAAAGGGACTTCCGGCGAGAATTCCGCAACGGAACGAATCGCCGATGCGGCCGACGTGAGAGGCAGGCTGCCAATGCCTGTGACCGCGCCCGCCGCGACGAAGGACATTCGGCTAGTGCGAGACTTGATGGCTGTGGTTTGCACTCTTTCTCGATGCTCCGCTCGGAAAGTCCCTTGCATTCAACGGTATCACGATTACCACGGTGATGACACCCGCACCGGCTAGGACATCCTGCGATCGCTATAATATTAAGGAGGTATGTTCCATGGAAAATGTCGCTAAAGTAAGGCTGAAGCGAAGGCTGCCCGAGATCATCAAAGGGATATGACGAAGGCCCACCAAGATCCGCTTGGAAAGATCCTCGACAGTCGCATCGCCATCATCGATGGAGCGATGGGCACGACGATTCGTACCTATGGAATGAAGGAAGCGGATATCCGTGGGGAGCGCTTCAAAGACTCGACGAAGAGTCTCTTGAACAACGGCGACCTGTTCTCCCTGACTAAGCCAGAAATGATCGGCGATATCCATCGACGGTTTCTGGAAGCGGGCGCGGACATCATCGAGACAAACACCTTCGGGGCCACCAGCATCACCCAAAGCGAATTCTTTGTCGACGATCCACGGGAGCGCGGCGGCCGCAAGGATCCCGCGTTCTACCAAAAGATCGTCGAAGATCCGTTTCTCGGCAGCCTGGCGTGGGACATCAATGAGCAATCGGCGCGGCAGTGCCGTGAATGGGCCGATCGTGTCGGAACCGCAACCTCGCGTCAGCGGTTCGTAGCAGGAGCGATTGGGCCGCTGACCGTGTCTCTTTCGAACTCGCCCGATGCCGACGATCCAGGCTTTCGGGTGGTCACTTTCGATCAGGTCAAAGCCGCTTACACGCAACAGGTGCAGGCTCTCATCGCGGGGGGCGTAGATCTGCTCCTAGTCGAAACCATCTTTGACTCGCTCAACGCCAAGGCCGCGCTCGTTGCAATTCGGGATGTGTTCGATAAGGACGGCAAGGAACGGCCAATCATGATTTCGGCGGCGGTGGGGCGTGGCGGCGAAACGATGATCTCGGCGCAGACGACGGAGGCGTTCTGGAACGCCGTGAAACACGTGAAACCGCTGTCGGTGGGCCTCAACTGTTCTCTCGGCCCCGATCTGATGTATCCGTTTCTGGAAGAGCTCTCGGACAAGGCGGATGTGGCGATCTCGTGTTACCCCAACGCCGGTCTGCCGAATCCGCTGTCGGAGACCGGCTTCGATCTGGGTCCGCAGGACATGGCCCGTTATCTGGGCGACTTTGCGCGGGGAGGGTTGATCAACATCGCCGGCGGCTGCTGTGGAAATACTCCAGAGCATATCGCGGCGATCGCGAAAGCGCTCGAAGGCCAGCCTCCGCGAAAGTGGGGGACGCAGCCCACCGAGGAATCGTTCGGTCCGCAGACCGAGATTGAGAGTCGGGCGTGAGCGAGTCAAACCAAACAAGCTCGGCCGTACCCACGAAGGCGAAACCACTCCGTCTCTCAGGATCCCAACCATTCACCCAGCAGGCCGGCGTCTTCATCATGATCGGGGAGCGGACCAATGTCGCCGGTTCGCCCAAGTTTGCGAAGCTGATCAAGGACGGCAAATATGAAGACGCCGTAAGCGTCGCTCGCCAGCAAGTCGAGAGTGGAGCGAATGTCCTCGACATCTGCATGGACGAAGGCATGATCGACGGCGTCACGGCGATGACGCGCTTCTTGCAATTGCTAGGGAGTGAGCCGGAAGTCGCCAAGGTGCCCTTTATGGTGGACTCCTCGAAATGGGAGGTCATCGAGGCCGGGCTGAAGTGCATGCAGGGCAAGGGCATCGTCAATTCAATCTCGTTGAAAGAAGGCGAAGAGAAGTTTCGCCAGAACGCTGCGAAGGTTCTGAAATACGGGGCAGCAGTAGTGGTGATGGCCTTCGACGAACAGGGCCAAGCTGCCACTTACGACGATAAAATTCGCATCTGCGAGCGCGGTTACCGCATTCTCGTTGATGAAGTCCGCTTTCCACCCGAAGACATTATCTTCGATCCCAATATCCTCACCGTTGCCACCGGAATGGAGGAGCACAACAACTACGCGGTCGACTACATCAACGCCACGCGTTGGATCAAGGCCAACCTGCCGCATGCGAAAGTGAGCGGCGGCGTTTCAAACATCTCATTCAGTTTTCGCGGCAATAACAAGGTACGCGAAGCGATTCACTCCGCATTTCTTTATCACGCCATCGCCGCGGGCATGGACATGGGCATCGTGAATGCCGGAATGCTCGAGGTCTATGAAGAAATTGAGCCGGAGCTGAAGGAGTTGGTCGAGGACGTGTTGCTGAACCGCCGTCCTGACGCGACCGAGCGGCTGGTAGATTACGGCGAAAAGCTGAAGGGCATCGGCAAGGCAGTCAATGAGAAGAAGGCCGAAGAGTGGCGCAACGGCACGATCGAGGAGCGACTTTCTCACGCGCTGGTCAAGGGCATCGACACCTACATTGAAGCTGACGCCGAGGAAGCGCGCGTAAAGCTCGGCCGTCCTCTATTGGTTATCGAAGGTCCGTTGATGGCAGGCATGAGCGTGGTCGGTGACTTATTCGGGGCCGGCAAGATGTTCTTGCCCCAGGTGGTCAAATCTGCTCGCGTGATGAAGAAAGCCGTGGCGCACCTGACACCGTTCATGGAAGCCGAGAAGGAAGCTAGGGCTGCGGCGGGCGAAGTCGTCAAAGCGCAGGGAAAAATCGTACTGGCGACGGTCAAAGGCGACGTTCACGATATTGGGAAAAACATCGTCGGAGTCGTCCTTGCCTGCAACAACTATGAAGTGATCGACATGGGGGTGATGGTCCCGTGCGAAAAGATCCTCGAACGCGCCAAGGCAGAAAAGGCGGACATGATCGGACTCAGCGGTCTGATCACTCCGTCTCTCGACGAGATGGTCCACGTGGCCCGCGAGATGGAGCGTCAGGGTTTCAAATTGCCACTGCTCATTGGCGGCGCAACCACGAGCCGCGCACACACTGCCGTTAAAATCGCGCCGCACTATAGTGAGCCCGTAGTCCACATCCTCGACGCCAGCCGAGCAGTGCCAGTCACGACCCGCCTTCTGAGCGACGAAGGTAAGTCTGCGTTCGTGGCGCAGCATCGCGCCGATTACGAGGCGTTGCGCAAAGCTCACTCCGCGCCCAAGCTAAGTGTGGTCTCGATTGAGGATGCCCGGAGAAGGCGGACTCCGATCGAATGGCGTGCGGAAGACCTGCCCACGCCTTCATTCACCGGCGTGCGCGTGCTGGATAACTTTCCTCTGGCGACGTTGCGCGAGTTCATTGACTGGAGCCCGTTCTTCCATACCTGGGGACTGAAGGGTATTTATCCCCGCATTTTGGAGCACGAAGCGCACGGTGCGCAGGCGCGCCAGGTTTTCGCCGAGGGCAATGCCCTCCTCGATATCATCATTGAGAAGAAACTGATCACGGCCCGAGGCGTATACGCCCTCTTCCCCGCCAGCGCTGTGGGCGACGATGTCGAACTGTACACGGACAACGCACGCGGGACCGTGCTCGAACGATTCCACTTCCTCCGCCAACAATCCAATAAGGATGGCAGCGAGCCTTGCCGGTCTCTCGCCGACTTCATTGCGCCGAAGGAAACGGGGTTGCCCGATCATATTGGTGCGTTCGCGGTAACCAGCGGGATCGGTTTGAAAGAACTGTGCGACTCCTACAGGGCCAAGCACGACGACTACAATGCGATCATGGCGGAGGCCATCGCCGATCGTCTTGCTGAGGCCTTCGCCGAATGCTTGCACAAATGCGTGCGCAATGAATGGGGTTATGGTTGTGCGGAGGGCTTGAGCAAGGCTGATCTTATTCAAGAGAAATATCGCGGCATCAGGCCAGCTGCGGGCTATCCGGCGTGCCCGGATCACACGGAAAAGGGTCCGCTCTGGCGTCTGCTCGATGTCCAGGCGAATACAGGGATGCTGATCACGGAATCGTTTGCGATGTGGCCCGGATCAAGCGTGAGTGGCCTTTACTTTGCCCATCCAGAATCGCGATACTTCAGCCTCGGCAAGATAGACCGCGATCAGGTCGCCGACTATAGCAAACGCAAAGGGATAGGGGTCGCTGAAGTCGAGCGATGGCTCGGGCAAAATCTGAACTACGACCCTGCGGAATAGCATCGGGATCTCCGGTTTAACCCCAGCCGTATCCCCGCGCGTTGCTTCAACGCCACCACTCGGAGCGAATCTCATGGCCCCGAACAACCTCAGACGGAGTGCCAGGTTCGGGAGACCAGAGCTTGAGATCCTGGACTCCGAACACGTTCTCGATCGGCTGCTTCCAGTGGTGGAGTGCAAGGTCAAACAGGCCCCAGTGGATGGGCATGAGCAAGCCGTGGCCGCCCAACGCACGAAAGCTGCGAACGGCTCCTTCCGGTCCCATGTGAATATCGGCCCAGAGGGGATCTGAAGCACCGATTTCGAGCATACTGAGATCGAACGGCCCAAAACTCTCGCCGATTTCGCGGAATCCGTACCATTCCCCGGAATCAGCGCCGTAATAGACGCGGTGAGTCATGCCGATGAGAGCAAAGGATGCCCACAGCGTTTCAAAACGACTGAAGAGGCTGCGTCCGGAGAAGTGGCGGGCTGGCAACGCGCTTACGGTCAGCGGTCCGACCTTCACGTTCTCCGTCCAGTTGAGTTCCGTGCAGCGGCTCGGATCGACGCCGAAGCCTTTCAAGATGGCGCCTACACCCATCGCGGTGATCCAGCGCGTCTGCCGCAGGGCGTCCATTTGAGCCAGGCGCTTGACGGTGCCTGCTCCCAGATGATCATAGTGATCGTGCGAAATAAGCACAGCGTCTATGTCAGGCAAATCGTCAAGTGCGAGAGGCGGTGGAAAGAAGCGCTCTGGACCAGCCCACTGTGTCGGAGCCGCGCGTCGGTCCCAAAGCGGATCAATGAGTACGCGCACGCCATCAATTTCAACCAAGGAAGAGGAGTGGCCGAACCAGGTAGTGCGCAGGCCGGATTGTGGGCTTGTGGCATAAACACGTGGATCGGTGTGAAACGGCCCCAGCGCATGCCTAGGGGACCGCGCTGCTGCTCCGAAAAAGAAACGCGGGCCCACTTTGAACATGAGCGAAAGCCCACCCACCCTGGTGGGCAGCGGGTTGATATAGCGGTTACCATCACGCTCGGCTGGAAGAAGGGCCATCATTATTCGATGGTGGATCGCACATCGAGATTCCTGGAATCAATGCATTATGACAACACACCTACTTGCCGTCTCACCAGCCGAAAGCATCCGCATGCCTGTGACCCCGACTTAGATTTGGGCAGTGCCGCCGTCGACGAAGAGCTCGATGCCGTTGACGAAACTTGAATCGCTTGAGGCCAGGAAGAGCGCAACGGTCGCGATCTCTTCAGGACGTCCCATTTCGCCGCGGGGGATCTGAGATTTGAAGAACTCCTTGGCGTCTGGCCCGAGCGGATCTAGGACAGGCGTGTCGATGGTGCCGGGGCTGAGGATATTGACTCGAATTCTGCGTTCCTTGAGCTCTAGCAGCCAAGTACGAGCGAAGGAGCGCACCGCGGCTTTGCTAGCGCTGTAGACGCCGAAGGCCGGAAATCCCTTAATGCTGGCGATTGATCCGTTCAGGAAGATCGAGCCGTTGTCGTTGAACAGAGGTAGCGCCTTCTGCACAGTGAAGAGCGTGCCGCGCACGTTGAGGTCGAAAGTTTTGTCAAAGTGCTCTTCGGTTACTTCTTCGAGCTTGGCCAACTCGCCCCGTCCTGCGCTGGCGAAAAGGATATCGATCTTGCCCTTCTCGCGCTTTACCGTATCGTAGAGGCGGTCGAGGTCGGCCAGATCACTGGCGTCTCCCTGCACACCCGTAACATTCTTGCCGATGAGCTTGACGGCCTCATCGAGCTTGTCTTTGCGGCGTCCCGTGATAAAGACGTATGCGCCTTCTTTGACGAAGAGCTCGGCTGTGGCGAGTGCCATGCCGGACGTCGCTGCTGTGATGACAGCTACTTTGCCTTCGAGCTTCCCCATGACTGTTCTCCTTGTTATGCGTGCTCGGCAAGTGAGCGGAGCCCGCTGCCGCGTCGTAATCTGGCTGTCGTACTGGACCGCTCCTCACTCGCTTCCAGTGAGTAGATGGGATTGGTCTCTAAAAAGATTCACTAGTTCCGAATAATAGAACTATTGAACCGTTTTCCCGGAATCGCTACTCTTATCGCTATGCGGCCTCTGTTTCACCCATCGCTTGAGGACATCACGGTAGAGGGGATTCTCCACGCCCTTTCGGACCCGGTGCGGGTGGCGATTTATGCGGACATCGTGTCGCAGGAGTGCTCGCAGAACTGCTCGACGTTTCTGACAGTCAGCGACAGGACCATCCCGAAGTCCACACTCTCTCAGCACTTTAGGGAACTGAGAGAGGCGGGGCTGATCCGTGGTGAGCGTCGCGGCGTGGAAGTCCACAACACCTCGCGTTGCACAGAACTCGAGCAACGCTTTCCGGGACTAATTCGGGCAATCGTCAACGC
>Ga0209006_10003337_pt1 | contig 14629 bp, 14 predicted proteins | sample JacPin_JW_Ref_O2_FD_188567 | JGI IMG/M metagenome (GOLD analysis project Ga0209006, IMG submission 188567) | Forest soil microbial communities from Algoma, Ontario, Canada - Jack Pine, Ontario site 1_JW_Ref_O2 (SPAdes) (version 2) | ecosystem: Environmental > Terrestrial > Soil > Boreal... | reverse complement strand
CTCGGCTGCCGTCGCCGCCACCTTTGCCTTCGGCGTTGCGGCCGCCCTGGTTTCTCGCGCCGGACCTCGTCTCCTGACCCGAGCCACTGCATGGGCCGTAGTCGTGAGCGTAGCCGCCCTAATTCGTCTGGCCGCTCCGGTAATTGATGCCACCCAATCCGCGCGTACCCTGGCCGAACGAATTCAGGCTGCTTCACCGCTTTCTGCTGCCAGCCAGGTCATCCCGCTCGCCCTTTATCACGTCAATCGCGTGCAGGAATATGGACTCGAGTTTTACCTGAATCGCCCGGCGGAATCGTACGACAACGGAAATATACCCGCCGCGGAGCACGTGGTCGTGGCCGCGCACGGCACGCAATCGCAAGTCGCTCAGCTCGTTCCGGGACGCCGCGTATCATACTTAACCAACATCCCGGAGCAGAAGCTGGATTTGTACTGGGTGGGAAAATAGCGTACTGCAACCTGAATTTTTATGGAAATTCTCGATCTCCGACACTTCACTTCCGCCGACCTTCGTCCGCTGCTGGAAGATGAGATCGCCATGTGGGATCGCGAGCTCTCGTGGGATTACACCACTTCCGCCGAGATGATCCTGCGCTACATGGATGCGAAAATCCTTCCCGGTTATGCCGCCATCGATCGCGGCAGCCTTTTCGGCTATTCCTTTTTTGTTTACGAGCAGAACAAAGGAGTCATCGGCGACCTTTTTGTCCGTAATTCGGACCACAGTGGCCGCGCGCCCGATCGGCATGAAGTGGAAGAACGCCTGCTCACTCACGTCATCGAAACTCTGCAACAATCGCCTGGCATCCATCGCGTGGAAGCGCAGTTGCTGGCGCACCACACCGGGGAAGTAGCGCGCCCTTTTCTGCAGCAGGGTTTCAGCCGCCATCCCCGCGTGTTTATGAATTTCGATCTCGCCAAGCATCCGCCGGCTCCGGCGGCAACTTCGCCGGCCCCGCCGCAATTCGAAATTCGTCCTTGGTCAGAGCAAGAATATCAGTCGGCCGCGGCTCTGATCACCGCCGCCTATCGCGGCCACGTAGACTCCGAAATTAACGACCAGTACCGGACACTCAGCGGTTCGCTCCGCTTTCTGAACAACATTGTTCGTTTCCCTGGTTGCGGAGCGTTCGATCCGCACGCGTCATTCGTTGTCTTTCAGCGCCGCACCCGGACCTTGATCGGGTTGATTCTGTGTTCGCAGGTGCGTTCCAACGTTGGCCACATCACTCAAGTCTGCGTGCTCCCCGAATACCGCTCGGCCGGATTGGGCGAGGCCATGTTGGCTGCCTCAACCCGAAACCTGCGCGAGCGCGGATTTCACTTCATCTCGCTCACCGTAACCGAGGCAAACGACCGCGCCATCGCACTCTATAAGCGCATCGGGTTCGAATCTACCAAGGTATTTGACGCGTTTGTGTGGGAGGGATGATTACCAGATGAGACGGCCAGGTGAGACGACAATGAGACAGTCGGTTTCCTAAAACAAAAAACCTCCGCGTCGCCCTTCCCCGTGGCAACGCAGAGGATTCAGTATGGAAACCGGAGTCTCGATGCAAAACCGTCGCGAGCCACGGACCCTTTTGTACCCAGCTGGATGCAAGCACATCGCCGAGGGGGCAGGCTTTGAATCCAATCCAAGTTGGTTTCCTCATCATAAAACGACAACCATCTCGAATTCCCTTCGACTGAGAACAAAAATGTAACCGGGTGCTTGGCCGCGAGCTTCTCGCTGGCTATAAACCAACGACTATCTGACTGATAGTACAAGGCTTACGGTCGCAACAGATTCTTAGCAATAAATAGAGCATTCGCCGGACGTTCCGCCAGCCGCCGCATGAAGTAGGGATACCACTCCGTCCCGAACGGGATGTAGACCCGCATGCCCCAGCCATCCTTCACCAGCTTTTGCTGCAAATCGCGCCGGATGCCATAGAGCATCTGAAACTCAAAAGCATTCCGCGGAATATTCTCGCGCGTGGCGAAAGTCTTAGCCTCATTAATAATGGCCTCGTCATGGGTCGCGAGCCCGTGATAGACGCCGCTCTTCATAAGCATCTTCATCAGCTTCACGTAGTTGGCATCAACCTCAGCCTTCTTCTGAAACGCGATGTCTTCAGCCTCTTTGTAAGCGCCTTTGCAGAGCCGAATTCGAATTCGTTCGGAGAGCAACTTCTCAATGTCGGACTCGGCGCGCCGCATATACGCCTGAATCACTGCGCCCACGCATCCCGCATTCCCCGGAACACGGTGCAGTTCGTGAACGAAATCCAGCGTCCGTTGCGTGTAGGGCGAGCCTTCCATATCGACCCGGACAAAATTCTTAGGCGTCATACTGGCCGCCTTCGCCACCAGTCCGCGGACGATCTCGTACGCCATGGCCTCATCCACATCGAGGCCCATGTGAGTCAGTTTCAAGCTGACGTTAGCGTTCAACTTGCGGGCGGCGATTTCATCGAGCAGGTTGTAATAAAGATGGGCGCTCTCGCGCGCTTCGTCGGCGTTGGTGACGTTTTCGCCCAGGTTGTCGATGGAGACGCTGGCCCCCATCTGATTCACAGCAGCGGCCACGCGGATAGCGTCCGCGACTTCTTTGCCGGCCACGAAACGGGCGGAAGTGCGCTGCCCAATGCGGGAGCGCTCGGCAATGCTCCGCAGCGATCGACTCTCGGAGAGCGCAATAAAGGCAGCCCTCAACAAGCTGCACCAGGTTTTTGCGGGTTAGGACTGCCAGAGACGTCCGTTGGCATTACAGTATTTTTTACCACAGACGGGAGGCGGGCTGCATCGCGGTCGGTCATCTCCCCTGGAATCGGGAACCCTCCTCTGCGATGCGTACGGTCTATAATTGCGCGCATCGATGGCGCTTACCTCGGGCACCAAACTCGGGCCGTACGAGATCGTGTCGCTAGTAGGAGCGGGCGGCATGGGCGAGGTGTACCGCGCACGCGACGTGCGGCTCGGGCGTGATGTCGCGATCAAAGTGCTGCCGGAGGCGCTGGCAAATGATGCCGACAGACTACGCCGTTTCGAACACGAAGCCCGCGCGATCGCGGCGCTGAACCACCCGAACATTCTGGGAATTCATGACATTGGTACGCACGACGGTGCACCGTTTCTGGTCAGCGAATTTCTTGAAGGACAAACACTGCGCCAGACGCTCGAAGCGGGGCCGATGCCGGTGCGGCGTGCGACCGAATACGCGCTCGGTATCGCGCAGGGACTCGCCGCGGCACACGACAAGGGAATCGTGCACCGGGATCTGAAACCGGAGAACATATTTGTCACTCGTGAAGGACGCATCAAAGTGCTCGATTTCGGGCTGGCGAAGCTGGTAAGGCCAGAGGAAAACCACGAAATTGGAGCGACACTAACGAGCGCGGCTACTTTGCCCGGTATGGTGATGGGTACTGTTGGCTACATGTCCCCGGAACAGGTGCAGGGCAAAGCGACCGACCCGCGATCGGACATTTTCAGTTTCGGTGCGGTGTTGTACGAGATGCTCACCGGCAAACGCGCTTTCAAACGCGAGACGTCTGCGGAAACGATGACCGCAATCTTGCGCGAAGAGCCGGAAGCGCTAAATGATACTGGATGGCAAGGGCCGCCGGCACTGCAACGGATTCTTGCGCGATGCCTGGAAAAGAATGTCGCGCGACGATTTCAGTCGGCGAGTGATCTGGGGTTTGCCATTGAATCGCTCAGCGGAACATCGGTCGGAACATCCGTCGGAACGTTAGCCGGAATATCGACCGGAACATCGACGGCAAAGAGCGGGTCGCAGCCGAAGTCGAAATCGGAGTCAATGCGAGCGTGGCTCCCGTGGGCCTTAGCCGCTGCGCTGCTGGTGGGGACCGCGGTCTGGGAAATTTCTCGGCCGGCGGCGGTACCAGCCAACCCGCTCGAAAAAGCGCATTTCACGCGCGTGACCGACTTCAAGAGCGTGGAAGCGGCGATTTCACGGGATGGCAGGTTCGTGGCTTTTGTTTCAGATCATGACGGTCCCTTCGATGTATGGCTCACCCAGGTAGGTACCGGACGGCTGATTAATCTGACACAAGGGAAGGCGGGCCCGTTACCCGGACCTCTACGAAGCGTGGGTTTTTCGGGCGACGGCTCGGAAGTTTGGATCGGTGGTGGCGATGTAGGCATGCGGCTACGGCTGATGCTCCTGACGGGAGGTACGCCGCGCAATTTCCTCAGCGAGGAGGTCGTCAACCTGGCGTGGTCACCGGACGGCGAGCGAATTGTCTACCACACCTTCGCTAAAGGCGACCCTCTATTCGTGGCGGACCGCTCTGGCGCCAATGCACGGCAGATATTCGTGGACCGGCCGGGAATTCACAACCATTTTCCAGCTTGGTCGCCTGACAGCCGTTGGATCTATTTCTCGCATGGGACACCGGCGACGGGGGAGATGGATTTATGGCGCATCGACGCGGCTGGCCGGAACCCAGAGCGCCTCACACAAGCTAATTCAGACATCGCTTATCCCACTCCGGTCGGCGACCGGACGGTCTTCTACGTGGCGCGCGACGAGGACGGTTCAGGACCCTGGTTGTGGGCGTTTGATCTGAAACGCAGGGATTCGCGGCGCCTGAGCGTCGGGCTCGAGCAATATACGTCGGTGCAGGCCAGCGCGGACGGCCGTAAGCTGGTGGCCACCATCAGCAATCCCGTCGCGGGACTTTGGACGGTTCCGATTCTCGATCATGTTGCCGAAGAACACGACATAAAACCGTTTACGGTGCCGACTGAGCGTGCGCTCGCGCCGCGTTTTAGCGGCTCGTCGCTCTTTTACTTGTCTTCTCTCGGGACGGGTGACGGACTGTGGCGTCTTCGGGACGGACAGGTGACGGAAATCTGGAAGGGTGCCGATGGTGCTCTTCGAGAAACCCCCGCTGTCTCGCCGGATGGAGGTCGCGTGGCCATTGTGCTGCGGCGGAACGGGAAACGCCAACTGGATGTCCTCTCTTCAGACGGCGCTGAGCTTCAGCCCATAGCGGAGGGAATTGTCCCCCAGGGTTCCAGTTGCTGGTCGCCGGATGGCAGATGGATCGTCACTGGTGGCAGCGATGCCACCGGTCTCGGGCTCTTCAAGATCCCCTTGGAGGGCGGATCGCCAGTTCGCTTGGCCAGCGGGACGGCACTCAATCCAGTCTGGTCGCCTGACGGAAGCTTGATCGTATATGCGGGTACGAATGTGCGGACGTTTGCTCCGCTTCTGGCCGTACGTCCGGATGGAACCAGCGTCAAATTGCCCGAGATCATCTTGCGGCGCTTGGGCGAGCGCGTCCGCTTCTTGCCTGATGGCAAGGGCCTGATCTATATGGGGGGAGTGCTCGCATCACAGGACTTCTGGCTACTCGATCTAGCCTCCATGAAATCGCGCCCACTCACCCGGCTGCAAAACCTTGCCGCCATGCGGACGTTCGACGTGACGCCCGACGGGAAACAGATTGTCTTCGACCGCCTACGCGAAAACTCGCAGGTGGTCATGATCGATCTTCCGAAGGAATAGCCTTACTGCCCACAGTCCACATTGCGAAAACCCCTATCCTCCGGCATAATAGTGGTTTGTCTTTACCTCGCCGGACTCTTCCGGGCAAAGGATACCGAAGTCTGTGTTAATGATTCGACTGGCGCGCTTTGGTGCGCGCAAACAACCGTACTACCGTGTTGTGGTAATTGAGAAGGAACGGGCTCGCAATGGCCGTCCGGTGGAAGTGGTGGGAACGTACAATCCACGCACCAATCCGGCCACTTTTGACCTGAAACGCGATCGCATTGACTACTGGGTTTCGAAGGGCGCCCAGCTTTCGGACCGGGTCAAGAAACTGCACGCTTCTCCCGCGCCGGCTGCCGCCGCTTCGGTCGCCTAGTCTCAACCACACTCGTCAACTCAGAAGCAATCGACTTTAGGAGTAAGCATGATCGAGCCGAGCGCCAGTCCGCGCGCCATGATTGAATACATCGCTAAGGCGATTGTCGAGGCCAAGGGCGAAGTTTTTGTCGACGAGTACGTAGACGGAGATGAAACCGTCATCGAGCTCGAAGTGGCTGAGACCGACTTGGGCAAGGTGATTGGACGATCCGGACGCGTGGCTCGCGCCCTGCGCAATTTGCTGAGTGCGGCAGGATCGAAGCTCGACAAACGTTACGCGCTCGAGATCATCGAGTAGTCACTCGAGCGGGTAATCGAGAGGTTGAACGAGTAAAGGCCAGCAATGCCGGCACCGGAAGCGAGTGGTGAATGGATCACCCTGGCAGTCGTCATCAAAACCCAGGGGCGCCGCGGTGAAGTAGCCACCGATCTGCACACGGATATTCCGGATCGGGTTCGCCCGGACATGCAATTGTGGGCGCTCACAAAAGTTGGTGAACGGCGCGAAGTAAGAGTTGAAGAGTGCTGGCCGCATAAAAGTTTTCTGGTTCTGAAGTTTCGCGACATCGACACCATCAACGATGCCGAGCCGCTGGTAGGCGCCGAACTTCAGCTTCCGCGCAGTGAGCGCGCAGCATTGGAACCAGGCTGGACCTACTTAAGCGATCTGGTCGGCTGTATGGTTTTCGACGGCGAGCGCCAGATCGGCGAGATTGAAGATGTACAGTTCGGCGCCGGAGAAGCGCCGCTGCTGGTTGTAAGAAGTGTCGTAAATAGTAATGAGCAGAAAAACAGTGCGAAGCTGCCGTACGAAATCCCCTTCGCGGAAGCGTTCCTGGAAAAACTGGATCTGGAACGCAAGCAAGTCCGCATGAAGCTGCCCGACGGTTTGCTGGAAGTAAACGCGCCACTGGCGAAAGATGAGAGAAAGAAGTGAAGATCGACATTCTTACGATCTTTCCCGACTTCTTTCGCGGACCATTGGATTACGGGATTGTCCGCCGGGCAAGGGAAACGGACCTGGTGGAAATCAGCATCCACGATTTGCGGGCGTTTACGAAAGATAAGCACCGCACCGTGGATGACCGGCCGTTTGGCGGCGGCGAGGGCATGGTGCTCAAGCCGGAACCGATCTTTGAATGCTTGGAGTCGTTGGGCGATGTGGCCGCGCGTGATCAGCGTTTGGCGCAGAGCGTTAAGCAGTCGGTGATTCTGCTCTCCGCGCAGGGACGTAGGCTCGACCAGACATTGGCCGCCGAGCTTTCAGGACTTGAGCGAATTGTCCTGGTCTGCGGGCGCTACGAAGGCGTGGACGAACGAATCAGCGAGCACTTGGCCGATCGCGAAATTTCGATTGGCGATTACGTATTAAGTGGTGGCGAGCTGGGCGCAGCGGTGATTGTGGATACGGTGACGCGGCTGATTCCGGGTGCGGTCGGTAACCAGAATTCGACGCGTCAGGAGTCGTTCACGGATCACGCCGAGTTGGCAGGGGACGGTCCAAGTTCGACTTGCGTTTCCGGCGGATTGCTCGACTATCCGCACTACACGCGGCCCGCTGACTATCGCGGTATGACGGTGCCGGAAGTGCTGGTGAACGGCAACCACGATCAGATTCGCAATTGGCGCCGCAAGACGGCCTTAGCGAAGACGCTGCGCAACCGTCCGGATCTGCTGGAACGGTTTGTGCTAAGCAGGGAAGATACGGAGTTGCTGGCCCAAATTAAACGGACTCGGGCTAGCTCGATTAACGAAGAGAATTAGGAAGGAAACACTATGCGTAATCCGATTATTGAAAAACTGTTGGCGAAAACCCGCCGTACCGATCTCCCGAAATTTGGTCCTGGCGATACCATCAAGGTTCTGGTCAAGATCAGAGAAGGCGAAAAAGAGCGCCTGCAGGCCTTCGAAGGCGTCGTTATCGCCCAATCGCGCGGTGCGCAACCGAGCTTCACCGTCCGCAAGATCAGCTTCGGCCAAGGGGTGGAGCGCATTTTCCCCATGGACTCCAAAGTCATCGACAAGATTGACGTTGTCCGTTCCGCCAAAGTCCGCCGCGCCAAGCTCTATTACCTGCGCGGACTAAAAGGCAAAGCGGCAAGACTGAAAGAAGTCGAACAGACCCACTAAGGCTTTTGTCTCTTCGCGTGGTGGACGGGGCTTTGCCTCGTCCACGACATTTCCGCGCTTGCTTCGAGTCTCATCTTGGGCGAAGATGCTGCATAGCAGCCGTGCCCAAATCCACTCGCACAAATAAAGACGCGCGCGCCGAAAAAATCTCTGCCTCGGCCGCCAAGCTGCGTCTTCTAAAAAAACTCCGCTGCACCCTGAAATTTGAAAAGCGAGCCTGGGCTGCGGGTGCGCAATTCGTGGCCGGAGTCGATGAAGTCGGCCGCGGATCGCTCTTCGGTCCCGTAGTAGCTGCCGCCGTAATCCTTTACCAGAACGACGACGCCACACCCCGCATTCGTGGACTGCGCGATTCGAAACTCCTTCCAGCCGAGCGCCGCGAAGATCTGGCTCTCCTCATTCGTGAACGTTGCGTTGCCTGGGCCATCGCCGCTGTTGATTCCGCACGCATTGACCAAATCAATATCTATCAGGCCTCGCGTCTCGCGATGTTGCGCGCCGTCCGGCAATTGGCTCCCGCGGCGAGTCATCTTTTAGTCGATGCCGTCAAAATCGATTGCGATCTTCCGCAACAGCCAATCATTCACGGAGATGCGCTGTCGGTTTCGATCGCGGCCGCCTCAATCATCGCTAAGGTCGAACGTGATCGCATGATCTCAGCCTGGGACCCGGTTTTTCCCGTCTATGGATTAGCCTCAAACAAGGGATACAGCACTCCGCGTCACCTGGCCGCCCTGCGCGAGCACGGTCCGTCTCCGCTGCATCGTCAGTCATTCGCGCCGGTGTGGAACGCGCCGATTCCGCAAGAAGTATTGAGTTTTATGTTGGAAGAGTCAGCCCCGCAAGCACTAGCGGACGAAATTGTTTCCGATCCGCTACTCGTCCACTCCTAGAGAATCAACCAATCGTTTGAACATCGTCTTCCGCCTTCCGAGGGACTACGAGTTCCAGCAGGTCCATGGCCCCAGTAACTTTTATCGCACCGTTAATCCGGCTAACTTACGGACTAAGAATCCTCTCTGCGCGAGGCTAATCTTGTGACCCGTTTTGTCACTTACAAATCGTCAACCGTTCTGCGTCTTTGCCATCCGATTCCAGCGCTACTCACCCTGCTGATCTTAGTCTGTGGCATTGCTAGTGCCGAATCTCCGATCGCAAGGCTTTCGTGCGGCCTCAGCGATACTGAGTCCACTGGTTTAAGCGGAGATGCCAGCATCAATATTCATGCTGTGTCTGACTACATCAAAACCATCAACATGATGCTCAACGCTGGGGAGTTTGATCGCTTGGATTGCCTGGCAAACTCGGCCCGTTCTTCGAAAGAAAGATTCCCGGGAGGCATGTGGAAACTCCATGCAATCTATAGCGGCCTGGCACAACCTCTCCGCCACGCGACCGAAGACGATTGGCACACTCATATGGATCTGCTTCAGCGATGGTTGTCATCGAAGCCGGAGTCGATTACTGCTCGTGTCGCGCTGGCGGAAGCCTACGTCAACTACGGAGAAGACGCTCGCGGGTCAGGTTTCGCCGACACCGTCAGCGAGAGCGGGTGGAAACTTCTCGCGGAACGAACCGCCAAGGCCAAAGAAATCCTTGATGCGTCGACCCAGTTGACCAAAGATCCAGAATGGTACGTCGCCATGCAGTTACTGGTCGTACACCAGAGCTGGGAACTCTCCGCCCGAGAAGCCCTGCTTGAAGAAGCTGTCAAATTTGAACCTGGTTACTACTATTACTATCGCTATCATGCAAGTTCGATCCAGCCGAAGTGGGGCGGAGAAGAAGGAGATGTCGCGAGGTTCCTTCAGAAGACCGCTGATCGAATCGGAGGAGACGCAGGCGACATAGTTTATTTCCGGGTCGCCGGAACATTAGTTTGCGGTTGCCAGGACGAGCAGAAGCTCAACCTATCGTGGCCAAGAATCCTAAAGGGCTTCGACGCAGTAGAAAAGCGGATGGTGCGTCGCCGGAGAATTGGAATCTGCTGGCGCACATGGCCCCGTCGTTCGGCGACGCTGTTGTAGCCAACAAAATGTTCGATCGGATCGGGGACCAGTGGAGCGAGGACATCTGGCACGATTCTTCGACCTTCGAGTCATCCAAACACTGGGCCAAGCAAGTTGCGCCATTCATGGCCCGGAAGCAGGCTGCGGAAGACTCCGCCGAAGCCAATCTGCACGCCCCAGAAGGCGCAAAATACAACGCCGCCTTCGCGGAAAAGATCAACACCTGGATGCAACCATGTCTCAAATCGCTGACTGCTGGCGATCTTGGCAACTTTGAGCTTCTGATCAAAGTTACCACAGAGGGTGCCATCGCAGACATCACTGGGGGTGGTCATAGCCCTGTGATGCAGTGTCTGGGCGGTAAGCTGAACGAATTTCGCCAAGGGAAACAGGCGGTATTTTCACCGCCTCCTCGGCCCGACTATTGGGTTCGATTCGATCTCAATCCCGAAGGCTCCACTTCGGCCGCCTTGAAATAAAGCGAACCAACCAACGCGAAGGAAGCAGCGAATTACTTAGCCCGATAAATCTCCGTCAGCAAATCCGGCTTCGTCTCGTCCCTTATCAGGTGCGGATACTTCTCCCCACCGTGATAATCCAGTTTGACCACCCGGAAATAATCCGTGTTCTCAATGATCAGCTCAATCGGCGACGTGTTGGTCTTGGCGGCCCGAATCGCGTCGTGCCAGATGTCCGGTGCAAACTTGCGGCCATTGATCGCGATGATCTTCATCCCCGGACCAATCCCAGCTTTGGCTGCGATCATGCCTTCGACAACATCACGAACCGTGCCATCGCTGGCCACCCAAAATCCAACTGTGTAATGGGCGCCAATCGATTTATCGTCGCGATCTCCGGCGCGATCCAGTTCAGATGGCACATCGTCATACACCAATTTCCATCCGCTGCCCTCAATTCCGCCGAGCGGAGCGCCGGGACCATGATTAGTCAGACGTTCCGTCCAAAACACCCGCCAATCGTAGGGAACGATCTGGTTGAGCGCATTCACAACATCGTCGAACGTATAAGTCTTCACCATCGGCGGAGTGCTCGGTGCGCCGTGAAACAGCTTGCAGAAATCGTCAATCGACTTCGCACCTTTGCTCTGCTGCCGGATGATGACATCCACCGACAACCAGTTGAGTACGTCTTCGTCGTAATAATCCAGTCCCCGGCGATAATCGTCCCACGCCCTGGGAGCGTTCTGCATGTCAGGAACGCCGTCGGCGGTGTCCTGCAGATTGCGCCAGACCCGGCCGGAGCGATGATCCAAATCCGCTGCGATCCCGGCGAGCGAATCTCGGGCCAAAGCCTGCGTCCGTAGGCCACTGCGGGCTGCAAGCGTGTCGCCGAGGTACGATGTCAGGCCCTCATACACCCAGAGCAAATCGGTCCGCATCGGCTGTTCATAGTCAGGAGTTGCCAGATCGAAAGGTCGACGGTACTTGCCGTTCCACGAATGTACGTATTCGTGAGGCAAGAGTCCGGCCATCAGTTTCCGTCCGTCCTCGTCGATGAGTGACCGCTCTTCCACGCGGCTGTCATCCGATTCGTGATGTTCCAATCCGAAATGTGCAACGTGATCGCTCAAGGTAAACAAGAAGTGATAATTCGTATAGTGATGCGCGCCAAAAAGAATGCCCGCCTGCTTCACGAGATTTCTGTGGTGTTCCCAAACTTCTTCCGGAGCTTCCAGCGCAGCCGCGCTGTCAGCGGCAATATCCAATTCCGCCGGAGGATTCTCGCCCGCTGGAGTCAGCGGTACCACCTTCATATATTCGCCAGTGAGAATCGGGCCGTCGACCAGCATGGTCAGCGAAACCGGCGCAAAGTGAATATCGTTACCAGCCTGATTGGTGACGTGCAGCGACGTAGCAAACTTCCATCCCGCGGGCACGCGCAAACTGGCGCTATAAGTCAGTTGATCGGAACTGTATCCGGCTGGGTAGAGCAATAAGGTGTTCCAACTGACGACATACAATTTTTCAGTTGCGGAAAGTCCAGCGCTGTATCCCGGCTCAAATGACGACGGGGAAGCGTAAGCGAGATTCGCTGTGACCTCGCTCTCGCCTTCGGGAACCTCGACGTGAAAAGTAAATCCGTCGAGCAAATCGCGGCGCCAGGGCAGCGGTTTTCCATGGGCCGTGAATTTCAGCCCAGTCAGATCGGTGATTGGACCGGTCGGCCCATGCTCACCGGGAATCCACTTCGGGTAATAGAGCGTCAGTGTTCCGGGCTTCGCCGGAATGCGCAGTTGCGCGTGGAACATCTTACGCGGCGCATCGGAGGCATCGACGGAAAGAATGATGGTCGGAGCATCTGCCCCGAAAACTGAAATCGATGCCAACAGAATGGTTGCAAGACAAAAAAAATTCCCGGCCCAAGAACGTGAACCCATTCATCCTCCAGATTGTCATTTCGCCCCACAGCGAATCCAATCGAGCATTCTGAATATACCAGTCTGCGGGGCAATTTCGACGCAAACGGCATCCAGAGCGTACTGTCGGCCTGCTATCATCTCCGACGTGCCGGCACGCGGGAAATTCATCACTTTCGAAGGCTTAGATGGCAGCGGAAAGAGCACGCAGCTCGAGAAATTGGCCCGCTCGCTGCGCGCCCACGGAGTTTCCGTCACCATCACGCGTGAACCCGGAGGCACCAGCGCCGGCGAAAAAATTCGCGAAGTGTTGCTGCATTCCGGAACCGCCGGATTATCCCCGTTCGCCGAGATGGCGCTGATGTTCGCATCGCGCGCCCAGCATATTCAAGAAATTATTCTGCCCGCGCTAGCTGAAGGACGGGTCGTACTCTGCGATCGCTTCACCGATTCCACCGAAGCCTATCAAGGCGGAGGCCGCAAGCTGGGATCGAAACCGGTGCGCCAGTTGCACGAAATTCTCTGTGGCAACCTGCAACCCGATCTAACCATTTTGCTGGACAACGAAGTAGCCTTCAGCGTCGATCGCGCCCGCCGCCGCAATCTAAAGAAAAGACCGGGCCGTTCGGAGAAAGAAAAAGACGAGAACCGTTTTGAGCAAGAAAGCCGCGCCTTCTTCGGACGCGTCCGCCATGCCTATTTAGCGATCGCTGCCCGTGAACGCCACAGAGTGCAAGTTATTGACGCCCGCGGCACCCCCGCCGAGACCCATGCAGTTATCATGGAGTTGGTGCGAAAGAAATTGAAGATCTAGGAATTTTGGAAATCGAAAAATCTCGCGATTTTGTAATTTGAACCACTCGAAAGCGATGCGAGGTTCAGGTTACAAAATTGTTCGATTACCAAATTGCAAAATGCCCTTATGCCCTTTTCCGATTTTGTCGGTAACACGGAAACCATCCATCGCCTGCGCGAGATGCTGGCACGCGATCGCTTTCCGCACGCCGTCATTCTTTCCGGAGCGTCAGGATCCGGCAAATACACGCTGGCTCTAATGCTGGCACGCGCCATGAACTGCCTGGAGCCGAACGCCCCAGGGACGAACCGCGACGGCCTGCCCGATTTCTGCGGACACTGTTCCAACTGCACGCGAATTGCACAATCCGAAGACCTCGACGCCCGCTTCGCCGAAGCGGTCGAGGCCCGCGAAAACCTGCGCGATGCCGACAAGAAAGAAACTCGCCTTTTCGTTCAGACTCACCCCGACGTACTCATCATCCCGCCCGATCCGCCTCAATTGATGATCAAGGTTGATCAGGTCCGCCACGTCATCCACACCATCTACTATCGCCCTGCGGAAGCCCGAGAGCGCGTGTATATCTTCACCGGTTCGGCCTTCATGAAAGAGGCCGCTAACTCGCTGCTCAAAGTTCTGGAAGAGCCGCCTGAGTTTGCAACCATCTTTCTCCTAACCGAAAACGCCGGCGAACTGCTGCCAACCATTCGCTCGCGCTCCATGACCTTCAATCTCAGCGCTCTTCCGGGCGCAGAAATCGAGAGCCGGATCGCAAAGCTTCGACCGGAGTGGAAAGCTCCACAAGCCGCTCTGGTGGCTCGCCTCAGCGAAGGCGCCATCGGGCGAGCTCTGACATTCGATCTTGAGAGCTACGTCGCCGCCCGTAGTCACGCGCTTGTTCTTCTGAAATCCGCGCTCAGCGGGGGCGATCACACGGACCTGTTCAAAACCACCGAGACCTACCGCGCGGGAGCCGAAGGTCGCGAGAAAATCGATAGCCTTCTCCGGACTCTCTATTCGTTGCTGGAAGACTTGATGTATCTTCAATCTGCAACGCCGCAACTAGTCCGCAATACCGACATACTCGGCGAATTGAAAAAAATGTCGGAAGCTGCCGATTTCGCCTGGGTGCAGCGAGCATCCGAAGGTCTAGCTGAAGTCGAGCGCGGACTTCGCCGCAACCTCCTGCGTTCGCTCTCGCTAGATGCCTTTGCCACTGCCCTCGAGCGAGCCTCATAGAACGGCGACTAACTTTGCGCTGCAGGGGCCCCGGCTAGCCGCATATCAGGCTGCGTACGAAAGATGAGCGCCAGCCCCTATCCACGCTGGCTGACTTAGGCTAGCCCAGGCATCGACTCTCTACAGACCTGCACAAATTATTGTCATCCCCTGCCTGCTGTGATACCGTACCCTCAGTTCACACCTCTGGA
>Ga0209006_10003336_pt1 | contig 14631 bp, 10 predicted proteins | sample JacPin_JW_Ref_O2_FD_188567 | JGI IMG/M metagenome (GOLD analysis project Ga0209006, IMG submission 188567) | Forest soil microbial communities from Algoma, Ontario, Canada - Jack Pine, Ontario site 1_JW_Ref_O2 (SPAdes) (version 2) | ecosystem: Environmental > Terrestrial > Soil > Boreal... | reverse complement strand
CATGCCCCTAATGAATGGTGTCGGCTTCCTCTCCGAAGCCATGGAAATCCATCCCCAAGCCAAGCGCGCCCTCCTCACGGCATACGCCGATACGACTGCCGCCATCGATGCCATTAACGAAGCGCGCATCCACTATTACCTGATGAAACCGTGGGACCCGCCGGAAGAAAAGCTCTTTCCGGCCATCGATGACTTGCTCTCGGACTGGAACTCGACCTTTCGCCCGCTGTACGACGGCATTCGCGTTCTCGGCACTCGCTGGTCCAACCGCTCCTACGAACTCCGCGATTTTCTAGCGCGCAACCAAGTCCCGTATCAATGGATCGACGTCGAACTAGCCCAAACCGATCCCGAAGTTCGCAGCCTAATTGCCTCTCTCGGCCCTGAAGCGGAAACGCTCCCTCTAATCTTATTCCCCGATGGCACCCGGCTAGCGGAGCCGCCGCTTCCGGTAGTGGCCGACAAAGTTGGCCTTCGCACCCATGCTCTAACCAATTTCTACGATCTGGCCATCGTTGGTGGCGGCCCCGCTGGCCTCGCCGCCGCCGTCTACGGCGCTTCGGAAGGCTTGCGCACGGTCATGATCGAGCGCGAAGCCCCCGGTGGCCAGGCGGGCCTCAGCTCGCGCATCGAAAACTATCTCGGCTTTCCTTCGGGGCTGTCAGGCAGCGACCTCGCTCGTCGCGCCGTTGCCCAAGCCCGCCGCTTCGGCGTTGAAATTCTTTCCCCACAGGACGTCGTTGGCCTTCGCATCGACGGCCCGTACCGCTTCATAAAACTGGCCGATGGCGCCGAAATCTCCTGTAACGCTCTCCTCTTGGCGATGGGCGTTCAATGGCGCACTCTTGACGTGCCTGGCATCGACCGCCTTCAGGGTGCCGGCGTCTATTATGGCGGAGGCACTTCTGAAGCCATCGCGTGCCGCGGCGAAACCGTCTACATCATTGGCGGCGCAAACTCCGCAGGCCAGGCCGCCATGCATTTTTCGAAGTTCGCGGAAAGAGTCGTCATGCTGGTTCGCGGCACTTCGCTTGCCAGCACCATGTCTCACTACCTCATCGAACAGATCGAAAAAGCTCCCAACATCGAAGTTTGGACACAAACCACCGTCGTTGAAGTTCAGGGCGAAGCGCGCCTTACCGGAATCACCATAAAGTGTGAGCCCAGCGGAACACGCAAGCAACTTCCGGCCTCAAGCCTTTTCATTTTCATTGGCGCGCAACCTAGCACCGAGTGGCTCGGCGGGCTCATCGAACGCGACGATCGCGGCTTCGTGCTCTCCGGCCCGGACCTTCTTCGCGATGGCAAGCGGCCTGCTTCCTGGACGCTCGACCGCGATCCCGGCTTGCTCGAAACCAACGTCCCAGGCATTTTCGTCGTCGGCGACGTCCGCCACGGCTCCGTAAAACGCGTTGCCTCCGGCGTCGGCGAAGGCGCCGTCGTCGTCCAATTCATGCATCAGTATCTAGCCAAGGTACAATGAGCCTGCCGATCAGGAGAGCAGGACGCGCATGACCGAAACTCCCGCGCCGTTGTCCGCCGAAGAACTCGTCGCGAAGCTGCGTAACATACCTGTCTTCGGGGACCTGCCGCAAGAAGATCTGCTCTGGTTTATTTCGCAGTGTGAGGAACGCCGCGCTGCTGCTGGCGAAATCATTATGCGCGAGGGCGATCATCCCGACTTCATGATGGTCATGTTGGAAGGCGAGATGCGCGCCCGGGCCGAACATGGCAGCGCCGACGGCCCCGTATTTACGATCACCGCCGGCGATGTCACTGGCATGCTTCCATTCTCACGGCTGAAAGTAATCACGGTCACTGGCCGCGCCGTTCTTCCCTCGCATTTCCTGGGCTTTCGCGTCACCGCATTTCCGGAACTCTTCCGGAGAATGCCAGAACTTACCCGCCGCCTTGTGGGCTTGCTTACGGACCGCGTTCGCAGTGTTACCCGTACCGAGCAGCAGCACGAGAAGCTCGCCGCGCTCGGCAAGCTTTCCGCAGGCCTAGCTCACGAGCTAAATAATCCTTCCGCCGCCGCCCGCCGTTCGGCTGCTGCTTTGCGCGATTGCTTGGCACGTCTCCGCGAAGCCGCTCGCAACTCGGAGATCGGCCCCGAGGATTGCGGCCTCCTCGCTCAGCGCGAGGAGGAAATTCGCAGCACGCTGAAACCCGCGCAGTTTAAGGATGAATTCGCCCGCGTTGAGCGGGAAGAGGCCGTTCAGGCGTGGCTCGAAGCGCACAATGTCGAGGATGCCTGGAAGCTCTCACCGTCACTCGCGGACGCGGGCCTCACGGATGCTCATCTGGCAACTTTGGCCGCAGCGGCGGGTGCGTCGGTGGGCCCCGAACTCACTCGCTTCGCCACACTGCTCGAAATGGAACGCATCGCCGACGAACTTGAGCACAGCTCCGCCCGCATCTCCGATCTCATTAAAGCCATCAAGGAATATTCCTACATGGATCAAGGCGCCATGCAGGAAGTCGACATCGAGCGCGGGATCGAAACTACACTCACCATCATGAACCATAAACTCAAGCGCGGCATCACCGTCATCCGCGACTACGCCCAGAATCTTCCCAAGGTCACGTCCAGTGGCAGCGAACTCAATCAAGTCTGGACCAATCTCATCGACAACGCCGCCGACGCCATGAAGAGCAGCGGCAAGCTCACTATCCGCACCGCCCGCGAAAACGATTTCGTCCTTGTCGAAATTGCCGACAACGGCGCCGGCATTCCGCCCGAAGCGCTCTCCCGCATCTTCGATCCCTTTTTCACCACCAAAGGCGTCGGCGAAGGCACCGGCCTCGGTCTCGATGTCGTCAACCGCATCATCAAGAACGTCGGTGGCCACATAAGCGTCACCTCCGTCCCCGGCGACACGCGCTTTCAGGTGCGCCTCCCAATCCAACCAGCGAAGTAAAAACTTAGGAGGAAACAATGGCCGATGTCTGCACTCACCTCAACCAGATTCGCCCCGTAAAACCAAAATCCAAGGGCTGCGAGGAATGCCTCAAGATGGGCGATACTTGGGTCCACTTGCGTCTCTGCTTGACCTGCGGCCACGTCGGCTGCTGTGATTCCTCAAAAAATAAGCACGCCACCAAACATTTTCACGCTACCAAGCATCCGATCGTCCGTTCCTTCGAACCTGGCGAAAACTGGATGTGGTGTTACATCGACGAATTAATGTTCGAAGACGATTGATTCGTGGTCTGCGAATCAGCGAATGTTGGAACCAAAGAAAGGAAGTGCTCCGTGGCAAAAGTGAAGCTTGCTCTGATTGCGAAGTTAGAAGCAAAACCAGGAAAGGAAACCGAAGTCGAAAACTTTCTGAAGGGTGCTTTGCCGCTCGTTCAGGAGGAGCCCGGCACAATTGCGTGGTTCGCCATCCGCACGGGAACTTCCAGCTTTGGAATCTTCGATGTCTTTAACGACGACGCCGGGCGTCAGGCTCACTTGAACGGAAAAGTTGCCGCCGCGTTAATGGCGAAAGCTGCAGAGCTGTTTGCCAAGGCCCCGGAAATTCAAAAGTGGGATGTGATCGAGTCGAAGCTGTAAACCCATCGCGCGCGTTCTGCTCTAGCAGAGTCCCTAGTTGTGGCCCGTTCCACTAGGCGACGTTCTACGTCGCCGCCGGTCCCGACGGTAGCAACGGCTCCCCAGGCGGGATTGGTGGCGCCGGTGTCATCGGCGGGCTCGCCGGAAACATTTTGCTCCCCAGCGGCCCGTACCTCGGCGCGAAAAATTCCAGCGTGTACGATTGAAAAAACACCAGCCCCGGCGCATATACAAATCCCACCACGTAAAGTAGCCCTGCCAACGCCAACAGAGCGAACGCCGCCAGCAGCAGCACGACCGAAGGATTATCCCAGGTGACTCCCGCACTCCTGCCGATCAGGAATCCGATCGCTCCGAGCAGCCCCAGCGGAATCAGCAAAATCAAAATCACGATCAAATTGATGATCGCGAAAATAATCGCAGCCCCCATCGCCAGCACGATCTTCATCAGCACATACCCGGCATACGCCAGCTTTTCCGCACCCATCATCGCCAGCACTCTGCGCCAGCCGTCCATCGCCCCCACGTCTTCGAAGGCCATCACCGGCACCAGAAAATCCCGCCCCAGCATGTCGATGATTGCCAGCACCGCCACCACCAAAATCGCCACCAGCACCACCAAAACTCCCCCGCCAATCAATACCGCGACGCTCTGGTCCGGATGCTCAAACCACCCCGCGCGATATGCCAAGAAGGCAGGCACTCCCGCGACAATCCCTATCAGAAAGAGCGCCCCAAATCCAAACGCAACGGCCCACACAAAGTAACGCCGACCGGCCGTTCTCCACCTCCGCCATCCCTCACGCAACCGGCACTGCCCGTTAACCACTGTATCCAAAAGAATGAACCGGTAAACGCAATCGCTATAAATCCACAAGAGCACCACCGCCAGCACCGCCAGCACACCCAGCGCGATTAACCCAAAATAAGGTTGAATCTGCTCCCATCCCGGCACGCTAAACAGATGCGCGGCCCCAGCCCCATGACCGGACCAGTGTCTGGCCCAGGGATCACCGCTCCTTTGGTGGCTGTTGAAGTTCGGGATGCTTCCGCCTCCGCTTCCGCCTCCTCCCGCTTCTCCAGTAATCAGAGCCACCACCGCCAGCCGCGCCCACAAACTAAAGCGAAACGGCCGGAAAAGCATCTGTTTCGTCCGTGCAAGCGCTGGCGAAATGGACTCCACTGCCGACAGGCGATTCGGCACAGAATATCCTCCGGTGCAATCACTCTATTTCTATCTTCGAATCTTTAGCAACAAGTGTTTGGCGCACGTGTTAGCGTCTTGATCAGTGGCGAGATTCCTACGATGATGGTTTTTCCCGAGGCTTACCGCAAAGAGGCCCACGATCTGCTCGACACTTCGCTACGAATTGTCTGCTCGTTCATTTCCGCTCGACGTGCTCGAGAAGTGCGACCCTCGCCGCATGTGGCGCGCCATCGCTCGCACTTGCCTGTACTGCTCGAACAGGATCCACAGCGTAGCCAACCCCAGAGCTGTGAGTGCCGCACCGAGTAACACGTATTCGTCCGCATGCGGGCTCGCATGACGAACGGAATCGAGTAGGACATAGGTGCCGAACAAACACAAAAAGGCGGACAGCGCGGCCCATAGGTAACGATCTGCCTTCATGGCAAGCACCCCGGTTCGGGCCCCTGTCGATCGGCGCCCTATTCCACTATCAGTTTCCCCTTCTTCCGGCCCGGAGCGCTTAGGTGTTGTTAACTCGCTAATAATAGGTCAGCTCGCCTAAATACTAGCGATGCCTACTAGCTAAGGCGTACCTTTCGGGGTACGGTCGTCTTTCCTGCCGCCGGGCGTTCTTAATGGTGGCCGACGCCATAGGGACCTTCGTTTTAATGGCGGGGAACACAACAGCGAACGCTTGGATGGCCAGGCTAGTCTCCTACGCAGGCCTTCTATCGGGCTCACAGCCCAACACTAAACTCGTCCTGGAACTTCCAAATGCTCGGCTTTCTCTTGCGCAGCCATCACCCGCGCAATCTCCATCTCAATCGATTTGGCACTCACCGGCTTCGCAATGTAGCCGTCCATACCCGCCTGTCGGCATCTTCTCCGGTCCTCTTCAAACGCGTTCGCGGTCATGGCCACGATTGGCAGGTGCCTTCGGGATTTCTTCTCGCCGGCGCGAATCCTTTCTGTTGCCTCCAGCCCGTCCATGATCGGCATCTGCATATCCATCGCCACCAAGTCGAACTCCTGCTCGGACAAGAGTCGGAGCGCCAATTTCCCGTTGGCAGCAATGGTCACCGTATGCCCCATTTTCTCCAGAAGCCGCGAAATCAATCGCTGATTCACGACATTGTCTTCCGCAAGCAAGATCCGCAAACCCGCCGGTTGGTTCTCCGCCACTGCCCCGGCGACCGGCATTTCTTTCGCTTCTCCGAAGCATTCCTGCAACGCCTCATACACGGCGGAGCGCCGGAACGGTTTGAAGAGGGTTCGAGTCACGCCCGCCTGGTCGCACCGTTTCCTCTCCGCCGCGTCTAATGTCCGCGAATGGACCAGAATCGCCGGCACATCCGGCGCCGCGGAAGTCCGCAAAGCCGCGAGCAGCGCCAGTCCTCCCGGGCGACTCATGTCCTTGTCGATCATGATCGCTGAGAACCTCTCGCCCGTGCGCTGAGCTCTCGTCAGCAAGACCAGCGCATCTTTCGCGCTCGCCGCCGCAACCGCTTTCATATTCCAGCGCGGCAGCAACCGATCCAGCAGTTCCCGGTCCACTGGATTGTGGCCAACCACAAGAACGCGCCGCACCAACTCCCGTTCGCTCGCCCGCGCTCTTCCTTCCGGCGTCTTTCTGAACTTCTCCTTCGCCTCATCCCAGAGGACCTTCATCGTGAAATGGAACTCGCTTCCGCGTCCTTCTTCGCTCTTCACCCAGATGCGCCCTCCCATCAAGTTCACCAGCCGCTCGCATATCGAAAGTCCCAGCCCCGTGCCTCCGTACCGTCGCGAGGTGGACATATCCGCCTGCGCGAACGCCTCAAAAATCTTCGTTCGTTTCTCCTCCGCTATTCCGATTCCCGTGTCGGACACCGTGAACTCCAGCATCAATCCATCCTCGGTGGTCCCGGCGCGCCGTCCATGAATCGCCACTTGCCCTTCGTTCGTGAATTTCAGCGCGTTCCCTGCTAAATTGATGAACACCTGCCGCAATCGTGTGGAATCACCCCCCACTACTTCCGGAATATCTTTGCCTACGTTCCACACCAGTTCGATGCCCTTCTGCTGCGCCTTAAGCGTCAACGGCCCGAGCGCCTCTTCGATGCAGTCTTCCACCGACATGTCTGCGATCTCCAGATCCAGCTTGCCAGCCTCAATCTTCGATAGGTCCAGGATGTCGTTCAGCAGCCTCAGCAGCGATTCCCCCGAACTCTTCACCATGCTCAAGTAATCCCGCTGCTCCGTGTCCAGGTTCGTTTCCAGCGCCAGCGCGGTCATCCCCAGTATCCCGTTCATAGGCGTTCGGATCTCGTGGCTCATGTTCGCCAGAAAGTCGCTCTTCGCCCGGTTCGCCGCTTCCGCATCTTCTTTCGCCTGTTCCAGCGCACGCTGCGCTTTTTTTCGTTCCGTAATGTCTATGAACGTGACCACTGCGCCAAGCCTGGCACCGTCCTCCACCAAGGGGTGGCTCCAGATCTCGGCCTCGAAACTGCTCCCGTCCGCGCGCCACAGCAACTCCTCCTCCACGTGGATCTTTGTGCCGGCGGCGAGTTCTTTCAGTTGCGAACATTCCTCTCGCGGATACGGCGTCCCGTCCCGCCGCGTATGGTGCATCACGTCGTGTATGTTTCGCCCCAGCAACTCGTGCTGCGACTCGTAGCCCAACAGTCGAAGCAACGCGTGGTTGCAGAACGTCCATTCCCCTTTGTTGTTCACTCCATAGATCGCTTCCCCCGTCGATTCCAGCAGTAGCCGCATCCTCGCCTCTTCTTCGGACAATCGCTGCTCGCTCTGGTCCCGTTCGCTGATCAACGCTCCCAGCACCAGCCCGGCCAGCGACAGAATCAGCATCAGAAACTGCAGCAGCGTAAGTTCGTTATAGCTCCGCGAATACAATCGCAACGCCAGGATAATTCCCGTATCCAGCGCTAGAATCGCCGCCGTCGCTCCGCGCAATCCTCGGCGCACTGCCACTACGATCAGCGGCGGAAAAAGCAGGTAGAACATCTCGTTGCCGCTGGATAATCTTCCGCTGAGGGCCGCCCACAACACGGCCACGATGCTCGCCGCGAATAATCCCGATTCAAGCGTGCGCCGGAATCCGCGCAGCTCATGCCTGCCTACCTTGCGAACGGTTTGCTCCGCGGTCCCCCCGTTTTCGGAATAACCCAGGAATCGCCGCAGCCCTGGCGCAACATAAATGAGACAAAACGGCACGATCGATCCGATCGCCACCGCATCCCCCACCCACCAATTCATCGTCGCCAGCAAGTATCCCTGCGCGGGAATCAAGTGATCCGCCTGCAGGAACCTTGTTCCCACAAATGCCACTACGCACGACGAGCAAATGGAGATCAGCAGCAGCCACGCCACATCCCTCATGGATCGCAGACGCCAATCGATCTTCACCACTCGGCGCAAAACCACCGACGCCACCGTGTACACCACAATGAATTCTAGGTTTCCTACAAGGAAAGAATACGAACGCACCGCTAGGTGATAATTTATGATCGACGAGATGTACTCCGCCAGTAGGATCACCGGTGCGTAACGCCACCCGAGTCCAATCAGCGCCGCGAGTGCCAGCCCCGTCGGCGGGTACCAGGCGCTGATCTCCGCCCAAATCTGAAAGGATACCGTCGAACGGTCGAGCACCACGTAAACCACGATGAAACATGCCGCGACTCCAAGCCGCCGCACCGTCCACCGCTTTTCTGGCGTCAATCGTCCCTCCCGCCGGCCTGGCGTCCGTCCCCGGCACAGTTCCGCGGCATCACCTACACAACAATTGCCGATCGCGAACCGTCCAGCCCAATCGTGTTCCGAAATGAGAATCGGTCCTAAAAAAGCTCCACAAACTCTCTTCGCCTACTCGCATCGGCGCTCTGCAAAATGGGCCAATTCGCGTCAAATCAGTGGGTTGCGGCTCCTGGTCGCTTCAGTTGCCCGCCCTGGCCCGCACACACCCCCATACTTTCCCAGCGCCCGGAGGGCCAAATCGGCAGGCTCTTCGTACCGGCGAGGATTAATAAACTCTAAACAGATTCAGCCGCGATATATGGTCTGGACCAACCAGGTCTTACGCTGCGTGTTGTGCACCCGTCGCTCTTACTTCCCTTGTATCCGCGAAACAAACATCTCCAAAAATCTTTCCGCCTGCACCTCAATGCAGACCTTGGCATTCGGCGCGACCTTGTCGAGCCCTTCGATCACGTAGCGGTCCCCGTCCGGAAAATGCCGCAGCACGTTCCGTTCGATCTCGTTCCGCCGGTTTGCCACCGTTTCTCCCCGTGTAAACTCGCCTCGCGTTTCGACATCGACGTGCATCGCCGGCGCCGTCACCAGCGCCGCGTCGATCGCCACTCCTACCGCCAGCGGATCGTACATCGGCGTTCCGGTGTCCCCGAATTTCTCCGATAGCTCCACAAGAAATTTCGTCACCCCGTAAATGAAATCGTTTACCGGACCGTGCGTCCGTCCCAGCTGCTCCAGATGTTTGCGGCTGAAAAGCGTTTTATCTCCAACGTCCAGCCCCACCATCGTCAGTGGCCATCCGGCCTGAAAAACGATTTGCGCCGCTTCTGGATCATTGTAGATGTTCGCTTCCGCCGCGGCGTTCACATTTCCACCCTTGATCGATCCCCCCATCAGAATCACTTCTTTCACCAGCGGCACGATGCTCGGATCTTTTTCAATCGCCAGCGCAATGTTGGTCAGCGGACCAACGGGCACCAGAGTGATTTCATGCGGCGAAGCGTGCACCAAATCGATAATCAGGTCGGGCCCGAACCGCGTATCCGCCTTGCATTTGCTGGCAGGCAATTCGATATTCGCCAACCCGTTTTTCCCATGCCAAAACTCCGCCGTAATCAGCTTCTGAAATAAAGGATGCTCCGCCCCGCCCGCGACCGGAATGTCGCACCGGTTCGCCAGCGAAACCATCCGCAGCGCGTTTTCCAACCCCTGTCGCGCCGTGACGTTCCCCGGCACAACCGTAATCGCGCGGACATCCAGCTCTGGAGAATTCAGCGCCAGCATCAAAGCCATCGCGTCATCGGTTCCCGGATCGGTGTCCAAAATAATTTTCTTTGCTCCGGCAGCGCCCCGCGCCGGAGAGCATAGAATCGCCAGTACAGCAACCACGCAGCAAAACATCTTCGCGAGCTGACTTGCCCAAGCGGTGAACAAGCGAGCCCAATTTCTCCCACGAATCATAGTGTTCATCTCCCCCTCCAGCCTGTAGGGGCGCGGCACACCGTGCCCGCTCTTGTCTCATGCACCCCGCCTGCCATGGCAAGAGCGCAGCACGTTAACCCGAGCCTAGAAAGGCTGTGCCCCGTCCCGCCAAGATCGCTCACCTAAGAACCGCGTCATCCTTTTGTTCTTGCACCAACCAGAAGGGAGCTCGCCAAAGCCGCCAACAAAATCCCCGCCACGACCCCAAGCGACAGCTCCACCGAAATGTGTACCCACGGCTCAACAATCATCTTGGCTCCAATAAACGTCAGCACAAACGAAAGTCCCGCTGTCAAATACCGCAGTCGCCCCAACACTCCCGCCAAGAGAAAATACATCGCGCGTAATCCCAAGATCGCGAACACATTCGACGTGTACACAATAAAAGGATCCCGCGTTATCCCGAAAATGGCCGGAATGGAATCCACCGCCATCGTAATATCCGTAATCTCCACAATCAGCAGCACCACAAATAAAGGCGTCGCAAACATTTTTCCGCCCTCTCGTATAAAAAACTTGCTCCCCTGGAACTCCTTCGTCACTCGAAGGTATTTCTTCGCGAACCGCGAAATCCGGTTCTCCTCGGGGCGCATCTGTGCCTTTTTCGCGAACAGCATGTGCAATCCGGCAAACACCAGAAACGCTCCAAACACGTACAAGATCCAGCTGAATCTCTCAATCAGACCGGCTCCGGCCGCAATCATCACGCCCCGCATCACTAACGCCCCGACAATTCCCCATTCCAAAATCCGGTGCTGTACTTTTTCATCCACGCTGAATGTCTGGAAAATCACCAGAAACAAAAAAAGATTGTCCACACTGAGCGCTTTTTCGATGACATACCCGGTGAAAAACTCCAAGCCGCGCTGCTCACCCGAGAAATGCATCACGCCAAGCCCGAACGCGAGGGACAACCCAACCCAGACCATCGTCCAGATGATCGCTTCCCGCGTTTTCATTTTGTGGGGACGCCGGTGGAAGACGCCAAGATCCAACGCAATCGTGGCGAGTACAAAAAGATTAAAAATCAGCCAAAGGAAAGGTGTGCCCATGGCTGTGGCGGCCGGCGCTTATGGCGCCGACGCGGCCAGGGTATCCGTGGCGTTCAGATTGGTAAGCTCGATGCGGAACGCCCGGCCCGCTTGAATCGTAACCGGCACATCCCATCGCACCCGGGCGTCGCCGGCATTTGCCTCCAGATTCAGCGAACTGATCCAGTAGTTTCCTGGCGCCAGCTCCCGGAGGAAAGCGTGCCCCTCCAGGTCCGTGTCCACTTTGGCCGCCAGATATTTCGTTTGCGCCACTTCCGGCGCCAGCTTCTGCACACGTTTCTTCTGATTGCTGTTGAGCAGCGCCCACTTCCTCTGGGGATTCACTGCGTCCAGCTCCAGCTCCACTCCCGAAACCGTCGACGGGTTGGCCTTGATAAATTTCTTCAACGCGGTGTAATACGCTTGCCTGTCTTGCTCATACTTCTCCGGGTGCTCCGTTCTGTCCGTTTCCTTGTATTTCGGTTTGGGTATGCCGTTTGTTACACCGCCGCTGTTCGAATGCTGGTAGGCCAGCAGGAATTCCGGCGTGTCAATGATGTCATCCGGTGTCAGCATTTTGTCCAGCTCGGGAGTCATAAGATCAAGGACGTCGTGGGCTTTCATCCAAGCCTTCAATTCTTTCGTCACCTTCAATCCGTCGATGAACTCGTCGCGCGACGGGACCACGTCCCCCTCTTCCACTTCCTTGGCGATGTCCGCGTAGCTCCTCGTCAGAATGTAAAACGTGAATTGCCGCACGGGCTCCGGCCGCGCTTGCGTGGGCGTGATCCGCGCGGTGATCTCCAGCGTGCCGGCAGAGCTCTGCGCTCGCGTCGCCTGCCCGAAACACACCAAAACAGCCGCCATTGCCAATGAAATGCCGATTGTTCTTCTCATGCCGGAATCCTAACAGATTGTCCCCAGCCCAGACACAAGAACCATCCAATGTGTCGCTTGAATCACCTTCTATCTGGCGAAAAGCACGAACAAAATGAACCGCCCCGGGCCGGCCAACAGCAAGGCAGCAAACAATCGCGTCAGAAACGCCGCAGGCAGCGCCGCAAGGGGGCTCGGCGGCCTCTTGTCGAGGACCGGCGGATCAAGCACGCCAATGCCCGTAGATTTGCGAGGCGGCCCGCCAACGCGCGCCGAGGACGCCCTCCGGCTGCTGTTCCTCTTCCCAATGCCTGAATTCATATGGCATGCAGAAATGTTACCGCCGTCAGCTTATCGCCTTCGAGTTTAACGCAGGCGGGTCAGAACAGTCGAAAGACGGCTTCGACAGTGACCCACGCGGCCACCGCGCGCTTCGCTCCGTCGCGCGCTGGAACGAACTTCCAGCCGCGCACCGTTTCTACCGCGCGTTCATCCAGCCCAAAACCGATGCCTTTGACCATGCGAACATCCTGCGCCCGCCCATCCGCGCCCACCAGAACCGCCAGTGTCACCGATCCCTGCACCTTGCCGTGCCGCGCCTCGTCGGTGTATGTAGGATATGGACAGTACGCGCAGGCTGGCTGAGTGGCTCCCGCCCTGAATGCAGAGTTTTGGTTGTTATAGCCAGCCGGTCCATCTCCGTCATCGCCAAGAGTGTCGCCATCCTTGGATCCGATACCGTGTCTTTTTCCGGGACCGGGAGACTTCGTGTCGTCGGGCATCCAGGGCAGCCCTATATTGTCAGTGGGAGTGAGAACAGGCGCCGCGCTCGGATCAAAAATCGTAGGCGGCTCAGGCAAATTCGGATGCAGGTTTTGCGGGAGCGTCGGTCTCACGAGCACTATGGAGGAAAACGGCGGGAGATTTCCTCTCGTCGCGGGAATTGGGTTTTGGTCGCCGCTATGGCCACCGCCTTCTGTCGGATGCGCACGCGTTAGGCTGCGGATAAGTGGCGCGGAAATCGAGAGTGGGCCAGGCGAACCGGATTCCCCGTTGAAAGGCGATTTAGGGACTCCCTTTGGATTTGCCAGCATAAGCAGGATTGCGGCGAAAACCACGGCGTGCGTAATCAAAGAAGCTCCTTGTGCACGCGCTGGCCGCAGCGATTTATCGAACTTCAGGAGATGAATCGGCGCGCCGTTTGCCGAAGACGGCTTGAAGTGTGAAGGAATAAGAAGCTGACCCAGGTTCTCTCGAACCCGGTTCAACCACGATTCCTTTGAAGTGAACTCCGCCGTGGGATCGTATCCGGAAAAAGAACGCAGAAATGGATCGCGCATGCGCAGGCCTCCGTCTCCGCCTCATGGTTCGGCCCGACAACGTCTGGAGGCGGCACCAGTCGGCTAATCAGAAGTATCGAGACAGAGTTTGGTTGCCCGCAGAAGGAATCTCAAGCTTCGACGAAAAAGAATTAGAGAAGGATCAATCCGTTTCAACAACGCGAACCAGTCAAAGCAGGGAACTAGTACAACCGGAACGTTACTTCAATCGGCACACTTACCGGCACGATCTTGCCGTTCGGTCCGGCCGCAGGCCTGAACTTCCACGTGCGCACGGACTCTACCGCCTTTTCTCCGAGTCCCATTCCGGGATCCTTCAGGATCGAAATATTCACCGCCCGGCCGTCCGGCGTAATGGTCACCTGCAATACAACAGTGCCCATGTACTTCGCTTTGCGCGCGTCGTCCGAATAGAGCGGTGGCGGGCAATAGATGCACTCCGGCACGCCGACTCCATTGACGCCGGCGCGAAACGCGCCGCCACCCGTGCCTCCCCCTTCGCCAGGACCGAGCCCGCCGCCGGTACCGCTGCCGATCCCGGTGCCATTGCCATGACCAAGAGAATCGCTCACGCCATTGGCCAAGGGATCGCCAAAATTCGCCGCGTTGAGATTCGGCACCTTTAGATCAGGCGGACCGAGCAGCGAAGGGTCCATCGCAAGCTTAGGATCAGGATTCTGAGGCTTAACCTGCGGAGGCGTAAACTGCGTCCACTGGAACTTGGGAAGTTTGCCTTTGTTGACAGGCGTCAGCGTGTGGTCATTGGCGCCTCCGCCGCCCCCGGCTTTCTTTGCGCCCGCCGGGAGTTTGGACACGTACGGCGAAAGATCAAGCGGCGTCACGTCCACGGCATTCTTGTTTTTTGCCTGGGTTGCCGACCCGAAATGCCAGAACAAAGGAATCAGAATCACCAGCGCGAAGACGCTGCCATGAAGGGCAAACGAAATCACCTGGGTCCAGCCGAAGTTCTCGTCCTTCGTCCAGATGTCCTTCACTTTCACGGGCTTGCTGGTGAAGTTCGCAGGCGGAAGTTTCGCCGGAAAGAAAACCTCTTTGATGCGCGAGCCAAACCCGCCGAAATTGGTTCCCCACGAGACGGCCAGGCGACTGTTCACCGGCCCTTTCGGCACCGGACGGGAACTGAAGAAGTCTTTGAAGTTGTCAAGAACACCGGCGCCGAACCCTGGCTTCACAAACGGGGCGTCAGCACGCTCCCGCACATTGACGGGGCGTTCGGTCAGAAACTGCTTGAGGTTGGACCAAAAATTCGTGGGAATGAGAATGGAAGGAGGGCCAAACCTTGGAACCGCGGTGGCTGGCACTGGAACGGCCTGATTACCCGAGGCAGACACGCCGCCCTTCGTGGCTTCAGGTGGAACGAGATTAACGATTAGGTCCGGCACC
>Ga0209006_10003335_pt1 | contig 14633 bp, 13 predicted proteins | sample JacPin_JW_Ref_O2_FD_188567 | JGI IMG/M metagenome (GOLD analysis project Ga0209006, IMG submission 188567) | Forest soil microbial communities from Algoma, Ontario, Canada - Jack Pine, Ontario site 1_JW_Ref_O2 (SPAdes) (version 2) | ecosystem: Environmental > Terrestrial > Soil > Boreal... | reverse complement strand
CCGATCGAGTTGGATGATGCGGTTTTGCACTTCGCGGTCATCGAACACCAGCACCACCAGCACGCGGTTTTCCGAAAGCGCCAGGAACTCGATGTGCGTGAGCGACACCGCCTGCGCCAACGGCAGCGTCACGACTCCGGCCAGGTGGGTGATGTTCGACAGCAGCTGCGAGGCGGCCGCGACCAGCGACTTGGAGCTATCCACGTGCATTTCAAGGTGACGGTGGATCTCCTCCAGGCTTGAATCGTCAGTCGTGAGCTGCGCCCGCAGCAATGTGTCGACGAAGAAGCGATAGGCCTTGTCGGTCGGTACCCGGCCGGCCGAGGTATGCGGCGAGCTGACGAAGCCGAGCTGCTCCAGATCGGACATTACGTTGCGCACGGTGGCGGCGCTCAGCGCCAGACCTGACTCGCGCGACAGCGTGCGCGAACCCACCGGTTCCCCCTCGCGGATGTAATTCTGCACCAGCACGCGCAGCAGACGCTGGGCGCGATCGTTCAGAACGTCCTCTCGGTTATCTGGTGCCATCCTGACTGCGAGCTAACCAGCCGCCCCGGGCGCCGTCAAGCGCACATCGCCCTTGATTAATTACCCAAATTTGCTCAAAAGTGCCGCGCGTTGGCCGCCACCAGCGCGCCATGCTACAACAGCGAGCGATTAGAAGGCCCAAAGCCAACATGCAAAAGCCGATACGTACTTGCGCACTGGTCGGCAAGTTTCAGGATCCGCGGGTCGCCGAATGCGCCGAGGCGCTGGTCCCGGAACTGCTGGCGCGGCAGCTGACCGTGCTGGCCCCGCAAGACGCAACGGCAGCGAACGCGCCGCGGGGCGTCACGATCACGCCACTGCCCGAATTGATCGAGCGAACCGATCTGATGATCGCCATCGGCGGCGATGGCACGCTTCTCTATGCCGCCGGTCTGGTGGCCGAGCACGAGATCCCGCTGCTCGGCATCAATCGCGGCCGCCTCGGCTTCCTGACCGATGTGCTGCCGCAAGAGATGGTGAGTTGTGTGCAGGCGGTGCTCGCGGGTGAGTACCAGGCGGACCGCCGGGCGCTGCTGCGGGCGCGACTGCTGTCGCCGACAGGAATCGAAATGCAGCATTTCGCTCTCAACGACGTGGTGTTCAACCGCCTCGAGACCGGCCGCATGCTGGATTTCGAGACTCACATCGATGGCCGTTATGTCAATTCGCACGGCGGCGACGGATTGGTCGTTGCTACCGCCACTGGCTCGACCGCCTACGCGCTGTCCTGCGGCGGCCCGATCATCGATCCGCGATTGCACGTGCTGGTCGTGGCGCCGATCTGTCCGCACAATCTTTCAGACCGGCCGATCGTGATTCCCGGAGACTCGAAGATCGATATCCGTCTGAGCGGCCAGAGCGCCGCCGGAGCGCGCGTTACCTGCGACGCCGCCATGCTCGGTGAGCTCATGCCGGGCGGCAGGCTCGAGATCGTCCCAGGCGGCCGCGCCATTACGCTGCTGCATCCTCCCGGCTACGACTACTTCAGACTGCTGCGATCGAAGCTGCATTGGGGCCGCGGTGAGCTGCCCCACGAGCGCTGACCGTGCTGCGCTATCTGCAGATCCGCGACTTCGCCATCATCGATGCGGTCGAGCTCGAATTCGGTCCCGGCCTGACCGTTCTCACCGGTGAGACCGGCGCCGGCAAGTCGATCATCGTCGATGCGCTGGAGCTGCTGTGCGGCGGCCGCGCCGGTGCCGATGTGGTCCGCCCCGGCGCCGAGCGCGCCGACATCTCTGCCACGGTGGATATCACCTCCACCGGGGGCGAGCTGCGCCATGTTCTGGGCGAACAGTCGATCGACGCCGCTGGGGAACTGCTGCTGCGCCGGGTCATTGGCAGCGACGGGCGCAGCCGCGCCTGGCTCAACGGCCAATCGGTCCCCTTGCAGGTGCTCGGCGCCGTCACCGGACTGTTGTTCGAGATTCATGGTCAGCACGAGTTCCAATCCCTGGTGCGCCCGGCGACGCAGCGTGCACTGGTCGACACCTTTGGCCGGCTCGAATCGCTGGCCTCGCAGGTGCGCACCGCCCACAGCGTCTGGCTTGCGCTGCTCAACCGCAGCATCGAACTCGACAGCGCAGCCGGAGAACGCAGCTCGCGGCTGGATCTGCTGCGCCATCAGTTACACGAACTGGAAGTGCTGCAGCTCAGGCCCGGTGAAATCGCCGAACTCCGGGATGAACATGGCCGGCTCGCCAATCGCGGCCGCCTGACCGAAGCCGCCCGTGGCGCGCTCGAGTGCCTGTACGAAGCCGATGGCGCGACGGCGCATACGCTGATCGCCCGATCGATCGCCGCCTTGCGCCAGGCCAGCGCGCTGGATCCGCAGCTCGCCCCGCTCAGCCTGCTGCTCGAGGAGGCCGCGATCCGCGTCAAGGACGCAGGCCATTCCCTGCAGCAGTATCTCGACGCGCTGGAACTGGATCCGCAGCGCGCCGACATCATCGAGCGCCGCCTCGCGGCGATCGAGGAACTGGCGCGCAAGCATCGGGTGGCCGCCGACGCTCTGCCGGACAAGCAGACTGAAATGGCCGCACAGCTCGCCGGTCTTGAGAACGCCGCCGCCGACATCGGCGCGGTGCGTGCGCAGCTCGCGGCAGCCAGCGCCAGCTTCCAGGAACTGGCGCGCCAGCTCTCCGGGCGGCGTGAGGCAGCCGCGCGCGCGCTGGCGAAAGAGATCTCCGCGCGCATGCAGGAGCTTGGCATGGGCGGCGGGCGCTTCCTCATCGACGTGGTCGCGGCCGAGTCAGCCGAACCGGCGCCCCACGGCTTCGATCGGGTGGAGTTTCGCGTCAGTACCAATCCCGGTCAGCCGCCGCGTGCCGTGGCCAAAGTCGCATCCGGCGGCGAGCTGGCGCGTCTGTCGCTGGCGGTGCAGGTGTCGTGCGCCGGCAGCGCGGCTTCCTGCATGGTGTTCGACGAAGTTGATCACGGCATCGGCGGCGCGGTGGCCGAGATCGTTGGCCGTGAGCTGCGAAAGCTCGGCCAGCATGCCCAGGTGCTGTGCGTCACCCACCTGCCGCAAGTGGCAGCCCAGGGGCACCAGCATCTGCGGGTCGCCAAGCTCACCGACGGCCGTGGTACGCGCACCAGCGTCGCGCGCCTGAGCCCCGAGCAGCGCGTCGATGAACTTGCCCGCATGCTCGGCGGCGTCGAGATCACGCCGCGCGCGCGCGCCCACGCCAACGAGATGCTGGCCGCCGTCGCTCAAGTCACTGCAGCGAACGCGGCTGTCGAGCCAGCAGTCAACCCAGCGGACAGTCCAGCCGATGCGGGCAGCGTCGGTACCGGCGCGGCTGCCGGCGCTGCGCGCCGCCCGGCGCGCCCACGCCCGGTGCGCGGCTGACACGCCAGCGGCGCACGACAGCTAACACGCCGTCAGCTGATGCGTTTGACCCGGCCCTGCTTGCGCGCCGGGCAATCGGGTCGCTGACAGCGGCCGTACAGTATCAGCGAGTGCTCTTCGATAAGGTAACCCAGCCGCTTCGCGATCACGTTCTGACGGGTCTCGATCTCCGGATCGACGAACTCTTCCACCGCACCGCAGTCCATACAGACGATATGGTCGTGATGGGTACCGTGGTTGATCTCAAATACCGCCATGCCGTCTTCAAAATGATGTCGACTGACGAGCCCGGCTCCTTCGAACTGGGTCAGCACGCGATAGACAGTGGCGAGCCCGATATCCTCGCTCGAATCGAGCAGTTTCTTGTAGATCTCTTCGGCCGACATATGCCGCGTCGTACTATGCTCGAGGATCTCGAGGATCTTGAGCCGGGGCAATGTGACTTTGAGCCCCGCTTTGCGCAGATCTTTGCCTTCCACGATGCACCTCGATGCGAGCCCGCCCGGCGCCGCGCCGAGCGCCGCCGCTGACTGCGGACGATACGGTATGATGAACCGATGAGAATTATCACACTATTTGTGACCGTCTGGGCCTTGAGCGGCTGCGTTTATCGCATAGCGATCCAGCAGGGAAATTATCTGGATCCGGCAGCCATAAGCCAGGTGAAGGTCGGCATGACGCACAGCCAGGTGCGCTATTTGCTCGGCACGCCGATGGTCCCCGGCGGCTTCGACGACTCGCGCTGGGATTACGACTATTACCTGAAGACGAAGCGCCTGCAGACACCATGGCGCAGCCATGTCGTGGTCTACTTCGAGAGCAATCTGGTCGCGCGGGTCGACAGCAACGTTACATCGCCGCCGCCGGCGCCGGGGCTGGGCAAGGGTGCTGCATCGCCCCTGCCGCGCGGCGGGCGGCCCTTCTAGCGCGGTCTCTTCAGGCGCGACGCGGACCGCGCGCGGGCCCAGGCCGATTCGGCCCGGCGCGCGCATCGCGCGCCGCCCGTGCCGCCCGCGCCCGACGGCTCGCACGCGGATCGATCTTCAGAGCCCGGTACAGTTCGATGCGATCGCCGTCCGCCGGAATGTGTGCTCGCGGCTGCACTCTGCCGTAGATCCCAGTCGCGGCGAGCTCCCATTCGGCCGCCAGCTCGCCGAGCACGCGCCGCGCTGCCTGCAGCGCCGCCGCGATGGTCGCGTCGTCCGGCAACTCAAGTTCGCACTCCAGAATACCAGCCGGCGTATCGCAAACCACACTGCATCGCTTCGACATGCGCTTCGATGAAGCGGCTTCAGGCCGGCAGACTCTGCGCGCGGCTGGCAAAAGCGCGCACCAGTGAAGCCGCGGTCTGTTCGAACAGCGGCTCGAACAGCCCCGACTTCAGTGCGCTGGCGAACTCAAACCGCAGCGCTAACTCGATGCGGCAGCCATTGCTCGCCACCGGGGTGAAGCTCCAATGGCCTTCGAGTACGCGAAAAGGCCCATCCACCAACTGCATGTGCACGCTGCGGCCCGGATCCAGAATATTGCGCGTGGTGAACTCGGTGCGCAGCAGACCGCGGCGGACCACCAGGCGGGCGAGCATCTGATGCTCGTCGCGCTCCAGCACCTGCGCGGCGCTGCAGCCGGGCACGAACTCCGGGTAGTGTTCGACCTGCTCGACCAGCCGGTACAGCAGCGCCGGCAGCCGGGCAACGAGCGCTGATCGCGTCATTTCTCGCATCAATCCAGTGTCGCTTAAGCCGGGCCGGCGACTCAAGCTCTGTACAATGCGCTCATGTCCAAGGCGGAAGTTACCGAGCGTGTCATCGCCGAGAACCGGCGCGCGCGCTACGACTATTTCATCGAGGACCGGATCGAGGCCGGCCTGGCGCTTGAGGGCTGGGAGGTCAAGTCGATGCGTGCCGGACGCGCACAGCTTGCGGAGGCCTACGTTTACATTCGCGACGGCGAGGCCTTTCTGATCGGCGCCCATCTGTCGCCGTTGCGCACCGCCTCGACGCACAAGATCGCGGACCCCGTCAGGACGCGCAAACTGCTGCTGCATCGGCATGAGCTCGATCGCCTGATCGGCGCCACCGAGCGCAAGGGCTACACGATCGTGCCCCTGGAACTGTATTGGAAAAATGGCCGCGCCAAACTGCAGATCGGACTCGCCAAGGGCAAAAAACAGCACGACAAGCGCGCCACCGAGAAGGATCGCGACTGGCAACGCGATCGGGCGCGGCTGATGCGCCGAAGATAATGCGAGCCTTCGACTGCATGCCGGGTACGAAAGCGGGAAAAAGCCCACTTTGTGGGCCGCTTCGGCGTCTGCCTGAGCCACAGTGCTATACTTTGCAGGTTCCGAAGGGGGCGACCGGTTTCGACGTGGGTTGCGAACCTTCAGGGGCGTGCCGAGGTGCAGTGGCCCTCGTTAAACACTGCTGCAAACTCTAGTTGCCAACGACGACAACTACGCTCTAGCTGCCTAAACGCAGCTGACCTCTGACCAGTTCGTGCCTATGCGACTGAACCAGGGGACGCGCTCATAGGATCGCGGGCCACCGTGCGACGGGGTGGTTCCGTTAAGAGATACCGTGGCTGGTCCGGCGTCTTCCCTGCCCTTCGGGTAGCGACGGATGAGAAACAAAGAATGGGCTACGCGCGTAGATCCTGAAGTCTAGGGCTTGCGGACGCGGGTTCGATTAATGCAATGGAATGCAATGGTCGTCTTCGCTCGTAAGAGCGAAGTAAACACGGGGCTCATTCGGCGAACCCTGCTGTCGTTGCGAGCGACATGGCAACGCCGAGGGGTGGAGCGAGGCCAACTTGCTCTGCCCTGTAGAGACTCATAGGTCGGCTGACTCGGCAACGAGCGAGCCGAAACTAGGATTCGAGCGCAGCAGGCTCGAATAACACGCCCCGCATCCTACTCACCGCGAAAGCGGCGAGGGATGAAGGCATAGTCCAGCCCGTCTCGAAAGAGATGGAGAAGCTGTCCCGCCGCCTCCACCAGTGATGGGTATTCCCCGGTTAACTCCGGGGAATACCCGCTGGCACTCGCCCTCAGTGGTGATGCTCGACGTCCATGATGGCGTGCTCGGTCGCATGTATCGCGGCATCGATATGCCCTACCGCGCGATCGCGCAACCCCCGGGTCATGGGATCGTCCTCTTCACGCGCGACATCGCTGTGTACCTTGCGCAGCAACTCCAGCGCCTTGTGCAGGCGGCCGGGGCGCTCGTTCGGCGCGTCGACTCCCGGATGGTCATGAATGTCCTTGCCGTCGTCGATCGCTGCGTGCTTGATCTCGCCGATCGCCTTGTCGATCTCGGCGATCGCCACGTCTTCCTGCCCACTCACCGCCGGATCGCCCGGCCGGTGCTCGATGAGCCAGCGCGCCGCACGCAGGTCCGTGAGCGCGTGCAGGTAATAAGGATGCTTGCCCGGCATGTCGGCCGAGGCCGCGAACGGCAACAGCAGCGACAGCAGAAAAATTCCCGACAGCGATCTGATTCGTAGCTTCACGATTTCTCTCCTCCAGGCGCCAGGTGAATGCACCGCGGACGGTAGTGTAGGGAAATCCCCGCCGGCGTCCAGATATCCTTTCGGCCGTGTGCGCCGTTCGCCGCGACTCGCGCGCCGCTTCAATCTCCGGTCGGAATGATGCCGGCGTTCTCGACCATCAGGATGACTGCGCGCTGCGGTGCGCGGGTACGATGCACAACGCCCTTGGGTACGACAAACCCCTGCCCGCGCGAGAGCGTGACAGTGCGTTCTTCCAGATCGATCAGGAACTGCCCTTCGAGCACGAAGAAAAACTCGTCGTCATTGTCGTGCTTGTGCCAGTGATACTCGCCCTGCATGACACCAAGGCGCACAACCGCCTGGTTGACCTGACACAGAGTCTGGTTGAACCACTGGTCCGTACACGCCGCCACCAGCGCCGGGACGTCGATCGTCTCGAGCGGCGGTACCAGGACGTTCAGGTGTGTGGTGTACCGAGTGGTCGCGGATGCTTGGTTGCTCGTGGTCCCGCTCATTAGCTGCTCTCCTCTGGCTGACGCTCAAGGCTGAATTGTCGGATGCTGTGGCGTGACAGCGGCAGGAATCCTGATGCTGCCCTCGCCGATGGACACGACGTGGCCGCCCACATAAATGCCGGCCGAACCCGCGGGACCCTCGATGCGCACGTGGAGAATGCTTCGCCGCAGCATCTTCACCCCCTGTTCGCTGATCAGGCGTGTTCCGGCCGCATCGGCAACAAGCCGGTGCTTCATCAGGTAGGCCGCCAGAGGTCCAGTGGCACTGCCGGTCGCCGGGTCTTCGGCCACGCCGTGCTCCGGCGCGAACATGCGCGAGTACACACCCTGGGCGGTGAGCGCGAATACGAAAACGCAAAGCGGATCGGGCTCGGTACCCTTAAGGTTGCGCATACCCTCCGCACTGAGCGACGCACGGTCCACTATCGCGGGACTGCGGACAGGGATAAACAGCGTGGGATTGCCGGCGCTCAGCCATTGCGGAGCGGGCGCCAGCAGCTCGTCCGGGCTCAGTCCCAACACCCTCGCGCACAGGGCCGGCTGGTAGGTGTTGCCCCACCGGATAGCCGGTGTCCGAAGCCAGATGAGATTCGCTTCGTCGCGCGCGACGCGAATAGCGACCGGGCCGACATTCTCCTGCAATACGAACTCACTCATGGACGCTTCCACACGCCCTGCATCCATCAGCACATAGGCGGTTCCAATCGTGGGATGCCCGGCGAACAGCATCTCCCGGCAGGGCGTAAAGATCCTGACCTGTGCCACGCATCCCGATAGCGATGCCGGAAATACGAACGTCGTCTCCGCCAGATTGAGCTCGCGCGCAATGTACTGCATGGTGGAGTCATCCAGTCCAGCCGCATCGGTGAAGACCGCGAGCTGATTGCCCTGAAACGGCACCTGGGTAAACACATCGACCAGCCGATAGGCGTAACTGCGCGCCCCCTGCATGTGCTCTCCGGGCATGTGCCTGCTTTGACCGGGATATTATGACTGCGAACGGGTCGAGTCGGCGGAGCCAATCGAGTATCGTATGAGTCCTCCGCAGGCTGCATCGGCGGGTTGGAACACGGGATTCGCGATGGATGAGACATTCGGCCGCGCCGACATGATCGCGCCTGCGAGGCTGAAGGAGCTGAGCGTCAGGTCCGACCTGCGCGGCGCGGTGCGACTCGGCGGCTATCTGTGCGCCCTGGCGCTGTCGGGCGGCGCGCTGATCTTTAGCTGGGGCACGCTCTGGGCGCTGCCAGCGTTCGTCGTGCACGGCACGCTGATCAATTTCCTGTATGCCGGTCAGCATGAACTCAGCCACTGGACCGTTTTCCGCACCAAGGCGCCCAATGAGTTCTTCGGGCGCGTTTTCGGTTTCGTGCTGTTCTTTCCGCGCGATTTCGACCAGATACAGCACTTCGCCCATCACCGATATACGCAGAACTGGCAGCACGACGGCGAACTCGCGCGCAATCGCTACAGCCTCACTTCCTATCTGCTGTGGCTGCTGGGTCCAAGCTACTGGTACACGCGTTGGCGGCGCATCCTGCGCTTATCACGCGCACTTGTGACCGAGCCCTACATACCAACTGGGCGCAAGGCAGGCGTAATCCGCGAGGCGCGCTGGCACCTGGCCGGCTACGGCCTGATCGCCGTCGTATCTTTACTCAGCGGCAGCCCGCTGGCACTCAAGCTGTGGCTGCTGCCGATGCTGGCGCTGAAGCCGGTGCACCAGCTGCAGAACACCATCGAGCATCTGGGATTGCCGCATGTCGACACCATCACCCAGAACACGCGCACCACCCGCACCAACCCCCTGATGCGCTGGCTGGGTTGGAACATGCAGTACCACACCGCGCACCACGCCTTCCCGGGCGTGCCCTGCTACCGTCTGCCGGCGCTGCACCGCGAACTGTTCCTCGCCCGTGACCGCACCCCGCCGACGATGTCCTATCTCGCGTTCCAATGGGCCGTGGTGCGCGCCTTCTGCCACGGCCGTACCGAGGCTGACTATCCGGACGACGCGATGTGGATCAGCGACGACACGCAGCTGGCGCCGGTCGCGCCGCCGGCTCGGCCGACTGCGCGGGTGTGATGCCATGGCGAGCCTTCGCATCTACCAGTCGCTATGGGCGACCGAGATACGCCGTGCCGGCGTACCCGAACGCCCGGTGCCCGAGCGCTTCGACCGCGTCGCCGATGCCGGCTATGACGGCATGGCGATCGATCTGGGAGCACTCGACCTGCCGGCGGCACGCTCCTGCGTGCGCGAATTCACGCGCACCGGGCTTGGCGGTCTCATCATTGCTTTCCCCAACTCGATCGAGGAGCTGCGCCCGGCGTTGCACCTCGCCAAGGAGATCGGCGCGCCATACGTGATCGTGGTCGGCAAAGTGATGCCGCTGGCGGTCGAGGACATGATCCCGGTGGTGCGCGCGTGGCTGCGGCTGGCAGCCGAGGAAGCGGTGCCGATTCAGTTCGAGACCCATCGCAACTGCATCACCAACGATCTGTTCTCGACATTGCTCATGCTAGAGGCCATCCCGGAGATGCGCTTATGCGCCGACCTGTCGCACTACGTGGTGGATCGCGAGATGATGCTGCCGATCACCCCGGAAATGCAGAGCTACGTTTCCCGCATCCTGGCGCGATCGGACTGCTTTCAGGGCCGCATCGCAACCCGCAGTCAGGTACAGGTGCCGATCGAATTTCCGCAGCATCGCCCCTGGCTCGACACCTTCGTCCATTGGTGGAGGCAGGGTTTTTCGCTGTGGCGGGCGCGCGCCGAGCTGCAAGCCAATGATCAGGATCTGATCTTTCTATGCGAACTCGGGCCGCCCAACTATGCCATCACCGACGCCCGCGGCGAGGAGATGTCGGACCGATGGCAGGAGGCGTTGCTACTGAAGCGATTGGCGGCGCAGATCTGGGCGCAGGTCGGCGGCGGTGCCCCTCAAGGCCACCCTGAACCGTCAGTGCCCGTCGGTGGCGCGTCGCCCTCTTGAAGCCCGGCGCTCTTGCGCAAAAGCGGCCACCGCGTGGCGCGACAGCGCATTTCGAAACAGCTCGGATTCCATCGCTCGCCTGGGACCACTGCGCCGGTCGCTGAAGTGCCTGTATTTGCACACACAGGAGCGCGGTTGCGAGCAGCCTTGCAGCGGCAGTGGCGGCGCCTGGCTGGATAGAAAGCGCGTCTGACGCAAAAACACGGACGCCTGGCAGCACGAAACCCCGGTACTGATGGCGACGGCGTGCCACGGATTGGTCACGCGCACGTGCTCAATAGCACCCGAGCGGCTGCCCTGGCGCTGGATTTCGTTCACCCTGCGTCGGCGCGTAAACCAGGAAAAGACACTTTTTATCGCCACGAACAACCCTTTTTTGCGTCCCCTGCCAGACAGTCCTTCGATGCCATCGATGGCCTGCCCTGCCCGTCAACCGCTCCACTATACCTCCGCCTGCGGGTCAATTTCCTCAACCGCCATGCAAAAGTGCAACCCGCGGTGGTGGCGGCAGTAAATCGCGAGAAAGGAGGCTGGTAGCGTTATCGGTGTCACGGCGCGGAACTGTAGCCGCACCGCACAGCGCCGCTTCGGTCAAGCGCAGATGAACTGGCGCTGCAAGCCGCCCGCATTATTGACCACCGCGCTGATGTCGTTCTCGATGCTCAGAATCCGCGTCGGGACCCCGGCGGCGTCGCGTTGCAGGCTCCAGAAACTGGCAGCGGTCAGACGCGCGCCATCGCGCCGGATTTGAATCGATTCACCTTGCCAACGGCCGTGGCGGTGCAGCGCGGCGTGTATCTGCTCGATAGGCTCGAAGTATTCGGATTTCAGCACCTCGCCCTTGGCTCTGCCGAGCGCCTGGCTGCTGAGCCAGCCGTACATGAGCTCAGCGCCGTGATTCCAGTACAGGATCCGGTCGTCCATATCACGCATCATGATCGCGTGCTGCGCAGCATCGAGCGAGGCCGCCTGTTCGGCGAGGGCGAGCACCTGCCGATCGAACGCCCTGGTTCGCTCGTCCAACTCCGCGGTGCACGAGGTCAATTCGCGCTCGAGCATCTCGGCGTGTTTGCGGTAGTGGTCCCCATGCGCCTTGAGGCGTATCAGGTTCCTGGCCCGAAGGGACAGCTCGGCGCGGTTCACCGGCTTGGTCAGGAAATTCTCCGCTCCCGCCAGCAACGCGAGCATCTTGCCTTCCTGATCATCTCGGGCAGTGGCCATGATGATCGGAATGTGGCGGGTCGCACGGTCGGCTTTGATCTTGGCGGCCACCTGATAACCATCCATACCGACCATCATGACGTCGAGCACCACCAGGTCGGGCGCGTGCTGCGCAATCATATCGAGCGCTTCCTCGCCACTGGAGGCGGTCTCGATTTGAAAACCCTCCGCAGCCAGCATGATCCGCAGCAGATCCCGATTGCTCAGCTCGTTGTCTACAATCAGGATCCACGGCGCGTGGTTCGCGACGTCGGAGTCAGCCTTCATGACTGCGCCAGCGGCGAGGCAAGCGGCGGCGGCAGCGGAGGCGGCGGCGATGACTGAACCACGTGAGCTGCGATGATCGCCAGGAATTCCTTGTACCCAAATGGTTTGGCGATGTAGCCGTCGCAGCCCGCAGCCCGAATGCGCTCCTCATCGCCGCTCATCGCCAGAGCGGTCAGCGCGATCACGGGTATCGCACGGGTCGCTTCGTCCTGCTTGAGCAGCGCGGTCGCCTTCAGGCCGTCCATGCCCGGAAGCTGGATATCCATCAGGACCAGATGGGGCTGCTCGGCCCGGGCGATCGTCAGCCCGGCCTCGGCATCCGTCGCGCTGAGCACAGTATGGCCAGCCGACTGCAGCAGGAACGTCGCCAACGCCATATTGGCCGGATTGTCCTCGATCACCAGAATGACGGCCACGTCAGGCGACCTGACGCCGCCGCGACAGCGCGCGCCGAACCTCGGAGGTAAACAGCTCGGAGTCGAATCCGGCCTTGTCCATGATCGTCGTCACGTAGCGAGTGAGGTTGGCGTGCTCCTCGGCCGTGATGTGCTTGGCGGTGACCACCAGCACCGGGATCCAGGCGGTATCGGGGTGTTCGTTGAGCGCAGCCAGCACATCGAAGCCGTTTACTTCCGGCATCATCAGATCCAGCACGACCACGTCGGGCAGCTCGCGCCGGGCTATCTCGATAGCCTCGCGACCGCCGTAGGCCCGCAGCACCGTGCCGCCCATGCCGGCGACCCGCAGCGCGATCAGTTCGACCGCATTGGGGTCGTCGTCCACGACGAGCACCCTGGGTCCTTTGCCCTTTGGCTGCGGAAACAGATTGAGGCCCACCAGCGCTTCGTATAACTCGAGGCGCGAGATCGGCTTTTGCATTACCGCAGCCGCGCCGAGCGAGAAGCCCTTGTTGGCATCCGCCACGATCGAGAGGATCACGACCGGAATCGTGCGTAATTCAGGCACCTGCTTGATGCGAGTGAGAAATTCCCAGCCGTCCATGTTCGGCAACAGGATATCCAGGGTGATCAGCGACAACGGCTGCTGGATCGCAAGCGCGAGCGCGGCTTCGGCCGAGGCCGCGTGCAATACCTTGAAGCCCTCCGCCTCGAGCTGCACGCGAATGAGCTCTGCGGCCTTGAAATCATCTTCGATCACGAGCGCAGTCCCCACGTCGCCCTTCTCGACCCGGTCAACGACCCTCGCCGCAGGTAGCTTTGCGGCTGCGAGCACCGCGGTCTCGGTCTCACGCAGAGGCAGCCAGACCGTGAAGCAGGAGCCCTCTCCGGGGGCGCTTTCGACCGCCACGGCGCCGCCGTGCAGCTCGGCCAGCACCTTCACCACCGTCAGGCCGAGTCCGGTGCCCTCGAATTTTCGCGACAGTCCTGAATCGATCTGGCTGAAGGGCTTGAACAGACGTTCCAGCCCCTCGGCCGAGATCCCGATGCCGCTGTCAATGACGCTGAGCTTGAGAAATTCTTCCAGACCGTTGTCCGCCAACGGCAGGCTCCATCCCTTCCAGGCACCCGACAGCTGGCCGACATGCGCGCGCGAGACACGTCCGATGCGCAGCGTCACCTGGCCGCCCTCGCTGGTGAACTTGACCGCGTTGGAGAGCAGGTTGTAGAGGATCTGCTTGACCTTGCGTGCGTCCGCGCTGAATGAACCGATCTGTTCGCCGGCAACCAGTTCCAGGCGGATGTGGCGCGCTGCGGCTTTCGCCTTCACGATCGACAAGCTGTTCTGCAGTAACGCCGCCACCTGTATCGGCTCCAGGTCGAGCGTCATCTTGCCGGCCTCCACCTTGGACAGGTCGAGGATGTCGTTGATCAATGAAAGCAGATGCTGGCCGCTGCTGAATATGTCGCCAATAAAACCGCGCTGCTGCGATGTCAGTTCGCCGAGCAGCCCGTCGCGCAGCACCTCCGAGAAGCCGATGATGGCTACCAGCGGCGTGCGCAACTCGTGCGACATGTTGGCCAGAAACTCGGACTTCATGCGGCTGGCATCTTCGAGCTCGACGTTTTTCTGCGCCATGGTCCGCTCGAAGCGCTTGAGCTCGGTAACGTCGCGGGCCGCGGCAATCACGCCCAGCAGGTTGCGGTCGCGGTCGTGAAAGGTGCTGGCATTGTAGGACACCACGGTCAGAGCGCCGTCGCGGCTGCGCGCGGTAAGCTCGTAATTGGTGACCTTGCCTTCGCTGAGCACGCGATTGATGCCGGCTTCCGCACGCGCAGCATCGGTGAAGTGGTTCTTGAACGGTGCGCCGACCAGCTCGTCGCGCGTGCGGCCAGTCAGGGCCTCGGTCTGCTTGTTGATGTCGGTGATGATGCCGCGTGGATCGGTGGTGATCAGGGCGTCGATGTTCGACTCAATCAGCGAGCGCGTATAGAAGTGCTGGTCGCGCAGCCGCTGATCGAGCTTCATGCGCTCCTCTTCGACCTGCTTGCGCGCGGTGTTATCGGTGCCGATCAGCAGATAGCCGATGATGGTATCGTTCGGATCGCGCAATGCGGTGACCGACACCACGGCCGGAAAGCGGCTGCCGTCCTTGCGGAAATAGGTCAGCTCGTAGATATCCTCGATGCCGCGCGAGGCCTTGAACACCAGTGCCTCGAAACCGGGGGCGATCGGAGTGCCCAGTTCAATGCTCAGGGCCGTGGCGCGCGCAATTACTTCGTGCGAATCGGAGATGTCGGCCGGCGTGATCTTGTTGACCACATCGGCGGCGTCATAGCCGAGCAT
>Ga0209006_10003334_pt1 | contig 14634 bp, 8 predicted proteins | sample JacPin_JW_Ref_O2_FD_188567 | JGI IMG/M metagenome (GOLD analysis project Ga0209006, IMG submission 188567) | Forest soil microbial communities from Algoma, Ontario, Canada - Jack Pine, Ontario site 1_JW_Ref_O2 (SPAdes) (version 2) | ecosystem: Environmental > Terrestrial > Soil > Boreal... | reverse complement strand
CCGCCGCCGACAAACCATAAATTCTCGGCGCCAGGATGCCGATCGATCAGAAAATCTCCGTTTGAAGTGTTCTCGTACTGGCAAACTCGCGTCTCGACGATCGGCGCGTCACGCAGGGCGGGGAATCGCCCCGCAACGTACTTTCGCACCTCGTCGGCCGCGGCTTCGGTGACCACGCGCGATTGCGTGTCGGGATCAACCCGTGGCCCGTGTCTGTCCAATGCGATCTTGAATCCCCGCGCCTCGATGTCCGGCATTCCGTAAGTTTCATCGCCCTGAAACAAGAAAGTCGGCAGCGCTGCTGGAGAAAATCGAGAGTCCCCCGGCGGTATCCCGAAAAAATAAATCTCCTGTCGCGTCGGGAAAATTCGATCGCCCAAAACGTCGGGGAAAATCTTCCCCAGCCACGAGCCGCACGCAAAAACAAAAACATCGGCCTCAAACTCTTCTCCGGCGCGCGTCTTCACCGAGGAAATCGACTTCATTCCCGCGCCGGTTGACGGCGTCACGATCTCCCCCACCCGGTATTCCACGCCGCGAAAAATCGCATCTTCCACAACTGCCGCGACCGCGCGCCGCGCCATCAGCACTCCGCTCGCCGGCTCAAAAATCGCCGTCGCGATCCCATTCAAATGAATCTGCGGATACCGCTTCTCCAGCGCCGCGCGATCCAACTGCTCAAACTCAACTCCGCATCGCGCCAGCGTAGCCGCAGTATCGCGAATCCTTGCGTCGCCCTCGCTCGCCAGCCACAAAACTCCCGTCTCGTGAAATAATCCCGGCCGCTTGAATCCAAAAAATTCCTTCCATTGCGCCAGCGAATTCTGCGACATGCGCGTATAGATTTCGTCCGCGCCATAACCCATGCGGATAATCCGCGACTCGCCCGCTGAACTCGCCCGCGAATTGGCCGGCCCATACGAATCGACGAGTAGGACGCGCTTGTCGCGCCGCGCGAAATGCGACGCCGTCCACGCCCCGAATACTCCGGCTCCGACAACAACGACGTCGAATCGTTCCATCGCCTCGTTCCCACATCAATGGCCCACATCAGGGCCGACACAAAAGGCCCGCATCAAAAACCCGCTCAAATCCTATCCCATCCGCCCCGGCGAAGCACCACCGGTACATCCGAGCACGCGCTCTACCTTGCCCAGCGGCGCCAAGGAATTCTCAGAACATTCTCATCTAAACGCATTTTCCGCCGCACTACGATGCTGTTAAGCTACGCGTCGCAAATTCAAGATCAATCGCACCACAATCTCCGGAGGCCTCATGCGTCGCCGCTCCTTCATCGCCACAATTCCTGCCGCAGCCGCTGCAACGGCAGGGCTGACAAGCGACGCCCTGGCTCACCAACAAAACGCGGCAACGAACTCCAGCGCGCAAGACCACCCGCTCCCAAAGTTCCAGCCCGAAGCTGACGACAAATTCATCCGCCCCGACGTTCACGCCGGCGATCGCCCCGCCGGAGCCAGCTTCGCCAGCCGCTCCGCCGCAATGGGCCGCTCCGGCGCAGCCGGCACCGCGCATCCTCTTGCCACGCTCACCGCGATCGAAACTCTCAAACGCGGTGGCTCCGCCGTCGACGCCGCAATCGCTGCCAACGCCTGCCTCGGCTTCCTCGAACCGACAAGCTCCGGCATCGGCGGCGACTGCTACGCGATGATCTGGGATCCAAAACTTTCGAAAGTCGTCAGCCTTGCCGGTTCCGGCCGCTCGCCAAAATCGCTGACGCTCGAAACCGTCCGCGCCCGCTCGCCCAAAGGTGTCATTGCCCCCCTCGGCGCGATCTCCGTCTCCGTGCCCGGCGCGCTCGACGCCTGGTGGACCATGCACCAGCGCTACGGCAAATTAAAATGGTCCGAGCTGTTCGAGCCCGCGATTCATCTCGCCGAATCTGGCGTCCCCGTCCCACAAATCATCGGCTATTACATCAAGCGCAATCTCGCCATTTTTGCGAGAGCGAATTCCGGCGTCGAAGAAACCGCCAACGCGATGCACACCTGGGCGCCGAGCGGCAAAGCAGTCGGCGAAGGCGACGTCTTCCGCAATCCCGATCTCGCGCGCACGTACAAGATGATCGCCGAGGGCGGCCGCGACGCTTACTATGACGGCCCCATCGCGCAAACGATCGAAGCCTACTTCAAACGCATCGGTGGCTGGCTCACCCGCGCCGATCTTCGCGAACAACACGCCGAATGGCTCGATCCGCTCGTCACCAACTATCGCGGCCTCGACGTTTACGCCATGGCCGCCAACACACAAGGCCTCGCCACGCTGCAACTTCTCAACATCGTGGAAAATTTCGATCTGCGCGGCATGGGATTCCAATCCGCCGCATCGCTTCACACCCAAGTCGAAGCCAAGCGCCTCGCCTACGAAGATCGCGCGCGCTATTACGCTGATCCGCACTTCTCCAAAATTCCGATCGACTGGCTCATCTCAAAATCCTACGCCGCCGAACGCGCTAAACTCATCAAGCCCGACGCCATTCTCGTTCCCGTTCATCCCGGCCAGGCTCCGAGCCACGGCGACACCACTTATTTCACCGTCGCCGATTCCAGCGGCATGATGGTCAGCCAGATTCAATCGAATTTCCGCGGCATGGGCTCAGGACTGGTCGCCGACGGCCTCGGCTTCATGTTTCAGGACCGCGGCGAACTTTTCTCGCTGCAGGACGGCCATCCCAACATTTACGCGCCGGGCAAACGCCCGTTCCAGACGATCATTCCCGGCTTCGCGGTGAAAGACGGCAAGCCGTGGATGTCGTTCGGCGTGATGGGCGGCGACATGCAGCCGCAAGGCCAATCGCAAATCGTGATCAACCGCGTCGACTACGGTCTCGACATTCAAGCCGCCGGCGACAGCCCGCGCTGGCATCACGAAGGCTCATCGCAATCGATGGGCGAAGATCTGCCCGATCTCGGTCCAAAAGGCGTGCTGCGCCTTGAATCCGGCGTGCCCGAAGCGACGCGCAAAGCGCTCGCCGACCTCGGCTGGCCGCTTGGACCGAGCGACGGCGGCTTCGGACGCTACGAATGCATCGCGCCGCACATGAGCGGCGAAGACCGCGTCTACGCCGCCGCCAGCGAAATGCGCGCCGACGGCTGCGCCCTCGCCTACTAGCGCTGGCGCCACCCGCGACAAGCGCGCCGCATAGATCCCGCGCAAAATTTTCTCAGGGATTCGGCGGCGGATAATAATCTTCAATCGCAAACGGGTAAGCAGGATCCTCCCCGGTTTGCCCGTTATTTGGTGAGGTCCAGAACGTCACACGCTGCAGCCGCGAATTCTGCGCAGCACTCGCCGCAAAAGCCTGTCCGAGCGCCTCAGTCATGACCGGATCGAGAAAATAATACGTCTCCACCGCACCGTAAGATTTGACCGCGCCGAGCGAAGGCAGAGTCGCATCCGCATCGTCGAACGTCCGCTGCAAGACATCGGAAAATGCACCGGCGGCTGGATCGGGGTAACACGAAAAATCGATTCGCCCCGGCAACGGCAAACCATTCGAGACCATGAAATTTATGCTGCGGTACATCCAGTACATCGTTATGTGCCCATCAAGGATCGGGAAATCGGCATCCACGTAACCGGGCGCCAGTGGTTGATTGCTCGCCGTCATCACGGCCAAGAAATAGACCGATGGCTTGAACCCCGCGGCCGAGACCCGCGACACAAAACGCGGGTAGTGCGTGGTCATAAACCAATCTTGATTCGCTTTCGCGCCGATCATCACCTCACCTTCCATGTAGATCGTATCGACCACCGGAACGCCGTCGGGCCGCAGTACATTCGTCACCGCATCGAGAACCGAATCCGTCGTCTGCTCGACCCGCGAAGTAAAGACTGCGGCCGAGATCGGCGTGGCACCAAGCCCGCTCGTGGGATTTCCCATCGTGTAGTCCGCGGCCCCCAGATACAGCAACCCGATATCCAGCCGCGGTCGGTTCCCTCCGGAGCCCACGAGTTTCGCGACGTCTTTGGCATACGTCTGCAAGTTCGTCTCTTCCTGCGTTGCCAACGGAAACGTCGCCCGCCACGACTCCCCAAAGTTGGTGGTGCCCGGCTCCGTCACAAGCCAAATGCGCGTCGAGATTACCGTCGCGCCCCGATCGACCATCCCTTGCAATTGCGTGAGGACCAGCTGCCGCACCGCCGGAACGTGATACTGAGTTATGAAAGCCGTATGTTGGAAGTCGCTGCCCGTGGCGTGATAGTCCACTCCGACGTCGTAACCCGCGATGTGCCCAACAGGAATCACGACCGGCACACTCTTCGTGCCAGAAGCGGAAGCATCCGCCGCCGCCGTAGCCTTCACCGTGAACGTGCCCGGCAACGCCGGCGAAGTATAGGTGCCGTCCGCGCTGATCGAGCCGCCGCCCGTTTCAACGACAGACCACGTCACGTTTTGATTTGTTGTGTTTGCAACGCTGGCGGTAAATGTTCGCGTGCTGGATGTGCTGAGAATCGTGGCGTCCCCGGAAACCGTGACCGAAATATCCGACGCCGGCGGCGTCAAGGTTTGCGGCGGTGCTCCACCATTCCCACCGCACCCAATCGCGATGTAAATCGCGCCAGCCGCTACGGCGACCAGCGAGATCCGCAGCCACGCCTGGGCCTTTGGTAACCAATGCATCGGCGTTCCTCCGAAACTCGTGCAACGGAGCCCAAATGCCCAACAAGAACTAACCCGCATAAATGGAAGTTTGGATACAGCGAAACAAATGAGCCGTACCTACATGTTCAGTTAACGAACAAGTTTCCCGTAGTTTACACCAAGCTGTAGCTGCGTTCGCGCCCGACTCGTACAATCAGTGAACCCTCTTCGATCTCAGCGATTAGCACCCGGACATCAAACCCCGCAACTCGCTCGACTCCTAACCTTCAAACGTTCTAACCTTCCAACGTTCAAACAAACTCTCTACAAAAATGTCACCGCGCCCCAACTTTTCATCCGATCTCTTCACCGACGTCCGCTACGCCGCTCGGCAACTCTTCCACGCGCCCGGCTTTGCCTTCACCGTCGTCTTCACGCTCGCTCTCTGCGTCGGCGCGAATCTTGGCGTCTTTCAGCTTCTCTACGGAGTCCTCTTCGCGCCTCTTCCGATCTCGCATCCGCAGGAGCTGTACTCGCTCGAGGCCGCGAAGTCTCCGTTCGACGCGCAAACGTTTCTCTCGTATTCGGCCTACCGCAATCTTCGCCATTCATCGCTAGGTAATGCGCAAGACGCTGCTCAAGTAATCGCGCGCTCCGGCATCTCCCGCACCGTTATTCAGCGCAACGGCGACGCTGCTTCCGGCGCTCGCATCGACACACAACTCGTCTCCGACAATTTCTTTTCTGTCCTCGGCCTCTCACCCGCCGTCGGCAGATTTTTTCTCGATGGCGACGACGAATCTCTCGCGCCGCAGCTTCCCGTCGTCGTGCGCTATGGCTACTGGAAACAGGAACTCGGCGCCGATCCCGCCGTCATCGGCACGCGTATCGTGCTCAGCGGAATTCCCGCCGTGATCGTCGGCGTCGCGCCCGAGCGTTTCTCCGGCGTTGTTGCCGGCGAAGCACCCGATCTTTGGTTGCCACTCTCCGCTCAGTCGTCCGGCCAATTTGAATCGTGGTTCGATTCATTGGGTCCCGGTCACGGCGTCGAGCTCGAGAAGCCGTGGAACAAGCAGCCCGCAATCTACTGGCTCTGGACGCTCGCTCGCGTTCCCGACGCCCAAAAATTCCAGTCCGCCGCGCTCTGGACCGCAATTCTTCAGCCCGATCTCGCGTTACTTGCCACGCTCACCAAAGATCCGCTCGAGCGCGAAAAAATTCTTCGCTCCAACGTGAAACTCATCTCCTCCGCCAACGGAGAGGGCCCATTTCGCAGCCGATATTCCCAGCCGCTCACCGTCCTCATGGCGATCGTCGGCGTCGTCTTTCTCATCGGCTGCCTCAACCTCGCGAATCTTCAGCTCGCTCGCCTTCTCAATCGCAGCCGCGAATTCGCCGTCCGCGCGTCGCTCGGCGCGTCTCGATTCCGAATCCTGCGCCAACTTTCCGTCGAAGTCGGCCTCTGGATTCTGCTTTCGATCCTTCCTGCATGCTGGATCGCCAGCCTGACGAGTTCGCTTCTGCTGCGTTGGGTTTCGCCGCAGGGCCGCCTGATTCCTCTCAATCTTCACGTCACCTTCCAATTTGCATGTTTTGCTGCGGCGCTCTCGCTGGTTTCGTGGCTCCTCTTCATCGTGATTCCCGCATTCCAGATTGGCCGCCGCGATCTCGTCTCCGCCACTCGCTCCAAATCCACATCCGGCGGATCGCAGAGCCGCAAAGGCGCCGCGTTCCTTCTTGCCGCGCAGGTGAGTTTTTCGCTTTTACTGCTCGGTGTCGCCGCGCTGTTTTCGCAAACGCTCGTCAACATCAGCCACATTGACGCCGGCCTCGACCGCGAACACATCGTCTCGGTTCACCTCGACTATTCGAATTCCAAAACTCCCGAATCCGCATTGCCCGCGATCTATGCGCGCGCCGTGGATGCCATCCAGCAAATTCCTGGCGTCGTCGGCGCCGCCGTCACGATGTGCTCCCCTCCCGGATGCATTTGGAATACGGCGATCCATGTCGCAGGCCACACTGAAATTCCCGACAATCAGCTTCACGGCGAAGAAAATCGCGTCGGCCCCGGCTACTTCCACGCGATGGGCATTCCTATTTTGCGAGGCCGCGAATTCGACAAGACTGACACGCCCGATTCGCCGCGGGTCGCGATACTCAGCCAATCCTTCGCGCGCAAACTCTTTGGAAATGAAGATCCGATCGGCCATCGCGTGGGTTACGAACCGGCTCCGAACGATTCCGAGTACGTTGTCATTGGTGAAGTTGGCGACGCTCGCGTGGACGACCTTCGCTCCGCCGCGCCGCCCATCGCTTACTTTCCGCTCACGCAGCGGCCCATGCTTGCGGGCACGATTGAAGTTCGCACCCTCGGCCCGGTTGAAAAATTGTTCCCCGCGATTCGCGCTCGCTTTTCCGGGGCCGGCCCGGACTTGCTGATCACGCGCATGACGCCGCTCCAGGCGGAATACGACGCCGGCCTGTCGCGAGAAAAGCTGCTCGCTCGGCTCACGGGAATCTTTGCGTTCCTGGTTTTGTTACTGGCGGCGCTGGGTTTTTACGGCTTGCTGTCGTTCCATGTCGCCCGTCGTACCGCCGAAATCGGCGTGCGCGTTGCTGTGGGCGCCACGCCGTCCGATGTTCGCTCGCTGATTCTCCGTCAGGCCTTCGGGATCCTCGCCATCGGCGTCTTGCCGGGAATCGTGTTTCTCGAACTCACCGGCCTGGCTGTTCGCAATCTTCTCTACGGGGTCGGGGCTGTCAATCTCGCTCCGGTTTTCGCCGCTGTCGCCGTCCTGATCGGCGTTGCATTTCTCGCCGCGCTCGGGCCGGCCCGCCGCGCGGCCCGCGTTGACCCCATCGAAGCTCTCCGCTCCGAATAAGATTCTTCGCGCTTTTTTACCGCGTTACTTTGTTACTTTTTTACTTCGTCTCTTTGCGCAATTTTCTCCGCCCAGCTCGCAAGCGAACGGAGCGCTTTGTCGTCGGTCGGGTCGAGGTGCAACGGAGTGATCGAAACGTCACCCGCAAAAATTGCGGCGTAGTCGGAATCTTTTGCGACGTCGGAATTGATGCGCTGTTCGAAAAGCCAGAAATACAATCGTCCGCGCGGATCCTTGCCTTCGCTCAGTTGATTGCGTGTGATTTTTTTCGATTGCCGCGTGAATCGAACGCCGCCCGTCCACGGTTCGGGCACGTTGATGTTGAGCAGCACCTGATCGGGAAGTTTTTCGTTCAAGACAAGCTCGGCCGCCGTCCGCGCGATGCGCGCCGACGTTCTGAAATCCACTCCCGACTTTTTCGAACATAGTGACATCGCGACCGCAGGGATGTGATGCAGTGCGGCCTCGCGCGCCGCTCCCACCGTCCCGGAGTAATACGCGTTCTCCCCGAGATTCGCTCCGTAGTTGATGCCCGAAATCACGATGTCCGGCGGTTCCGGCAAGAGCTTATGTAGCGCCACGATCACGCAGTCCGCCGGCGTCCCATCGATCGCCCATTCGCGCTCGGCCACTTCGTGGCACACGATCGGCTGCCGCAGCGTCAGCGATTGCGCCGCGCCACTCTGTTCGCGGCTGGGCGCCACGATGCTGATCGTCCCCAGCCCTTCCATGGCATCGCGGAGCGTCCGCAGCCCAACAGCCTGAATCCCATCATCGTTGGTTAACAGTATGTGCGTCATGTCCCTTGCGATGTTATCAGCAGCCACCGTCCGAAGCGTAACCCGGTAGCGCCGGCGTCTCGCCGGCGTTTTTCTCTTCGCGCAGGCAACGAGCCCTAATCGCCGCGTCTCTAACGAATCGAGCGCGCGTTTAACAGGCCCAGCAGTTCCGCGCGGGTTGTAGGGGCACGGCATCGCCGTGCCCGTCGATCCGCGCCGGAACTCGGCGAATCCAGCAGCAGAACCGGCCGTCGAACGTGCTTAGATTTCGCCATTTCTTCGTCCAGTTTTTCTTGTAGTACGCGCCAGCGAAGATTGTTTTATTCTCCTCTGTACCGGGCTACGCGCGCGGCCAGTCTCAACTACAAATGCTTCCAGCAAGCCTCCAGAGCATGACCTCCCGGAAAAAGGCGCGACTCGCGTTTTTATCCGCACTCATCCTGTTGTTTGGCTGCGGCATCGCGGCGTCTATCACGATTGCGCGCTTCATTCGCGCCGCCAAATGGGCGGCGCACAGCTACGAGGTTCAGGTCGCTCTCGGCGACCTGCAAACATCGCTTTCCAAGGCCGCCCGCACACGCACCGTTTATCTGAACTCTGGCGACGAAACCACGCTCACCGAATATCCCGGATTGAAAAAGCAGGTTCACGGCGATCTGACTGAGCTCCGTGAACTGATCCGTGACAACGTTTCGCAAGTCTCACTGGCGTCGCAGCTCGACGATATCGTCTTGCGCCGGCTCGAACTGATGGACGCCGCGATCGAGATGCGCCGCGCCGGTCCACTGGACGACGCCACACAGTTGCGTCTCAGCCGCGAAAACGTGACCGCCGTCGCCGACTTCATGGAAGTCACCCAGCGCATGATGGACGAAGAAGAAAAACTTCTCGGCCAGCGCCGCCAGCTATTCGGATCGCTCTTCTTTTGGGTGCTCTTCATCCTGGCCGCGGGTTTCATCATCGCAGTGGTGTTGCTGTGGATTCACTTCCGGCTGCTCAGCGCCGAACTTGTGGAACGCGAACGCATGGAGGATAGCGCGCGGCGGCTGAGCGTGCGCGTGCTCCAGCTACAGGACGAGGAGCGCCGCAAATTTTCGCGTGAACTGCACGACAGCCTGGGACAACTGCTCGCCGTCGCCAAGATGCACATGACCGTTCTGCTCGACAAAAATCCGCACGACGAGCTGCTGAAAGAAATCGACCAACTGTTGACCGATTCGATCGGCGAAACGCGCACGATTTCGCATCTACTCCATCCGCCGCTGCTCGATGAAATTGGCATCGCGTCGGCGGCGCGCTGGTACGTCGAAGGATTCGCCAAGCGCAGCGGCATCGAAATCGTCGCCGACATTCCCGACGACCTGCAGCGCATGTCGCGTCCCGCAGAGTTGGTGCTCTTCCGCGTCTTGCAGGAATCCCTCACAAATATTCATCGCCATTCGCGCAGCTCGCGGGCCGAAATTTCGCTGCAGACCAGCGCGACAGGCGCGACTCTGCGCATCCGCGACTACGGCAAAGGCATCCCGCGCGAAATGCTCGAAAATTTCAAGCAGACCGGCGGCAACGTCGGCGTCGGTCTCGCCGGCATGCGCGAACGCGTCCGCGAACAAGGCGGCCACTTCGACATCCAATCCGACCGCAACGGCACCACCATCACCGTCGTCATGCCCACCGCCCCCGCCGAATCCGCCGCGCCGCTGACCACACCTCTCCCCGCAGATTAGTTGGTTGCTTTAGCTGTTTTCCAACAGGGGATTTGAACCAGGGACCTTAGCGCCCCGCCACTCGACTCAAGCGGTATTCATTCGCCTGCGCTGTAAGTCTCTCTTGGATCTTCACCTTAACCTCACCGCTGGCGTCGCAAATGTACTCTTCTTCCACCCACAGGCTTTGTCCATTGCCGAAGCGCCGGACCGGCTGCTTCTTAAGATCGTTCGAACCACGCAGTTCTGGATCAAATGCGACTCGGATTTCTTCCCAGTTGCTGATCTCGCCTTCGGGCTGATTGTCGGGACCTAATTTGGAGCACTCCAGGTAACGAAAGTGACCGATGTTGTGAGCTGGATGATATGAGCGGGCGCTGCGCAGTGGCACTTCGCCTTTGGCCGGCAGCTTTATTCCGCGCGGAAAAATCACATCGAAGATCACATTGTCCCCGGCGTCCGCCTCACGCCACACACCAAAATTCCGCGTGAATTGATCGCGGAGCGGCTTCGCTTGTTTACCCGCAGCTCCAATTGCCAAACCGATCGCGGTCGCCGAACGCATGTAGGCGGAGCGCCGCACTCTTCGCCCGAACGTTTCTTTCAACACGCGGGCAACGGGAGGCAATTCGGAACCTCCGCCTGTCAGATACAACGTGTCGATGGGATATTCAGGATTGGCCGCCAACACCGCTTCCACCACGTTGCGCGACGATTCGATCAGTGGCCGGCATTTCGCATAAAACGCGTCCACGCCGATGGAAATTTCTTCCCAATCTTTTCGCACACGACCTAGATCGATGCTGAGCTTGCGGCTGTTCGGGCTCAGAGCTTCTTTCTTCTCCCGGCATTCTTCAAACAGCAGGTACCACTCCGCCGAGGCGAGCGACTCCTCGTCGGCTTTCGGTCTTGCGCCGTGCTCCAATGCGAGGAAAGCCAGAATCTCATCGAAGTCGTCGCCACCCAGATCCGGCAGGCCGTCGCTTGCGATGACTTCATGTTCCGCATCACCCAGGGCCAAAATCGATACGTCGAAAGTCCCGCCGCCCAGGTCGTACACCAGCAGACCGCTGCCCGCTTTCATCTTGCGGTCGGAGGTATTGACGTTGGCAAATTCCAGCGCGGCCGCCGACGGCTCGTTCATCAATCCCAGCACTTCAAAACCAGCGTTGCGCGCGGCATCCTCGGTTAAAAATCGTTGATTGGTGTTCGCGTTCGCGGGCACACCAAGCATCACTTGCAGTTTGTCTTTCTTCCCGATTTTTCCGAGTGTGGATTTGTGCAAGAGCTCGCTGTGCAAGGCCGCCATCATTTCCGTTATCGCTAGCCCGATATGGATGTGATGGTTGTCGACGACGATTTCGGTGTTCGGACCTGCCGTCTTCAAATAGCGCTTCAGCGAACGAATCAAGGTCCAGCCAGGCTTGCCCTGCATTTCCAGAGCCTGCCAGCCGTAAGCACGCCCGGCGTCTGAAATTGCCATCACGGAGGGAAACCAGTCCTTAAAGCTTCCGTCCGAAGATTCAAAATTAACGAGGGGGTAGTTTCCGCGGTCTGCTGCGGCAACTACGATACGCGTCGTTCCAAAATCAATTCCGATTTTCACTGTATTTCTATTTTAGAACCTTGCGATTACGTGGCCAAGAGGCAAATCAGCGCCTCTGTGAATATCGCCGGCGTTGAAAGTGCGAATTGAAAAAATTTATTGATCTCGAAAGGTATTTCGGAAGAGACGAATCATTTCCGCAAACGCCTGGTCGGTCGCCTCAGGATCGAACCGCGGCCCTTCATCGCGAGTGAACGCGTGTTCGGCAGGATAGAGGATCGTCTTGTAGTGAATACCGGAACGTTTCAGCCCCTCGTCGATTGTTTCGCGTCCAGCATCAGGAACGTGAGGGTCCTTTGTCCCGAAAATCATCAAAAGTTCGCCGCGAATTTCTTTTGCGCGCGCCAGCGATCCGGCATCCGCGTCCTGGCCGAGCTTGCCGTCATGCAGTCCCGTCGCGTAGTAGCAGACCGTAGCGCGCACATCGGGTTGGAACGCGGCACGAAAAGCGAGATGACCGCCGATACAGAAACCTGTGGCGCCAATTTTTCCCGCCGCGACTTTGGGATGTCGGGAGAGCCAGTCCAAACCAGCCCGGCAATCGGCATCAAAATACGCAACCGGAGTTTTCAGGGCGTCTTGCTGGCCGCGCGCCTTCCCGGCGTCGTCAAATGGGATCACCGTTCCGGAGGGCTCAATCCGCCGATAGATTTCCGGAGCTGCGACAACAAATCCGTAGCCGGCCAGGCGAACGCACGCGCGCAGCGTCGGCAGAGTGAGCTGAAAAATGTCGGAATAGCTCCAGATGCCGGGATATTGCCCTTCGGCTTTCGGTGCAGCGACGAAGGTTCGCATCGGCGGGCCCGACATCGAAATATCCACGTATTCCGTCGTGATGATCATTGTTGCCGGCTGTGAGTCTGGCGAAGAGACCGAGACCAGTCAAGCGCTGGTTGCACGCTACTGTGTTCGAATTATGTCTAAAGATTGCGGCGAGACAGATGGAGATGGAGTTTGGAAAAATGGTCGGGACGACTGGATTCGAACCAGCGACCTCACGCACCCCAAGCGTGCGCGCTACCAGGCTGCGCTACGTCCCGACCGGAGTAAAACGACGCCGTTGAGGCGGCGCCAGGGCGAATCGAAAGCGCTCTAACGCCGAGTCGACGGTCGAATCGAGCTTGCGATGCTGCTGCCGCTCGAAACGCCGAACTCGCCAGTTACAGCGCAAATCGCCCAAAAAGCAGAGGACGACTCGACTTCAAGGTTATCACTGTCCCCGGCGTTCGAGAAGGGTCAAGAAGCCGCGGAGCGAGTCGCGCAGGTCGAGCAGCATCTTGCGGTTGAGCATCTCGGCGGCGTTCTCGGTCGGAGCATGCGGTGTATGGGCGGTGGCGTGCGCGGAGTGGCTGGTGTAAGCGGCCGAGCCGTTGCTGGCCGAATCTCCGGCATCGCTAAGCTGTGCGTGGTCCGTAGTGCCGTGCGCGATTGCTTCCGCGTCGGCGCTGTGCACGCCTGCGGCGGCTGCGCGGGCGGACGGCTCGACACCGATGGCGCCGTTGCCTTCGCGAAGGAGGCGGCGGGCGCCCGCAATGGTAAAGCCTTCGTCGTAGAGCAGGCGCTTGATCTTGAACACCATGTCGACGTCTTGCTGGCGATACATGCGGTGGCCGCTGGGACTCTTCACCGGCTCAAGCATGGGGAATTCGGTTTCCCAGTAGCGCAGCACGAACGGCTTGAGATCGGACAGGCGGCTGACTTCGCCGATGCGATACAGGCGCTCGTCGTCGATCTCGGGTTGCAGTGCGGTAGCGGTGCTCATCGTGTTCTCTAGATTCCGACTCGCTCTCGAAATTCTCTAGTCCTGATCGGCGCAAGGCGCGAGCAGGTTCGCGGGCTTCCTCAATCCTAGGCGAAATTCGCGCCGTGTCAACGGTACGGCCTGTGGAAGCCTTTCTGAAACACATCGTCGCTACTGTTGAAAGAACATTACTTTCGCTCGTAGATCACACGGCCGTCGAAGATCGTCAGATCGACCGTCGTGTGTTGAATCTGCTCCGGCGCGATTGAGAAGATATCGTCCGAGAGAATCACGAGATCGGCGAGTTTACCCGGCCCGATCGAGCCTTTCACTTTTTCCTGATGCTCCGCGAATGCGGAGCCGACGGTGTACGCATGGACGGCTTGCGCGACGGTGATGCGCTGCTCGGGGATCCAGCCACCGGGATTTTTTCCATCTAACGTTTGGCGCGTTGTGGCCGCGTAAATTCCCAGAACGGCGTCGAGCGGCGCGACCGACCAGTCGGATCCAAACGCGAGCGTCGCGCCGGCGTCGAGCAAAGATTTCCATGCATAGCTCGAGTGAGCGCGTTCGGGACCGATCACTTTTTCCGCCCAGCGGCCATCGTCGATCGCGTGATACGGCTGCATCGAGGCGATGACGCCGAGCTTCGCGAAGCGCGGATAGTCGGCGGGATGAATGTGTTGCACGTGCTCGATGCGCGGACGGCGATCGGCGGGGCCGTTGTCTTGTTCGAGTCGGGCGTAGAGATCGAGAATCGTGCGGATTGCGCGGTCGCCGATGGCGTGGATCGTGAGTTGAAGTCCGGCTTTGTCGGCGACGCGCATCTCGCCGTAAAACTTTTCGACGTCGAGAAGATCCGGACTGGCGAGGCCGCGATTCGACGGATTGTTCGCGAACGGTTCATCCATCCACGCAGTTTCGGAGCCCAGCGCGCCGTCGGCGAACGCTTTCAGATTGCCGATGCGAAGAAGTGAGCTGCCGAAGGGCGCGACGATGCCGGGATCGGCATACATCTTCCAGTCTCGAACGCGCACACCTTGATAAATGCGCACGGTGAGTTTGCCGGCGCGCTCGTACTTCTGGAATTCGCGGAAGACTTCGGGCTGGCTTTCGTCTTCGGGTGTGTCGGCGAGATTCTGCACGCTGGTTACGCCGTGAATCGCGGCTTCGTGGATTGCCGCATCCATCGCCATGTCTTGCTCTGTCGGCGACGGCGGAGGAATGACGTGCACTACAAGCGCGGTAGCGGAGTCCTTGAGAATCCCAGTCGGATTGCCGTCTTTGTCGCGGACGATTTCGCCGCCGGGAGGATCT
>Ga0209006_10003333_pt1 | contig 14634 bp, 9 predicted proteins | sample JacPin_JW_Ref_O2_FD_188567 | JGI IMG/M metagenome (GOLD analysis project Ga0209006, IMG submission 188567) | Forest soil microbial communities from Algoma, Ontario, Canada - Jack Pine, Ontario site 1_JW_Ref_O2 (SPAdes) (version 2) | ecosystem: Environmental > Terrestrial > Soil > Boreal... | reverse complement strand
GCCGATGCAGAGCGTATTCAAAACCATCGGGCAATTGGCTGGCAGCAGCGCCACCGCCCTGATCACCGGCGAAAGCGGCACGGGCAAGGAACTGGTCGCGCGCGCCGTCTATCATCACAGCAAGCGAAGCGACCAGCCGTTCCTGGCTATCAACTGCGCCGCCATCCCTGAGAACCTGCTGGAGAGCGAGTTGTTCGGCCACGAAAAGGGCGCGTTCACCGGCGCCGCCGCCCAGCGCATCGGAAAATTCGAGCAATGCGACGCCGGCACTATTTTTCTGGACGAAATCGGCGACATGGCTCTGGCGACGCAAGCCAAGATTCTGCGCGTGTTGCAATCCGGCTCCTTCGAGCGCGTCGGCGGCAACCAGACCATCAAGGTGGACGTGCGGGTCATCGCCGCCACGCACCGCGCACTGGAACAGGCGGTCGCGGCGCGCGAGTTCCGGGAGGATTTGTTTTACCGCCTCAACGTGGTGCGGATTCACATTCCGCCTTTGCGCGAGCGCCGGGAGGACATTCCGCTGCTGGTCAATTATTTTCTCAAAAAATTCGCCCAGAGCCAGGGGCGTCCACCCAAATCCATTTTCCCCGCGGCGGTGGAGATGCTGGAACGATTCCATTGGCCAGGCAATGTGCGGGAATTGGAGAACGTCATGCAGCGGGCCGTCGTCATGGCCAAGGGCGACGTGATCCTGCCGGGCGATTTGCCGCCGCTGATTACCAGCGCCCCCGCGCCCGTCGCCGAAAAAGCGCCCGCACCTCCGGCCCGGTCTGTGCCTGACGAGGACAAACCGCTGGACTTGGCGTCCACCAGCCGCCTTTTATTTCAGTGGGCGCGGGAGAATTCGAAGCTCAAGATTTTGCCGGCCGTCGAGCGGGAATTGATCATTCACGCGTTGATGGAAACCAAGGGCAACCAAGTTCGGGCGGCGAAACTCCTGGGCATCACGCGCGCCACCTTGCGCAAGCGCGTAGAGAAATTCCAGATCAAACAGGAACTGGCGATCCAGTAGCCTTTACTGCACCTGCGCGCGGTAAAAGCGGGCGCTGGCGGCGGCATTGGTATCCGTCCACTGCATCGTCTGACCGTTGCCGATCAGGTTGCCAACGGTCGTCCAGCCGGTGCCGGGCGAGGAGGAGGATTGCAAGGTATAATTTTTGTTGACCACCGAAGGCCATTGCAGCGTGAAAGAGGAACCGTTAACCGGCGCGGCGGGCAAAAACTTAAACACCGAAGTGCCATCCAGCGGGTTGGTCCCGGCGATGTATTCCTGCCAGTTGGAAGCGCCGTCGCCATCGGGGTCGGCGTTGGCGGCGGAAAGCATGTTGGAAACCGTGCCGAAATAGACCAGGCGCCAGGCGTCGGGAATGCCGTCACCCCAACTGGAACCGGTGCGGTTGCCCACCGTGATCAAACCGTCCTGAACGGTGGCGTGGAACACGGCCAGCCCATTTGGTGAGGCGGAGAAATGGGTGAAATGAACCCTGTAGGCGGAATTGGCGGTGACATTGGGCGGTAGCGTAACTGTCAGTGTGCCGAGGACGCCAGGGCCGTTCACCCCGGAAACCGATGAATTCAGCCAGGCGGCGCCGTAGCTGTTGATCGCTTGGGCATCGGTCGCAAAAGGAGCCCCCAGGTTAGTGACGGCAGAAAAGCTGACATCGGTGGTGACAGCGGGCGAACCGTCCAGCGCCTCAATAACGGCGTTAAACATGAAAACCCGCACCGGGAGCGTGTCGGCCGCCAGAACGCGAATGGGAACCTGCACAGTGAGATTGCCGCCGGCCTGGATCTGATCCGCCGCCACGGTGATATCACGCGGCGCACTCACAGCCAGCTTGGAAGGCGACGGAGGCGGAGGCAGGGCGGAAGACTTGGCGCTCGTTTGCTGGACCGAGAATGGATAAACGGTCGGCACCCACTGGACCCCGGACCAATAGCGGGAATAATTGACAAGACTAGGATCCAGGGAGCGGCGGAGCGTCACATAAACATCAGACACATCGATAAATCCATCGCCGTTGGCGATAAGGTCAATCGTCGCATCGCTGGAGGTGTAAAAGGTGTTGACGGTGCCATCAGAAGAATCCATCGCATTAAAGTAAGGGTTGTTCGGGGGGAGAGCGAAGGGGTCGGTAAACGCGAATTCCATGGTTTGAATGACATCGTCATTAACGAGCACACCATCGCCGAAATCGCCGATGTTAAACCAATCGAACGGGAAGACGTCACCGACTAGATGCGCGCTGGCAGGAGAATTGTTGGTGAGGACGGTAACCAATTTAACCGCGTTAAGGCCTGTACCTGTTGTCGCCCCGTTGGTTGGAGCCTGGACGAATACATTGATCGGCGGTCCGCAGCAAAACGGCGCGGTATAGGAACTTCCCGACTGCGCGCTTATTCGAAGAGTGTAAGGAGTGCCCGGGGCGGACGTAGGCGGGACAAAAAATTGCAACTCTCCGAGAAGAGTGCCGTTTTCCTCAAGGGTTAGAAGCGTTTCAAAGATGCCGGAGTACTCAAGCAAATTGGGGCTGGTGTATAGATTCGTGACCGAAGGTGTGACGAGCCAGGCCAACTCCAAGGAGTCAGGCTGAGTGGCGGAGATCCCGACGTTGGTTGTGTCGGTGAGATTATCAAATATACCCGGAGGAAGCAGCTTGAAGTCCGGTGGCGTAGGGTCGGGTTGCAGCAAATGGACTACAAAGTTTCCCGGGCCCAAGACCGGGGGCGGAGTCGCGCCATTGTTCGTTACGGTTAAATCAAACTGCATTGTGTAAATGGGAAGGCTGCTCGGAATACCGGTGAAAGTCACTGGCGCGGAGAAAGCCAGATTTAGACCGGTAATGTAGTGGGTGGAAGCAAGACCATTGGCAAAACCCCAGGTCAATTGGTTCCCGACGACGTTGGAGACCGAAAGTTCGGCGCCGACGACCTGGCTGGGCGCAAGCCCGACGGTGAAAGCGCGAACCTGCAATAGGACGTTGGTCGTGATGTCGAGAGACAAAACAGTTTGACTGCTCACAGGGCCGCTGCTGGTTCCATCGTTAGTCGGGATGCTGCCGTCGATCGTGTAGTACAAATCCGCGCCCAGCGTGAGATCCGTCAACAGGACGTCGGCGGCGTTATTACCTATGATCACAGGATTAGCGGTAATGAACTGAAATCGCGCGCTGACCACCGGGCTGGAGCGTCGACCCGACTGCACGCCAATGGCGTAAATCGTGATGTCGTTGGTGCCGGGCCCGGGCGAAATGGCGGAAGAAATGGCGGAGGAGGCATTGCCATCTCCAGGATAAGTCGCCGCCGTCTGGCTTCCTGGTCCCGGCTGCGGGATGGCGGAACCAGTCGGCCCGTAGGTGATGTAAGTCACAGTGCCTTGATCGGCTTCAATTGCGATATTCGTGAGATTATTGAACACGGCGGAAGATGAGGCCACGAAGACCGAGGAATAGGGGGGATTCGCATTGGCCGGGAAACTGACATAGCCAAACTTGGGTGCGGCCACGGGTGGCAGAGGCTCGGTGGCCTCCAGCACTCGCAAACCATTGTTGGCGCTGTCCGCCACATAGAAGCCTATGTCTGTCGGATCAACACTCAGGCCGATGGGGGCGCTGAACTGCGCCACCGAGAGGGCCCCGTTGACGAAGCCAGGAAGGCCAGGAAGACCGCCAATAGTCTGAACCGCATAAGTGGGCGAACCGTTGAAATTGGTGAGAAAAAGGCTGCGGACGGTGTCGTTGCCGCTGTCGGCGATCAGCAGATTGTTGGCGCCGGGCACCCACAGTAAACCGGAAGGATTTCTAAACCGGGCGCTGGTGCCGATCAGTGAGTCGTTGGTGCCCTGTTGTCCAGAAACTCCCGCCACCACCGTGACGACTCCATTGCTGATCATGCAGATAACATTGTTGCCGGCATCGGCTACCCAAACATTGCTGTTGTTATCCACTGCCACCGCGACTGGCAGGTTGAACGTGAACCCACCGGTTGCGACGGTGGAGACGATATTGTTGGTGTCAATTTCGCGGATGACCCTGTTCTGCGAGTCGGCCACATAAAGGTCGCCCGCGTTGTCCGCTGCGATTCCAACAGGATAACTGAAGGTGGCAGTGGCCGCCGGCCCGTTGGCCTCGCCGTAGGTATAGGCCAGCCCGGCCAGATTGCTGACGGCTCCATTAAAGCTTACGTAGCGGATAAGCTGGCTGTTTTCATCAGCAACAATCAACCCGCCGCGGGCGGCCACAATTCCCTGCGGATTGGAAAAGCTGGCGGCCAATCCGAGGCCGGCATTGGTGCCAGCGGTCCCCGATCCAGCTAGCGTGAACAGCGCGCCCGAGGAAGGGATATACTCGGCGACGCGATAGTTGCCGGGATCGGTGATATAGACATTATTGTTGGAATCGACAGCAACACCGGCCGGCTGGCTTAAGCTGTTGGACACGGCGGTGCTCACGAATTGCGCGCGGGCCTGCAAGGCGCACAGGGACGCGGCCAGAATGCCCAAGACAACGCGTTTCAGCAGATAATGACTGGTGGCTGGAGTACTCATGGCTGGATTTCAATCTGGTAGAAGCGGGCGCCGCCGCTATAGTTTGTGTCGGTGAATTGATACACGTTGCCATCGCCAGTATTGCTGTTGATGGGTGTCCAAGCCGCGCCTTTCAATGCAGGGCTGGACTCTAGGATGTAGTTCTTGCCGGGCGCAGTCAGCCAGTTGATCGCCACGCCGCTGACGCCATTAGTCGTGAAGCTGGCGCTGGTGAATTCCAGGCGGGAAAGCGCGTTGGTCGGGTTAGTCCCGGCCAGGTATTCCTGCCAATTCAGCGCGCCGTCGCCGTCTGCGTCCACGTTGTCCGCCGCCTGGCTACTGGTCAAACTGCCGAAGAAGGCCAACTTCCACTCATCAGAGGTAATTGAAGCCGCTTGCTGGGCTGCGGACATGACCCAGACGTAACCAGGGTGGCTCTCCAATTGATAGGCAGCATCACCAGGTGCGCCGTCCACGCCTACAAAATGCAGAGCGTAGCTTGCTCCCGCAGCCGCGCCAGGTGGAACTTGGAACGAAATTGTGCCCAGATAATTGCTGCCTTGTAGCGGCGCGGCAAAAGAACCGAAGCTCCATACTTCTACCTTATCGTTGCCCGAAAGTCCGGGCAAGACCTGCGGAGCGGGCATCCCCGAGGCAGGATTAAATTGGATGGCGCCCGCGGCCGGAGCGCTGCCGGCGGCGGTGACAATGGTTCGGAATTGCAGAGCGGCCAGATTGTAGCCAGACAAAACATTAGCGTAAACGGGCAGAGCATAGGTATTTCCCGGCACCGCATCAATGATGGTCCCCGAGCCTACCGAGGCTTGACAGAACCAAACGAGTCCCGGCGGGGAATTGCTCAGCGATTGCTTCGAGCCAGGCGAACCTGGCGAGGTTGCGCCCGAACCGAGCGATAGAGGCACGGCCGGACCACCCGGTTCCCAGTCCACAACTGAATGCGATGGGAATCCAATGTCACCGTTCATCCAGAAACGCAGATAGTTATTGGTGTCCAATCCGGGATAGATCGGCACGCCGCCCAGGGAACGCGCCAGGATGGTCTCCCAGTCCAGCAAACGGATGAAACCGTCGCCGCCTCGGCCAGCCGCATCCGGCGGCCAGGCATCCATGGAATTGTAAACGTCGCTGTCGGCCGGAGGCACTCGGATGCCCACCGAGGCGTAGATCGCATTATTGACATCTGAATTGTCCAATTCGCCGTTGCCAAACTGTCCGGCGTTGTAGCCGGTGTTTGGGGAGGAGTCGCCGACCATATAAACCGGGTCCGAGATGGTCAAAGTCTGCACCGGCAAGGTAGCTAGCACGACATTGGACTGCAACCCATCGGAAGTACCAGAAGGATAGAGCACGTTAAGTGAATACGTTTGGCCTGGGGTCGCTGTGCTCGGAATCTGGAAATGCAGCATTACGATGACGCCAGAGCTTTGCATATTCAGGCCGGAGTTGGTGCCCGCAGCCGTGACCAGCAATCCTTGTCCATTGCTAGAGGTCGGATAGGCAAAAGTATCAAACGTGACCGGCGCATCAGCGGCGGCGGGGCCGGGAAGGACCACGAAATCGTTGGGCGTCAGCGGCTGCAAGCCGAGCGAGGAGATCGGGGGCGCGCCCCCATTGGCGTTCACTTCGACCCGGAATTGCACCGATTCAAGGGCGGAATTACTGAGTTGAACGGTCACGGGAACATAGAGGTTGCCGCCCGGGCCGCCGAACAGAAGTTCCGGAAAGCCGATAAAGTTTGTAGAGGAAGTTTCACCTGACGTCAGGGTATTGAAAACCAGCATGCTCCCGAAGGTCGTGCCGCCGCTGTTTACGCCCACGGCCTGGAAGTAGTAAAGCCCGCCGGTTTGCAAATTACCGATGGTCGCCGACACGGGCTGGTTCGAAGTCAGCCCTGTGGAGATAATGGTTGTGGGGGTCACGTTCCCGAGATTTGTGGTCGTACCCCATTCGAAGTAAACCGTGGTTGACGAGAAATCAGGATCGACAATCGCGTTGAGCGTTGCGCTGTTGAGCGTGATGCCGGTGGCCGGCTCTGTTTCCACCAAAGGAGGTTCGGCAGGTGTGATCAACGTGAGATCGCCGCCGTAGCTAATGCCTATGCCGTTGAAGGCCACCAATTGGAAGTGATAGGTCGTGCCCGGCACCAAATTGCTGAGCGCCGCCGACACAAACTGGATAGTAGTCAAGTTGGTGCCAAGCACGTTGGTCTTCGTAAAATTGTCGTAGTTGGTGGTTGTGCCCCATTCAAAGAAATAGGAGGCCAAGGTATTCTCCGGATTGACTGAGCCATTAAACGTCGCGTTGGTCGAGGTAATGGCAGTAGCCGGCAGCGTCACCGCCACAGGGGCTTTGGCATTGGGATTGACCAACGTAAAGTCGGTATTGGTCACCTGGCGAATCAAGCTGTAATAACTCTCCGTCACAAAGAGAGATCCGCCGGGCCCGATGGTCACGCTGACGGGCTGGCGGCCCGAGGCGTTGGTAGTGCCGGCGCCGGCCGCGCCGTCCACCCAACCAGCGTAGAAGGTTGGATCGCAAGTGCAACAGGTAGTCGTCCAGACGCTGCTGTCAGTTCCGTAAAGTGTGGTGGTATTGGTCAAAGTGTCGATCACTCGCAAACGATTGTTCATCGTGTCGCAAACGATCAGACGACCGTCGGCGGAAGCGGCCAAGCCCTGAGGCTGGTTGAATTGGACGAACTCTGGAGCCCCATCGTCATAACCCGCGCCGTGCGCGCCGGCCAGCAGTTGCGGACCCGAGTTGGCCGTATAATCATTAGTGGAAACAACGTAGATCGCGTTGCTCAAGGTATCGCTCACCGCCAGCTCACCATTTGGGAGCAAAGCCATACCGGCGGGCTGCCAATTGAAGCTAGGCACGATATAATGAACCTCCGGGGAAACACCGAGGTTGTAATCCTCCAGATAGGTCGTCGGCGGGGGCTGGGTGTCCAGCATTTGAAAACGGATGATGACGCCGTTGTTAAAGGCGAGGAAGACGTTGGAATTACCGTCCACGACCATGGCTGAGGCGGTGGCATTGGCTGGCGCCCCGGTCAATTCCAGGTAGGATAGAATATTGATGGTGGCGGATTGGACGGTGAGACTGCATTGAAACACTTGTGGCGGCGAAGGCAGCATCACGTATAGGTTATTGGCCGGATCAACCGCCACGCTGGTGATGTTGGTCAAGAAGTGAAAATTAGTCACCACATGCGGCGAGGTCCCGGTGGTGGCGTAATAGTCGGTGGTAAAGCTGATGCTTTTGTTGCCAGCCGCGCTGACTTGTTCCAGGTCCGAATTGCCTTTGTCGGCGATCCAGAGATTGCCGTTGGTATCCAACGCGCAGGAATTCGGATCGTTGAATTGCGCGCTTTCGAAGGTATTGCCACCGATGAAGCCGTAGGAGTGGCCGCACTCCAAACGCACGCCTCCACCAACGGTGTCCACGGTTACTTGGGCAACTTGGGCGCTGGTGCCGCAACACATCGCCAGCCAGCCTAGACCGGCCAGCGCCGACATCAGCACGCGCCATGAATACCCGCGTCCCATTTGTTTTTTGTCAATTGCACTCATAGATGCACAGAACGTTAGGGCGTTAGGGCTGGTAATCAGGGGAGACTTTATTCCTGGGTTTAGTCCAGTCGTAAGGTTCTCCCGTATCCCACGGCGGTTCGCTCGCTTCGGAAGGTGAAATCGCTTTCCGCTTCAAGAATTTGCTGTTGGAGGGTTGGAAATCGGAGTCGCTGACGATGGTGGGGGTGACGAATATGAGCGTGGTTTGCGCCGCGTGCGACTTGCTGTCACTACGAAAGAGGCTGCCAAGGCCGGGTATGTCGCCGAAAAAGGGAACTTTGGTGTAGGTCTTGCCCACAACGTCCTGGTCCATCCCTCCCAAAACCAGCGTGTAGCCGCTAGGAACCGCAGCCTCGGTGACGACCGCGCTACGGTTGAAGGTGGGCGCCGAGTTAGGCTGGCCGTTCAACGTCTCGGTCACGGTCGGACCTTGTTGTGAAATCTCGGGATGCACATCTAACAGCACATTGGTCGGACCGGCGATGCGCGGGGTGACGACCAACTTCACGCCGACTTCATTGAGGATTGTAGTTCCAACCTTGAGGTCATAATTGGGTTGGATCGTAGCCAAGCCTGAGGCCGACCCACCAGCGGGGGCGCTTTGGGTCTGCACGAAGACCGGGATGTTCTGAACCACCATCAAAGATGTGGGCACACCATCCAAAGCCACCGTGCGAGGAAAGGCGATCGTCTTGGTGTCGGCGTCGGTATTGAGAAATGATAGAACGGCTGAGACGCCATCCGCGTTGAGAAATGCCGTGGCTGGGCTGAAGCCGTGGGCCGTGTTCATCGAAAAACCGCCGCCCGCGGCAGGATTGCCGGTAACAGTGGTAAGATAGGTGGGCACGTTGCTGGAGACACTAGTCACGGTTCCCAGGCCGCCAAGAATGCTGGACCCGCCCGGTGAAACGGTTCCACTGCTGGCACTGTTGGTAAAGGGCGCCGATCCAATCGCCGTCGTGCCTTGAGTCAAGCCATTGCCAAAACTGATGTGCTGGGAGGCGAGTGTTCCCGTCCAATCCACGCCTTTAGCAGAGGTAATGTCCTTGCTGGTTTCCACAATCTTGGCTTCCACCAATACCTGGCGGGTGGCCGAATCCAATCTCTTGATCAACGCCTGCACTCCCAGGAGTTCCTTCTCCGTCGTGCGCACAATCAATTGGTGCGTGCGCATGTCGGCGATGATCGCACTGCCTGGCGTAAGGGTGCTTTGCACCTCTTGCAGAATGTTAGTTGGATTGCCATAACTTAATTGCACGACGCTAACGATCAGCGGCTCCCTTGCAGCCGGGTCCTTCTTGGTGATGCGCCCGACCTTGATGCGTTGGTCCCAAAGCAATTGCCAGCCCCAATTATCCAGCAAGGCATGTAGTGCCTGATTGGCGGTCAGGTTGTGCCATTTCTCGGTTACCATCGGCGGCGGAATGATATGTCCGTCTGGCGACATAAGGAGATTGGGATCGAATTGGATATTAAGCCCGGCCTGCAACGCCAGCGACCGAATGGCGTCCGGCAATTCTACGTCCTTGAAGGTCACGTCGGTGGGACCCTCATCGGTGATCGGCGCGTTGGTGGTGACGGTGTCACCCCCGACCAGGGGTCCATACGAGATGGCGCGATCAGATGGCATGGGCGGGGGCGGCGGGGCCGGCACAGGCACTGGCGTATTGGTGTTGGCACCCCCCCCGTTTTCGGCTTGGGCCTGCGCTTGTTGGGGCGTTTGGGCGTGTACGGCCAGACACGGGACGAGAACCGCCACGATAACCGCAAAGACATTTTGGATTTTCATATGACTATATGCATTCTCGACATTATTTGGGGGCCGCTGAAGAAAGAATTTCTTCATAAGCCTTTCTTACTTATCTGCAATCGTTTCGTTTCCAACTCACCGGTTACTTTGATGACAGCATAATCCTCGCCGATCTCCAGGCACTTCACCTCAACGTGCCCGCCGGCCACCTTTACTGACGCTACTTCACCGACCTTCAGAATGTCGTCATTGACGAGCGCCAAACGACTGTTGGCGGATCCGACAATGCCTTTGAGCACCAATTCGGACGCCAGCGGCTTTTCCTGCGGGCTGCCTTTTGCCGGCTGGGGATCGCGGCGGTGAGAGTTGGGAAAAAACGGATCCCGACCCTTGGGCGGCATGAGTTGCTCAAATACTGAGTCAACGGCCAAGGAAGCATTGGTTGTGGCGAAAGCGACGGCGGTTGTCTTGGCCGCGGCAGGCTTGGCCGGAGCCGCCGGCGGAGCCGCGGGCTTGCATGCGGGCACAAAACACAACGTCAACCCAGCGGCTGCCACTACCCGAATGCCATGCCAAAATGGAGGAGGATTTCTCATTTTGTGTCGCTGGGTTTGATCGGCACCACTAGTTCAAAATTAATGGTTAGTTTCTCAGGCTCGACACCGGTCGAAGCATTGGCGCTCATTTCTAGGTTCTGAACGCGGAAGTAAGGAAAGTCGTTTTCCAAGTCGGCGAAAAATTTGCCGAAATCGTGGTAGTAACCCGCGCCTTCCAGATGAAACGTGGCCCACTTGTAGGGAAAGCCCGGTATGATACCGACGTCACTTACTTCAGGTTGGGAGTAGTGATAGATGTCCACTCCTTTACGGGACTGGAGAAACGGTTTAAGTGTGCTGAGTATCCAGGCATAGGCATCCCGGTCCGGCGCCAATGTGGCCTCGCGCTTATCCAAAATCTGCCGGTGCGCCTGAAGCTTGTTCGCAATCTCCTCTCCTTGCCGCATAGTGCTCTCGGCCCTTCTAAGTTTGTCCTGTGTTTGGGCAGTATTGTCCTCCGTCTTGGACAATTCCGTCTGTTTAGCGGTGACGCCGAAATACCATAGAACCGCCACCAGTGCGAGCGTGCCCAGGGCAATGCCGATCAATTGCTCTTTCTGCGCCTTGGAAAATTTATTCACGTTTCACCTCCGTAAAATGCGAGGCTAGCTTGAAAACGACAAATTGCTTGCTGGGATCGGTCGCGTCCACCGTCGGGGTGCTCAAGGTGCCGTCTAGCACGAAAGCATTCCTAGGCCCCAGTAATTTGGCGAAGAAAGGAAAGTTGCTCAGAGTCTCTTTGAACTTGTCGTAGTTTTGGGCGTTGGGATCGTAATCCTTGGCGTCGATGTACAAACTGTCTTTTTCAATAACTCCACCGGGGACAGTCACTTTGCTGGCGCCGACGCCGGTCGTTTTCGCATCTAGCTTGATGTATTTTTGTTCGCCGGTCATCTTGATGATTTGGATGTCCTTGATCATCGTCTGCTGAAGAGCATTGAGAACGGGACCCCAATAAAAGCGGTTGGTGGATAATTCATCCAGAGCCGCCAATTTTCTGTCCATCTCGGAAGTTTTAGCGATGTTGTTGGTCACTTCTTTGTACTTGTCGTTATTTTCCTTCCACGCCTGCTCAATGGAATTGTACTTCTGCTTGTTGAACATGATGTCCAATTGGAGCTTCAACGTGTAGAGCAGCACCAAGGTCACGGCAAAGCTGGCGACCCAGATGGCCAGTTTGACCGGGTTCTTGCGCCGCGATTCTTCCGCGGCTTGAGCTTCGGCCAAAAGGTTGATGCGTATCGACATACTTGTCAGTGATGCTGGCCCAGAGCAGTGGGCCAATCATTTTTGCTCTCCATTTTAATTCTTCCCGGGACGTGGCTGCCGCAGACGTCATCCTTGACAATTTCAGCCCTCGGCTCGGTCGCCTTGCTCCCATTTTGTTGTTTGTTAAACAATCTCATGGATCAGGCGCGTTCAGTTATATTCACACCCATAGTCCCTTTGCAAGTGACAACTAAACGAAATACTTCGCGTCACTCTTCACCATCCATGCCACGTTGTCAAGAGCAGCCCTATTTTCCATTTTCTATGCTCAACGGTTGCAGCGCCACTGAACCGCCCACGACTCTTATCGGCTTTTCCGCAGACCACTTAACCCCCTGAAGTGGAATCGCCTCTTGTAGCATGGGTGGGCCGATCAATTTCTCGCCGTTCGTCCGACAAGTCCCTAGTACGTACCTGCCCTGGAGGACAGGGCCGACACAGTGTTGGCCATGCAGACGTTTGGTGTCGCCAACCTCGCGCCGGCCTGGGTGGCCGGTGTAGGACTCTGTCCTACTTTTTCTTGCAGGAGTTCCGGCAGCATATAAAGCAGTCGATCCGCTGGTGTTTTGGAGGGCTTAAAAATCCCATCTCCACCCGCGTTTCCGGGAACCGGAGCAGGCCTCGCCAATCAATTAAACACAGCGTCAGGGCGATCTCATTCCGCCGATGATTGACTCAAACGGCCGATCCTCCGTTAACAAAACTTCCTGCTTTCGTTTTTCACGCTACCGTGGTTAACTGCGTCCATGAATGCAGGTCAAAGCATTTGGGACAAATTATTCCGGCTGGTGCTGGCGTTGCTGGTCTGCGCCGGACTGCTGGGGGTTTTCTTTTGGTACAAGCCGGTCATCGAGGCGAACCAAAACATGCGCCGCGATAAACTGGAACTGGAAAAGAAAATCGAAAAAGAACTGGAGATCGCGCACAAATTGGACACTGAGCTGCGCGCCTTTCAAAATCCCACGACCGTCGAACGACTGGCCCGTGAACGCCTCAGTTACGCCAGACCCGGCGAAAGCGTGATCCACTTCGATCCTCCTTCCGGCGTCAGTCAAACACAATAAGGAGCAGGCTGCTCTATTTCCAACTCCTAACCGTCTTCAGACGGTCATGATCTCTTTTTCCTTGGCCGCCAGATGGGCGTCGATTTTGGCGATGTATTCGTCGGTCAGTTTCTGAATCTCCTTCTCCGCCCCTTCGACCTGGTCTTCCGCGATCCCACCGCCCTTGCTTTCCTTTTTCACCGCTTCAATCGAGTCGCGGCGCACATGACGGATGGCTACGCGCCCGTCCTCGGTCAACTTGCGGACGATCTTGACCATATCGTGGCGGCGCTCCTGGCTCAATTCAGGCAGCACTAAACGGATCACCTTCCCTTGCACCGTGGGCGTGACGCCCAGGTTGCTCTTAAGAATCGCCTTCTCGATGGGATGCACGGTGCTCATATCCCAGGGTTGAATGACCAGCACGCGCGCCTCGGGCGTGGTGATGCCGGCCAATTCGCGGACACGCATGTGCGACCCGTAAACCTCCACCATGATGTTCTCCACCAGCACCGGCGAGGCCCGGCCGGTGCGCAACCCCGACAATTCGTGCTGCACGATTTGTTCGGTCTTGGTCATCTTTTCTTCCGCCTCAAGTAGAATGTCGTCTAAGGCCATAATCAGTTTAAGGTTAGAAGTTTCAATACCACAAAGTCCTTAGCCTGTCACCAAAGTTCCTACTGGTTCGCCTACAACGACGCCTCTGAGGTTATGGGCTTTAAAGAAATCGAACACGATGATTGGCATTTTGTTGTCCATGCATAGCGAAAAGGCGGTCGAGTCCATCACCTTCAATCTTTTCTGCAATGCCTCCAGATAGCTGATTCGCGTGTAACGCTTGGCGGCGGGATTCTTGACAGGGTCGCTGTCATAAATGCCATCGACTTTCGTCGCTTTGAGGATGACTTCCGCGCCGATCTCGTTGGCCCGCAGGGCTGCGGCGGTGTCCGTCGAAAAATACGGATTGCCCGTGCCGCCCCCAAAGATGACCACGCGCCCCTTCTCCAGGTGCCGCACCGCCCGCCGCCGAATGAAAGGTTCGGCTACTTGCGACATGGCGATGGCGCTTTGCACGCGCGTTTCGACGCCCAGTTTTTCCAGCGCATCTTGCAAGGCCAGGGAATTGATGACCGTGGCCAACATCCCCATGTAATCTCCCGTGGCCCGTTCGATGCCTTTCTCGCCGCTGGACGCTCCGCGGTAAATGTTCCCGCCGCCCGCCACGACCACCACTTGCACTCCCATTTCCCGCACTTCGGCGATTTGGCGGGCCATTTCGTGGACAGCCTCGGGGCAGATGCCGACGCCATTCTCGCCGCCCAAGGCCTCGCCGCTGAGTTTGAGCAGAATTCGCCGGTATTTCGCTTTCAAGACTTTCTTCATAGGCGTTTCAAAAAGCGGCGCGCCGTGCCGTCAACGGGACGATACAATCAGTTCTTCCCCAATCCTAATCTTAATCTCAATCCTAATCACCTTCGCACAACCCGCCACCAGACCGATCTGAGATTACGATTAGGATTAAGATTAAGATTAGGAAAAAAATATTCGCTCAAGCCGCCGGACTCTCACCAACTTGAAATCGCGCGAAGCGCCGGATGACAAGTTCGTCTCCAAGCTGCTTGGCAATGCTGCCACTGTGTTCCTTGACCGATACTTCCGAGTTGCGTTTGACAAAGCCCTGGTCCAACAGGCAGACGCCCTGGTAAAACTTCTCCAGCTTGCCTTCGACAATTTTGGCGATGGCCTGGGGCGGCTTGTTCTTGACTTGTTCGGCGGCGATTTCCTTCTCCTTCGCCACCGTCTCGGCGGGGACATGCTCGCGCGAGATCACTGCCGGATTGCCGGCCGCGAT
>Ga0209006_10003332_pt1 | contig 14635 bp, 8 predicted proteins | sample JacPin_JW_Ref_O2_FD_188567 | JGI IMG/M metagenome (GOLD analysis project Ga0209006, IMG submission 188567) | Forest soil microbial communities from Algoma, Ontario, Canada - Jack Pine, Ontario site 1_JW_Ref_O2 (SPAdes) (version 2) | ecosystem: Environmental > Terrestrial > Soil > Boreal... | reverse complement strand
ATTGTCACTATCAATCCCGTCGTCATTCAGCACGTACTGAAGACGAATTCGGAGAACTACTACAAGTCTGAGATCCAAAAGAAGCGGATGGGCCATTTTCTGGGCAAGGGGCTGCTCACTACTGAGGCGGAAGCGTGGAAAACCCAGCGACGCCTCATTCAGACGGGCTTTGAACGAAAGCAGCTCGAGGTACTGTCTTCGATCATGCAGGATTCTCTCACCGACTCGCTGCGGGACTTCGACGAAAAAGCCCGCACCGGCCCGGTCGATATCTACCCGCTCATGATGAAGATTACCTTCGCGATGGTCGGTAGATCTTTGTTTGGCGCGCGGTTGAAAGAAGAAGACATCGACCTTATCAGCCTGGCAATCTCGACCGTGCAGGAATTCATGGTTCGGCAAACCATACAGCCTTATCTGAATCCTTGGTTTGCGGTTTCGGGCGACCTGCGCAGGCACTGGGACTTGCGATCCCGCGCCTTCGGTGTGCTGGACGAATACCTCCAGCGCCGGCGCAAGGAGGCCCCCGGCCACGATCTTCTGCAGATCCTGATGGATGCTCGCTATAGCGACGGCCAAGGCATGCCCGACGAGTTGATCCTGAGCGAGAGCATGCAACTGCTGGTGGCCGGCCATGAAACCTCGTCGAATGCGCTCTCGTGGATCCTCTACCTGTTGAGCTCGCGTCCGGAGTGTATCGACCGAGTACGGGAGGAGTTCGATTCTTTGTTGGGCGAAAGGCCTCTGAGTTACTCCGACGTTTCGAAGTTTGAGTTTACGACTCAGGTGATCATGGAAGCGCTACGCCTTTACCCGCCATTCTGGATGGTCGATCGCATGGCTCTCGCGGATGACCGCGCGGGGGACGTTGCTATACCCAAAGGCTCGACGGTCGTGGTGTTCATCTATGGCGTGCAACATTCGGCGCAGTTCTGGGAGAACCCGGAGAGCTTCGACCACGAGCGCTTCACCAAAGCGAGGGAGAAGAGTCAAACACCCTTCACTCATTTGCCGTTCGGTGCTGGGCCGCGGGGCTGTATCGGCGGTAACTACGCCATGCTGCAAATTCTCATGATTCTGGGTACGCTGCTCAGAAAATACGACTTCCGTCTGGTTCCGGGCCAGACCATCGCGGCACGTCCAATGGTGATCTTGCGGCCGGAACACGGAATCCGCATGACCTTCACCGAGGCAGTTCCACGTGGCGTCGACAGTCTGTCCGACCGTTCGGCCTGATGTACTCTTGGCGCTGATGCGCTACTCTTCCTAACCTCAACATCAGAACCTAAATAGCTGCAAAGTTTGGAATGTTCTGCAACCAAAGCAGATACCCCAAGTTACTGGGAAGCGGCGGGCAGACCCTTATCTATGGCAGCGAGGAGGGCTTCGAGTTTATGTTTTTGGAAAGGCTCGGCGTCCGCCTTGGAAAAGACTGGGATGGCCGGTTGGATATTCTTGCGGGCCGCTGGGAAATCCGCCTTACGAACGGCGATGTCGGCGCGGGCCAGGTCGAGGTTCGCAGACCAATCGGGAATGCCGGTCAGCTGGGCGACGGGCTTGCTGTCGATATTGTCGAGAAGTTTGGAAGCTTCATCAAAGAGGTTTTTTTCTATGAGACAGGCGGCCAGCGAATAAGAAGTCGCGCCAGTCAATCCTGCGTGTTCGCCGAATGCGGAGCGCGAAGTCTGGTAAGCGAGGCGAGCGTTGACGAGTCCTTCGCTGACGTGGCCGCCGCGGCACTGGGCGAGCGATGTATCAGCGAGCGACGCGATGGCAAAAAAGGAAGACGGTCCCTGCTTCTGGACGGCGAGCCGGTGAAGTTCGAGGTCGTCACGGACGGCGTCGTCGAAACGTTCGATGGTGCCTTCGCATTGGGCGCGTGTGCCGAGGACCTGCATGGTCAATTCGTGATCGGGCCCGAGTTTGGCAACGAAGGCGGGATAGATCGCGTTGGTCTCGTCGACGGCTTCGGCATTTTTATTCTGGATCATGAAGGCCTGCGCCAGATTGAGGCGGACGCGGAGTACGGCGGGGGAGTCGGGACCGCTGGTGCGGGAATAGTCCTGAATGAGGCCGCGAAAAATGCGTTCGGCCTCGGCGCCATTGCCGAGACGGATATTGGAGAACCCAAGCCGCTGGCGGAGTGCGAGTCGGGTGTTGTCGTCAATAGCGGTGAGATTGACGGCCTTGTCGGAGGCAGCCTGAAAGTTGTCTTTCGCGGATTGGGCGTTGTTCCCGATGAGGGCGACCATGCCGCGAGCGGTGTAAAGCCAGACGTAGAGATCGTCGCGAACGTGGGGAAGCTTGGAAATCTTTGCTTCCTGGTCCGCGAGGATCGACTTGGCCAGTTCGAGCGTTCTGGCCTGGTAGCTGCGGGCTTCGAGGGCGGAGCGCTGAAGTTGGGCGATGATGGCGTCCTGCGAAAGCGGGCCCTGGGATTGCGTAAATAAGGCGGCGGCGCGGTCGTATTCCTGGCGGGCGTCAGGATAATCAGTGCGCAGGTCGAGAGCGCGAGCGATGGCGTGATGAAGTTCGGCGGCGACCAGGGGCTCAGTGGTGAACTGGCGATCGATGCCGGGAGAGGCTTGTTTGACGGCGTCGAGCAGGCTCTCGTCGGCTTTGCCGCTGGAAAACGGATTGCTGCGGCCGAGCAGATCATTGGCGAGAAAGCGGTTGACCGCGTCGGCGATGGCGGTCTGGCGATTGGCGTTGTCGCGTTCGCGGGCAGCTCGGCGGTAGAGAACGAAGCTGGCGCCCATACCGATGACGAGGGCGGCGATGGCCAGCGCGATCCAGGGGCGGCGGGCGCGGGAGTCGGCGAGTTGGCGCTCCGCTGCAACGGCACGCTGCTCGGCGAGCATTATTTTGTCGCGCTCGACCCGGCGGAAGGCCAGATTTTCAAGACGCGTGGCCAATTCCGCGGCGCTTTTCAGGCGACGCGTCGGATCGCCGCAGGCCGCTTCGGCGACGTCGGCGCGCAGGACCGGGTCATCGATGTCAGCTTCCCATCCGGGAGAGAGTGGCTTGCGGAAGTCTCCAGCAATGAGCTGATACAGAATCACCCCCAGGGCGTGGACGTCGGCGGAAATTGTGGGCGACTGTCCGGCCAGAACCTCGGGCGCAAGATAAGTCAGTGTTCCGGTGAGGATGCCGTCGGGCGTGGCGGTCTGGGTGAATCCGAGATTGGTGATGCCGAGGGAGCCGAGACGGCCGGGATCTGCGAGGGCTCCGCTGCCGAAGTCGGCCACTTTGATTTGCCAGCCTGAGTTCTGGGGATCGTTGTCGAGAGTAGAAGTGACCAGGATGTTCGCCGGTTTCAGATCTTTGTGGAGCACGCCAATGTCGTGAGCGGCGGCGACGGCTCTGGCGATGTCAGCCAAGAGGCGTAGCCGAAGCTCTCGCGGAGTCTTTGCGAGTCCTCCCTGATTTTCCGCCCATTCGGCGAGATTGGCTCCGCCGTATTCGCTCTCGAGGAAGAAGGGCGGAGCGTCGAAGTTCCACTCCAGGACGCGGACGAAGTCGGGTCGTTCGCCGAGCGATTCGCGGAGCAGCCGGGCCAGTGTGACTTCCCGTTTTAACCCTTTGAGCTGAATCGCATCAGTCGCGAACTTAAATACACGAACGTCGTGAGTCTTGGGATTTTCGGCGAGCCAGACTTCGCTGGAGCCGGAAAGCTCCATGCGGCGGCTGAGGCGCCAGTGGTCGCGCCCAGGGACGCTTTCTCCCGCTTTGAGGCCGGGATCACCCCAAGGGCCGGTGGCAACTGGCTTGCTTTGAACCGATGCGGCCAGGCGATATCCGATGCGAGGCACGGTGAGAACGGTGAGTTGGTCCTCGTCGCCCATGGCCTTGCGGAGCTTGGATACGGCGGTGGCCAGCGATCCATCGACCACCAGGGTTCCGGGCCAGACTGACTCCAGAAGCTCATCCTTGGTCACAACCTCGCCGGCATGATGCAGGAGCTGGATCAGGACCTCGAGGGGCTTGGATTCGAGCTCAACCACAGTCCCGCGAACGGTCAACCGGCGACGGAATTCATCGAGCTCGCAATCGGCGAAGCGCCATACGCGAGCCGGACTATCGCCGGGAAACGAGCTGGGGGTGTTGGCAGCCATGGACTTAGCTTTTCTTTAGAGTTCTTAAGAATTCCGTCAGGACATCACCGAGCAGATTCTGCAAACTACGGACCGGACGGCGCTACGCATGAGTCAACATTCTGGCACGGATCTGAGCCTGCTGGATATGGCCATTCCGTGTGGGGCGGAGCAAGCGGCCCGGGAGAAATCGGTGCACCAGACAGTAATTCGGAGGAGGTTCTGAATATGAAATCGATTGCAGATCTGCGTTCCAGCGGTGGGTTACAGGCAAGGGTTACGGCGATAAGAAAAACGCTAGTCCGTGCGGCCTTGAAGACGGCCTGTGTTGTCCTTGCGTTTGCCGCAACCGTGGTTGCCCTACCGGCCCAGACGTTTAACAGTATTTTCAACTTTGATGGGACTAACGGGGAATACCCGAATTCGGAGGCCCTGGTCCAGGGGCGCGACGGCAATCTTTATGGAACGACCGAGTACGGTGGGAAGAACAGTGCCGGCACGGTCTTCAAGATTACGGGTGCTGGAGTGTTGACTACGATCTACAACTTTTGCTCCTTGACCAGTTGTTCGGACAGCGGGGTTCCAGCGGCCTCGTTGACTCTGGGCGTTAACGGAAACTTCTATGGAGTGACCCTGGGCGGAAACGTGGAAGGTTACGGCAGCGTCTTTGAGGTTACGCCGGCAGGCGTGCTGAAAACGCTTTATAGCTTCTGCCATTCCACGAATTGTCCGGACGGGTGGGGCGGCAATTCGGCGCTCGTACTGGGCGCGGACGGAAACTTTTATGGGACCACCAAACTCGGCGGCGTTGGCGGTTGCGGCGGCTGTCACGGCGGCGGAGTCGCTTTCAAGATTACTCCGGCGGGTGTCTACACCAAGATTCACGATTTTTGCACGGGCGCGTGCACGGACGGAACCACACCGCAGGGCTTGGTTCAGGGAACGGATGGGAACTTTTACGGGACAGCTATCAGCGGCGGCGCCAACAGTGCGGGCACGGTTTTCAAAATGACTCCGGCGGGTGTGGTGACCACACTCTATGCTTTCTGCGCGAAGGGAGCTGGCTGCCCGGATGGGATCAATCCGGCAGCGGCCCTGGTGCAGGGGAATGACGGGAATTTCTATGGATCGACCGACGGAGACGACTCCAACAGCGGAACGATCTTCAAAATCACACCGACGGGAGCGTTGACGACTTTGTACAGCCTCAACACTGGCACCATCGGGGCGGAGCCGGTTGCCCCGTTGATTCTGGGCAACGATGGAAACTTCTATGGAGGCATCTACCGCAACTATCCCGATGGCAACTGCTGCGGCTACCTTTTTAAGATGACTCCGGCCGGAGCGGTCACGGTGCTCCATCCTTTTCTGGGCACGGACGGCAATGGCGTGTTCGGAATGGTGGAAGCTACGGGCGGTTCTTTTTATGGCGTTACTTACAATGGAGGTAGCAGCAATTTAGGTACGGTCTACCGGCTGGCGGACGGGCGGGCGGCGTTCGTCAGGTTAGTAGCAAATCACGGCAAGGTCGGAAGTACGGTCGAAATTCTCGGGCAAGGCCTGACGGGAGCGACGGGGGTTTCGTTCGATGGAGTGGCTGCAACTTTCACCAATGTCGATGAGACTTATATGACGGCGGTGGTGCCGACCGGAGCGCTCACCGGCACGGTGACGGTGACCACCTTCACTGGAAGCTACAAGAGCATTCTGCCGTTCCGCGTTACGCCGCAGTTTACGAGCTTTACTCCGTCAAGTGGTAAGGTCGGCAGCGTTGTGACGATCACCGGCGACAGCCTGAAGCAGACGAGCAAAGTGACGATCGGGGGCAAGTCGGCTACATTCACGGTTGTTTCCGACACGAAGGTGACGGCAACCATTCCAGTCGGCGCGAAAACCGGGCAGAAGATTACCGTCACAACGGCCGGTGGGACAGCTACGAGCACGCCCACACTGGCCGTGGTTCCGTCGATTACCAGCTTCACTCCGACGAGTGGCCCGGTCGGGACCTCGGTCAAGATCACGGGCAACAGTTTCACGGGCACGACTGAAGTGACGTTCGGCGGAGTGGCGGCCACAAGTCGGGAAGTGGTGAGCGACACGCAAGTGGATGCGGTGGTGCCAACGGGCGCCGTAACGGGCACCATCGCGGTCACGACGCCGGGAGGGACGGGAACCAGTTCCACGAAGTTCACAGTAACCGAATAGGGTAATGGCCGTTTGGCCGGCTACCGACAGATCACAGGTTGATGGTGCCGCTCGTCATGCGAGCGGCATTTTTTCGCTTACGGCTCAGTCCGGTGAGCAAGTGCTCGATGGACAATCCGATGCGATCATCCGACTAGACGGTCACATTCGAGTTCCGTGGCTCCGCTTCTGTTAGAATGCCCGCCGTGAAAAGACGAACCTTACTCCAGGCAATTCCTGCGGCAACCTTGCTTCCGAGATTGCTTTGGGCCGCTCCTCAGCAAGACAGTGCCAATCCCGCGCAATCCACGACAGGCGTCTTCGAGCTCCGCGTCTATCATGCAGCTCCAGGAAAACTGGCCGACCTGCAGGCCCGCTTCCGTGAACACACCGTAAAAATCTTTGACCGCCACGGAATGAAAAGCATTGCCTATTGGACTCCCCTGGATGAGCCGGACAAAAGCAACACTCTTATCTACATTCTTCAGCATCCGAGCCGCGAAGCGGCAGCCGCCAACTGGAAATCCTTCGGAGATGACCCGGAATGGAAGAGTGTGCGGGACAAATCCGAAGCCAACGGTAAACTCGTGGAGAAAGTCGACTCCACCTTTATGGCCTTAACCGACTTCTCCCCGCGATTGCGCTAACATGCAGGCCTGCTGCATATCCTCGATTTGAATAACGGCAGTAGTGGCACGCGGCTCATTGAAACTACTTTCTGCCCTGAGGCTCGGTGCGAATTCGATAAACCAGATATCCCACTACGGCGATATTCAAAAGTAGTACTAAGACCTTGATCGCACTGGGATGACGGTAGATCTCATAAACCTCGAAGGGAATCAGGGAAGTCGTCATGATTACGCTGAACCATTCTGCCCAACGTTTCATCAGCCACAACCCGATCCCCTCCGTTAAAAATAGTCCGGCGTAAATGAAGCTGACCACCCCGAAACTCTTTATCTTATCTGGAGTGATAACGGCGGCCTTCTGAAGCGCCCTTGTGATGTGCCGGTTGCCCGGGTCCAGGCCGAGCAATGCAACCCAGTGTTCCAGTACGACTGCCAGGTCTTTGTGAAGCAGATGGAAAGCACCCATGCCCACCGCGAGCAGCAGAGCCGACTTGAGGAGTTTGAAAGCAGCAATCAGCCGGATTAGCATATTGTCAGAGGATTTCATTTGAGGGATCGATGTCCAGTGAGGTCTCTTACCTCACGCTGTCCTTCGGGAGCACAGTGGAGGATGCCAAGGAGTGTACTGGGAATTCTGCTACAAACGCCGTCCAAATCACGATAGCGACATTAGATGGCAGCGAACTGCGGCAATCGCCGCCTTCACGTTGTAAGCACCGGCCCGAATTGCCCGTGCCTAATGATTCGCGGGGTTGGCGCCTTCAAGCTCAACCTTGGGCCAGCCGTTCACCCACGCGACGGTCGATATTTGAAGGAAGGCGTGGCCGGTTGTGGCGTCGTAGGCGTGATAGACGATGATGTCTCCATCTTTTTGCTGCAACAGTGACTCTCCACCGGGGCCGATCCACCGACTGTTGGCGAGCAGCAACGGCGTGCCGCCACCTTCGAGCATCGGCGTACCGCTGGCGTCGATGTAGGGGCCGGTGACACTGTGAGAGCGTCCGACCATGGTTTTGTAGTTGCTTTTGGTTCCCCGGCAACACAAGTCCCAGGAAACGAACAGGTAAAAATAATCGCCGTGACGGACGACGAAAGGCGCCTCGACCGCCTGCCAATCGCCGGGCAGACCAGGGGGATTGGGCGGTGGATTCTGTGGACGTTTGCGGCTGGCCAGCGAATACAGCTTAGTGTCGGTGGGGGACAGCAATCCTGTCTTGGGATCAATCTGGCGCATTTTGATGCCGGACCAGAAACTTCCGAAAGCCAGCCAGGACTGCCCTTTTTCGTCGATCACAAGATTGGGATCGATGGCATTGAAATCGTCTTCGAGACGAGATCGCAGGACGAGTCCGCGATCGACCCAATGGAAGTCGGGGCTGGACGGATTAAGCGTCTTGTTAGTGAGAAGGGCGATACCGGAGGTGTTCTTGCCAAAAACCGAGAATGCATAATACAGGTGGAACTCTCCGTTGAAGTAGGAGATGTCTGGAGCCCAGAGCTCCTTGGTGGCAGGACTCTGTTGCGTGATCCAGTCAGGAATTTTTTCGAACACCGAACCACAGAGGCGCCAACGATGGAGATCCTGCGAGCAGCGGATGGGAAGTTCACCTTTTCTGTTCGGCCCGTTGGCGGTTCCGAATAAATACCAGGTATCGCCATCCTTGGCGATGGAAGGATCGTGGCTGTATTCGACATCCCCATCGAGCTTCAACGCCTGAGGCGTTTGGGCGGCGATCTTGGCGGCGGCAAGAAGGGCCATCAGGCAGCCTAGAACTATGCCGAGTGCGGTGGACGGCATGGGCCATCGGGTGACCAGGAAACGGGGCGGCCCGGCGGGAGAATGGTTCTCGATAGGGTTAACCAGCAAACGTTTACCTGTAGTGCCCATGGTTCTTCCATTCCTTTACGCTTTGCGGAACAACCGAAAACGGCGTGGGGCGATGAACGGCGTGAACGAGTATACTCCAACCTGCATTTTGCCGACGTGGCGTGACTTGTCGCGAAACTTGAGATACCGAGGCGACCTTCAAATCCTTCACCTTATCTGGCATTGCAAAATTCCATGACGCAAGCAACGAAAATTATTATCGTGGGAGCGCTTGTTCTGTCGCTCATGGCACTGGCGGGGGCGCAGAATGAAGTGCACATCAGCGTCGATGCCAAAGTCAAAGAAGGTCCTTATCCGCCGGTGTGGGCGTTTTTCGGCTACGACGAGCCCAACTATACCTACATGAAGGATGGGCAAAAACTGCTGGGTGAACTGGCGGCGCTGAGCCCGGTTCGGGTGCAGGTGCGCGTGCATAATCTACTGACCTCGGGCGACGGAGAAGCCGCGCTGAAGTGGGGTTCGACGAATGCATACACGGAAGATGCGAAGGGAAATCCGCACTACGATTGGACGATCACGGACCGCATCTTCGACACTTTTGTGGAACGGAGGATGAAGCCGCTGGTGGAAATTGGATTTATGCCAGAGGCGTTGTCGCAGAAACCCGAGCCTTACCGGCATCACTGGGATCCGTCGCAAAAATACGGAACGATCTTTACCGGATGGGCGCAGCCCCCGCGCGATTACCAGAAATGGTCGGAGCTGGTTTATCAATGGGTGAAACATTGCGTAGCGAAGTACGGCGAAAAAGAAGTGTCGAGCTGGTATTGGGAAGTGTGGAACGAGCCCGACTTGCCCTATTGGCAGGGCAGCGCGGAAGAGTATCAACGGCTGTATGACTATTCGGCGGACGCGGTGAAGCGAGCGCTGCCTGCGATACGAGTTGGCGGGCCGACCAGCACTGGGCCTGGCAGCGAGAAAGCGGCGGATTTCCTGCGCAAATTCCTGGAACATGCGGTTCGCGGAACGAATTACGCAACCGGCAAAAAAGGATCGCCGCTGGACTACATCACCTTCCACGCCAAGGGACGTCCGAAGATTGTGAACGGACATGTGCAGATGGGAAGCGAATTTCAACTGCGCGACGTCGAGAAGGGCTTTGAGATTGTAGCTTCGTTTCCCGGGCTGAAAAAACTTCCGATCATTATCGGTGAATCTGATCCGGAGGGATGCGCGGCCTGCCCGGTGCAGTACAACCCGCAGAACGATTATCGAAACGGCACGTTGTATGCGGCGTATACGGCGGCCACGCTGGCGCGTATTCGTGAACTTGCGGTAAAACACGGCGTCAACCTGGCGGGGACAGTCACCTGGGCATTTGAGTTCGAAGATCAGCCGTACTTCGCCGGATTTCGCGATCTCGCAACCAATGGAGTCGACAAGCCGGTCTTGAATGTATTTCGTATGTTCGGGTTGATGGAGGGCGAACGCGTGCGGGCGGAAAGCTCGGGAGCGGTTTCGCTCGATGGCATGGTCGAGAAGGGTGTGAAGGATGCAGGCGACGTCAATGCGGTTGCGACCGGGCGGAAAGGGCTGATCAGCGTACTGGCCTGGGACTATCACGACGATAACGTGATGGCGCCGGAGGTCCAGGTTGCCGTGGCAATCAGAGGTATTCCAGAGGGAGTGGATCGTGTCCTGGTACGGCGTTACTCCGTGGACCAGACGCATAGCAATTCCTATGCGGTTTGGAAAGCCATGGGATCACCACAAAAGCCGACAGCGGAGGAATACACATCACTAGAACGAGCGGGCCAATTGCAGATGGTGGACTCTCCGGAATGGGTCGACACAAAAGACGGACAGATTGAAATGAAATTCGGGCTGGCGCGCCAGGCAGTGACGCTGATTCAGCTGAGCTGGTGAGTAAGAGAAATTGGCTAATTTGGTAATTTTGTAATTTGAAATCAGAAACTTACCTACTTCTTTAATGTTTATTTTCAAAACCCATCGGATAAGTGGTAGTAGACGTCGTTCCAGCGAAGTTCTTTCTGGAAATGGCCGACGGTTGTGTCGTTGTCGATGAGCAGACATTCCATCCCCGCCATGTCTGCGAAAGATTCGAGGTGTTCAGCTCTGAGGGCGCGGCTGAGAGCGGTGTGATGGGACCCTCCGGCTAGAATCCACGCTGTTGCGGCGACCTTCAGGGTGGGCTCGGGAACCCAGACCCCACGTGCGACGGGGAGTTTGGGAAGGTCGTGCTCGGGCTTGATCAGGTTCACCTGATTTACTATTAGTCGAAATCGATTTCCCAGATCAACCACGGTGGCGTTCACGGCCTTTCCACTCGCCGCTGTGAAGACAAGGCGGACGGGATCTGCCTTTCCTCCGATGGATAACGGATGAATCTCCGCCGAAGGTTTTTCTTCAGTGATGGATGGACATACTTCCAGCATGTGAGCGCCGAGGACCTGTCCGGCGCCTTTGAGGTGATAAGTGTAATCCTCCATGAAGGAAGAGCCGCCCGCTAGACCCCGGCCCATGACCTTGACGGCGCGCACTAGAGCCGCGGTTTTCCAATCTCCCTCCGCGCCAAAGCCGTATCCGTCGGCCATAAGTCGCTGCACGGCGATTCCGGGTAGTTGCGAAAGGCCATGCAAGTCTTCGAAAGTGTCGGTGAACGCGTGCGCCCCGGTGTGTTCGAGGAAATGCCGCAGGCCGATCTCAATTCTGGCCGCGTCCCGCAAGGATTGACGATGGCAGCCACCCTCCCGCAAGGATTCGGCGATGCGGTAGGACTCGTCGTACTCGTCGGTGAGTTTATCTACTTCCGCATCCGCCACTTGCTGAACGAAGTGGGCAAGATCTCCCACGCCATATCCATTGACGGAATAGCCCAGCTTGATTTCGGCGCTAACCTTGTTGCCTTCTGTGACCGCGACATTGCGCATGTTGTCGCCGAAGCGGACGACCTTCAGTCGTTGCGCATCGTGCCATGCGCAAGAAGCGCGCAGCCATGCGCCGGTTTCGGCCTGAACCTCAGCATCCTGCCAAAAGCCCACTACGATTTTCCGTTTCAAATGCATGCGGGCTCCGATGAAGCCGAACTCCCGATCGCCGTGGGCGGACTGGTTCAGATTCATAAAGTCCATATCGATGGTGGACCAAGGCAACTCCTGATTGAATTGCGTGTGCAGGTGCAGCAGAGGCCGGGTGAGCGATCGAAGGCCGGCAATCCACATGCGGGCGGGTGAGAAGGTGTGCATCCACGCAATCACAGCCACACATTTTTCAGAACTGCTGGCTTCGAGGCAAAGCTGGTGAATCGACTCACTGCCGGTCATGACCGGCTTGGGTACGACCTTTACGGGGATCTCGGGGGAGCCGGCTAGTGATTTAGCAATCGTGCCGGCGTGTTGTTCTACGGTTTTGAGGACATCGGGGCCGTACAGATGCTGGCTCCCAGTGACGAACCATGCTTCCAGATCTCCAAAGTGGACCATACGGAATCCCTCCTGCCCGGGCGCGCAACTCACGTCGACTCGAATCGACCTCTCGAACCGTGTGAGTAAACGTTTGCCAGGATTGTACTCCAAGAACTCTCGGATTTAGGGAACTGGGTTGTATGGCGGTTACGCTCTGCTAAAATATTCGTTTTGTTCCCAAGAATTTCTTTTCTCAGTTTCCCATGGACATAAGAGAGATTGCGCGGAGGGCAAAAGTATCGACCGCGACCGTATCGCGTGCCATCAACCGCGTTCCGACGGTGGATCCGCAACTTGCCAAACGTGTTTGGAAGGTGGTGGACGAGCTCGGCTACTATCCGAATACGCAGGCCAGAGCTCTGGTTTCCGGCAGAAGCCGGATTTTCGGGCTGATTGTTTCCGAGATCACCAATCCTTTTTTCCCGGAGATTGTACAGACCTTCGAAAATCTGGCCGTGGAGAACAATTACGAAATCCTGATCACGTCGACGGTGCACGATCCCAAGCGGATGGAGATTTCAGTGCGGAGGATGATTGAGCGGCGGGTGGACGGAGTCGCCATCCTGACGTTCGGTATGGAAGATTCCCTGATTGAACACCTACGTTTTCGGAAGGTGCCATTGGTTTTCGTCGACGTCGGACCGGACGCTCCTCGTGTAGCCAACATTCGAATCGACTATCAAAACGGAATCCGGCAGGCGGTGCAGCACCTTGCCGCACTGCGGCACAAGCGGATTGCGTTTGTTGCTGGGCCGCTGCACTTGAAATCTGCATTGGCCAGAAAAACGGCGTTCGAGCAATCGATGGGGGAAATCGGACTGCCAGCAGACCTGATCGTAGAGGGAGACCACACGCTAGAAGGTGGCAAGACTGCATTGACCCAGTTGATAGGCTTGCGTCCGCGGCCCACGGCGGTTTTGTGCTCGAACGACATGACCGCGATCGGCGTCATTCGTGAAGCCTATGATCTTGATTTGTCGATCCCCTCGGAACTGTCCGTCATCGGCTTCGACGACATTCGTCTCGCACAATTTACGACGCCGCCTCTCACCACGGTGCAAATGTCTCAGCATGAACTCGCCAAACTCGCATTTCGGGCTTTGATCAGCGAGGTGGAAGCGGACGCACCCAACCATCGAGTCGAATACAAATTAGTGACCAGTCTCATTTTGCGGGACTCCACTGCATTGGCGCCGTCGGGCGAGCGCAGAAAACCTTCCCGATAGACGGTACTCTGTCGTTTTCACCGCAAGCGAATCCTTTTGAATCTCCCGGATGGCGGATAACCTACTCGTGTTCTGGCCCGCCCGGAAACGAATAAAAAACAATCTGATTGTTTTCAAGAACCGCAAGGTGGCGACTGTCGCCTGACAAAGCGAAAGTCTGCACGGTGGGCAGGGGATCTGGAATCGTCACGTCCGCTACTTTTTTACCGTCTTCAACCCGGTAGACGGCGACGCGAAGCGATCGTAAGTCCGAGGAATGGAAGGGAGACGACTCGTCCATGGCTTTGGTAAGTTCGGTGATGCCGACTGCGAAGAGATTGCTGCCCGAAGTTCCGCTGGCGGTATGGCCCTTTTCCGTGGACTGCGACTCTCCTTTCAAAACCAGTTTTCCGTCCGGACGCAACATTCGAAACCATCTTCCGTCTCCCATACGGTCGCATCCCGTAACGAAAAGCAGGTTAGGCGGAACACTCGTCGCTACGGGCCGACACGTCGAGCTCACTTGGGTCAGGATGCGGCGCTGGCCGGTCCAGGTATATTCAGCGATACGCCAACGATTCTTGCCGATGGTGGGGATGCGAATCTCGCCACCATCCGAAAGCACGGGCGGAACATCTCTTGAAGATCGCATGACGCTGGCCAGCGGGTGAAAGCTCGAATCGAGAACCTTTACTTCGACGTCTTCTTCCGGCTCACGGTCTTCGGCGTCTTGAAGCGCGCGATGAATTTCATCCGAGTGACGCTCGCGGACAATGCCGACAGCCATGAATGCACCCGATGGGGCAACGGTCACAAAGGCGAGCGGTGCGTTAAGGGACAACCGCTGCTCCACTTTCAAATCGCGGCTGTAGAGCCGTAGCTCCCCACCTACATGAACCAGCACGTGGTCAGGACCAATCGGCCAGAGATATTGGTGAGCGTCCTGGATTCTCCAATCGACCGTCCGCAAGATTTTCAATGCGGGCAGCTCGATCAAGGCAGCGCGCACGATGTGAAGTTTGGGCAGAGGAAATTCGGCGGTGGTTCGCGGCACCAGCAGATGGGGATTGAAGGTAAAAAGCAACCGGTTCGATCCGACATAAGAAATAGCGTCGGCATGATCCAGGTTATACATCGCCTGATCTGCCGACGCGGCGAAGCCCAGCTGGTTGAGCGGCATGGTGAAGTCAGCGGACTTGAAGCTTATCTC